>Ga0208618_1000075_pt1 | contig 43485 bp, 36 predicted proteins | sample CryBogCBE18Jul08_FD_184585 | JGI IMG/M metagenome (GOLD analysis project Ga0208618, IMG submission 184585) | Freshwater microbial communities from Crystal Bog, Wisconsin, USA - CBE18Jul08 (SPAdes) | ecosystem: Environmental > Aquatic > Freshwater > Lake | place: Crystal Bog, Wisconsin, USA...
CAACATATCTCTCTAGAACCTCGCCAAGTCTCAACGTTTGGACCCACAATCGCCCAAAATTACGATCTACTGCAGGTTGCCGACCTCAGCTGGGGGGAGTTAAAAGCCAAAGCAGCTGGCTGTCTTTCTTGTGAAATCTCAAAGACTCGCAAATATGTGTCTTTTGGTTCGCAGATTGATATTCATAGCAATAAAAAACTACCCCCTCTCCCAGCTGATTGTGTCGAGGACTTAGACTGGTTAGTTATAGATTTCATGCCATCTGATGTTGAAGATCAAACCAGGAATCCACTCGCAAGTGAAACTGGCGAATTACTCAGCAGTATGTTAAAAGCCCTCTTGCAAATCGATAAGCTCAAGATTGGTGGCGATACAGATGGGTTTAAGAATTTGAAATCTATGGCTTTGATTAATGCAGTGAAATGCCACGCCCCTGGGGGTCGAAGTGCACATCCTTTTGAGGTGCAACAATGCAGTTCATATTTACAAAGACAGATCGAGCTCTTAAAACCTAAAGCTTTGCTGATTTTAGGAATGCATGCATACAAAGCTGTTTTCATCAATAAAAACAAAAATGATAGTTCTAACTTAACTCAACAAATTCCATTCGCTCAACTCAGGAGTGAAAAACACAATTACGATCACATACCTGCATTTGTAACTTATCACCCAAGTTATTTGCTTACCCACCCCGAGGATAAATCTAAAGTATGGCTAGACCTGTGTAGGGCACATCAAGAGATTTTCGCTCTAAAATTGGATGCATAGTTCCAATGTATTTGCTTAGATTTTTTATTCTCAAGCTTAACTCCAATTACTTTTAAATTAAGAAATATGCTATTTACCGAGATGCTTGAGGATTCATTTATAAAAAATGATTCTATGTTATGTGTAGGGCTTGATCCAGATCCAAAGAAGTTTCCTGCAATATTTCAAGATAAAAAAGATTCAATTTTTGAATTCTGCTCACGCATCGTGGACGCCACGTATGACACAGTCATAGCCTATAAGCCACAGATCGCTTACTTTAGTTCCAACCGCGCAGAGGAGCAACTTGAGCGTTTAATTAATCACATAAAAAAAGTTGCGCCAACAGTGCCCATAATTTTGGATGCAAAAAGAGGAGACATTGGGGCGACCTCTGAACAATACGCATTAGAAGCTTTTGAGAGATACGGCGCTGACGCTGTGACTCTTTCACCGTTTATGGGCTTTGACTCCGTTGAGCCATATCTAAGATACCCCGGTAAAGGAGTGTTCTTATTATGTCGAACCTCTAATCCTGGTGGGGATGATTTTCAAAATCAAAGGCTTAGCCAGCTCGCAGGTTCTCCCTATTTGTATGAGCATATTGCCGAACTTGCTCAAAACAAATGGAATACTAATGGACAACTGGGTTTGGTGGTTGGGGCGACATATCCTAAAGAAATTGAAAATGTCAGACGCGTTGCGCCCGGACTTCCCCTATTAATTCCTGGCATTGGTGCCCAGGGCGGCGACGCAATCGCAACGGTCCGGGCGGCGCGGACTCCTACAAAGGGGGCGCATGCTGTGATTAATTCTTCACGTGCAATTTTGTATGCAAGCTCGGACAAAGATTTTGACAAAGCCGCTCGAGACAAAGCGATAGAGACAAAAAACCTGCTCAATTCAGCTTTAAATCTTGCTTAATTTGCTCGGTAATTGAGGGTGGGGGTTATGCGCGATGATTCATTACTTTTTTCAAATAAGCCCCAGTGAATCCAACTTCTTGATCAGCCACATGCTCTGGCGTACCCGCTGCTACAACTTGCCCTCCGCCGTCCCCGCCCTCGGGGCCCATATCGATAATCCAATCAGCAGTTTTTATGACATCCAAATTGTGCTCAATCACAACTACTGTATTTCCTGCATCAACCAATTGATGCAAAACTTTAAGTAACAAGTCGATATCTGCAAAATGAAGTCCAGTTGTCGGCTCATCCAAAATATAGAGGGTACGACCGGTATCTCTTTTTGACAACTCAAGCGCCAATTTCACCCGTTGAGCCTCGCCCCCTGAAAGCGTGGTTGCAGACTGTCCAAGTTTTAAATAACTTAGGCCAACGTCAACTAAGGTTTGAAGCTTTCTAGCAAGGGTTGGTACTGCTTTAAAAAATGCAAAAGCATCCTCGACAGTTAGGTCTAATATTTGAGCTACATTTTTCCCTTTGTACTGAACCTCTAAAGTTTCACGGTTGTAGCGCTTGCCTTTGCACAGATCACAGGGAACGTAAACGTCAGGTAAAAAATGCATTTCTACTTTAACTACTCCGTCTCCTTGACACGCCTCACACCGCCCCCCAGCCACATTAAATGAAAAACGGCCAGCTTCATAACCCCGCTCTCTTGCTATCGGAACCTCAGCCATCAACTCTCTGATTGGGGTAAAGAGTCCCGTATATGTCGCAGGGTTGCTCCTAGGAGTTCTGCCAATGGGGCTTTGGTCCACATTTATAACTTTGTCGAAATGCTCAAGGCCAAGAATTTCTGTATGAGAGGCAGGCTCTGCATGGGCGTGATGGATTTGAGCGGCGGCTGCTGTGTAAAGCGTATCGTTCACAAGTGTGGACTTACCCGAGCCAGAAACTCCAGTAACGCACGTAAAAAGACCGACGGGGAATTCCACATCTATATTTTTTAGATTATTTCCCTTTGCTCCGATGATTTTAAATGATTGAAGATCAAGTGAGGACTGATTTGAATTGGAAGCAAGTTTTGCAAAAGGATTAACATGATTAACTGGTTTGTTCATTTGCGCTTTTGAGTTTGCTTTCAGCGCGGTCTCTTTTTTCACTTGCGGCAGCCAACTTCTCCGTCTTTTAGGGACTGATATTTGCAGAGTTCCTGACAAATAGCGCCCAGTTAAAGAGTTTTCATTGGCTTTAATTTGAACGGGTGTCCCTTGTGCCATAACTCGTCCACCATGCACTCCAGCCCCTGGCCCCATGTCTATGCAGTAGTCTGAGGCAAGAATCATATCCTCATCATGCTCAACAACTATAACGCTATTACCAATATCTCTTAAATGCGCAAGAGTCCCAATCAATCTATCGTTGTCTCTTTGGTGTAGACCAATGCTTGGCTCATCAAGTACATACATGACACCCGTGAGTCCCGAGCCAATTTGTGAAGCTAACCTTATCCTTTGAGCTTCTCCACCAGATAGTGTCTCCGCACTTCTGGCAAGACTTAAATAGTTAAGCCCAACATCGTTTAAAAATTTAAGTCTTGAAACTATCTCTTTAACGACCTTATCTGCAATTTCAGCCTTCGAGCCAGTGAGCTGAAGGGCCTGAAAATATTGCCACGAGTTTCCTAGGGTCATGTGGTTGATTTCATGAATCGTTCGCATTTGATCCGATTCACCAAGTCTGACAAAGCGCGCCTCTTTGCGAAGTCTGGTTCCTGCACAACCTACACAGGGCCTAAGCCCGCGAAATCGTGACAACTCCTCTTTTACGACAGAAGACTCGCTTTCCTTGTAGCGACGCTCCATATTGGGAATAACGCCTTCAAAAGGATGCCGCTTACTGGTTTTTCTTCCCTGTGGACTTAAATTTGAGGTTGTCCCAGTTTGGGTTGAGTAATTAAATTTAATTTCCTCATCTCCTGAGCCAAATAAGATGATCTTTTGGACAGCCTCACTCAACTCCTCAAACGGTGTGTCAACATCAAAGTTGTAATGAGCAGCAAGGCTTTGTAGCATTGAAAAAAATGACTGATTTCTTCTATCCCAACCTTTGATCGCACCGCTGGCCAAGCTGATGGAGGGAAACGCAACCACCCTGGAAACTTCAAATGTTTCCTCTATCCCTAATCCCTCGCAATCAGGGCATGCACCCTGGGGAGAGTTGAAGGAGAACAATCGCGGTTCAAGCTCTGCTAGAGAGAAATTACAGACTGGACATGCAAACTTTGCGTTAAAGGTCAGCTGCTGCTCGGTATCCATTTCTTTAACTGTAACCCTTCCATCAGCAAGTCTTAGCGCCGTTTCAATGCTCTCTGCAAGTCGTTGTTTAATATCCTCGCGAACTTTCAGTCTATCTATAACTACATCTAAATCGTGTTTTTCATTTTTCTTGAGGGCCTGCAACTCCGAGATCTCAAGAATTTGTCCATCCACGCGAAAGCGCACAAATCCTTGTGCCTGCATGTCTTTGAAGACCTCCTCAAACTCGCCCTTTCTACCCCGAACTATGGGTGCAAGAATCATGATCTTGGTATCTTCCGGCATTTCAAGTACCGCGTCCACCATTTGTGCCACACTAAATGCGCGAAGAGCGGTGCCGTGCTCTGGGCAGTGAGGGGTACCTGCTCTAGCAAACAGCAATCGTAAATAGTCATGAATTTCCGTAACGGTCCCAACCGTAGATCTTGGGTTGTGGCTTGCGGCTTTTTGCTCTATGGCAATCGCAGGAGAGAGTCCTTCGATAACATCCACATCGGGCTTGTCCATGCGTTGTAAAAACTGTCTTGCGTACGCAGAGAGACTCTCCACGTAGCGTCTTTGTCCCTCTGCATATAGGGTGTCAAAAGCAAGACTTGATTTACCTGAACCCGATAAACCAGTAATAACTACCAATTGATTGCGAGGAATATCAAGATCAATATTTTTTAAGTTGTGCGTTCGCACGCCTCTTAAGCTGATTGTTCCTAAATGTTGGGCCAAATATGCGCCGTCTTTGGGTGCGTTCACTTCTTAAATTTCTCTATTTATTCAAACTAAAAATACCCAATCTGGGCAACCTTCAATCATACTTAAGCAATGCACAATTTGATAGACATCGCCCCTACTTAATGAACATTAATTTAAGATTCTCTTAATTTTTCATGCTTTAGTATGATTTTTAAGTGAATTTGAGTCACTGTTGTTGCTCCGTTTTGAAAATTAGATTAACTAAGCCTTATGATTTATGATGTCATTGCATAAATATTACTAAAGTGAAAAAATTAAAAATTTGTATTGTTGGCTGTGGAGCAATTGGGACTTGGTTAGGTGCTCACCTAGCAAATTCTCCTCAAGTTGAACTAAGTTGCATAGTTCGTTCTAACGCCGTAAGTGATATCAAACACTCAGGACTTCGAGTTGACTTTGAGTCGGCCCATGCCACATCCGTTATCGGACATCCCGTTTTTGTAACAAAAGACCCCCAGGATCTTGGCACACAAGATTGGATCATTGTTGCAATCAAAGCAACAGGCCTAGCTTCCCTGATATCTGAATTGCTGCCTCTCATCGGTGAGCATACTAGCATTTGGACTGCCATGAACGGTGTTCCCTGGTGGTTTACCAAAGGATTGACCGGTGCAGTATCCGATCATTCTTTTAAATCAATTGATCCGATGGGTTTTATAGAAAATTCAATCCCTCTCAAACACTGGGTAGGTGGTGTAGTCCATGCAAGTTGCTCGCTGAAAGGGTTAGGACACGCATTGCATCATTTTGGCAAGGGTTTGATTGTTGGAGAGCCTGTTAATAAATTTGGGAATACAGAAAATGCTGAATTGTTAAGCCCTAGATCACAAGAGTTTACAAAATTACTTTGTAGTGTTGGATTTGAAGCGAAGGCAAGCAGCCACATTCAAAAAGACATTTGGTACAAACTTTGGGGAAACATGACCATGAACCCCATCAGTGCATTAACCGGGGCAACCACTGACAAAATTTTAGACGACCCACTTGTGAATGCTTTCATAACTCAAATCATGCTTGAAGCCAAAAGCATTGGACAAGCAATTGGTTTGCCGATTGAACAATCCCCAGAGGACAGACATGCAGTGACTCGCAAGCTTGGAGCGTTTAAAACCTCAATGCTTCAAGACCTAGAAAACCTTCGCCCTGTTGAATTGGATGTTTTGTTAAACGCAGTTTTGGAACTTGCGACTTGCGTAAATGTACCAACTCCTTTTACGAATGCGTTAATGGGATTGTCAAGGGTACAAATGCAAGAACTGGGGCTTTATTGAAATGGTTGCTTACCCAATATCAATGTCCCTTTGAACTCTCACGCGTGGTGCCAGTGCACACATTAACTCATATCCAATTGTCCCAGCGTGAGCGGCAACCTCATCAATTGAAAGCTCTACCCCTTCACTGCTTTTTCCCCATAGGGTCACCTCAGCACCGACATCCACTGGCACGCCCTGCGCCAAACAAGGTGTCAGGTCAACAGTTAACATATCCATGCTGACGCGTCCAAAAATAGAACATCTTATTCGCCCCTGAATCAGTACCTGAGCGGCTGAGCCGACAACTCTTGGAAATCCGTCGGCGTATCCACAGGCAACGACCCCAATCACCATATCTTTAGTTACAACGTGCTCTGCGCCGTACCCAACTCTATCTCCAACATGAACTTGTTGAATTGCAATTAATTGTGATCTAAGACTTTGCGCTGGCAATAATCCCCAATCTTTTGCGCTTTTATGTTGCGCATCTGGACTTGCACCGTATAAAGCAATACCCGGCCTAACCCAATCATCGGGAAAACCCTCTCCAGCCAACAAATCGGAATGGCCCAATACAACACCACTGTTACTCAGCGATCTCTCGCCTGGCAAATCTTGGGTTGCATGTTTAAATACGCTTAGCGTTTGCAATACATCACTTGGTGACTCTGATCTTGCAAAGTGAGTTAACAATGAGATTTCTTCAACTTGGTGCATTGCGTTCAATCTCGTCCAAATAGACTTGTATCTTATAGGGTCAAAACCCAGACGATTCATTCCTGAATTGAGTTTTAAAAAAACTCTGTGCCCCTGCTGAGTTTTGTGGGCAGCTAACATCTGAACTTGTGTCTCGTTGTGCACGGTATGCCATAAGCCGAGTCGAGAACACAACTCCAAATCCCTGGGATCGAAGACGCCTTCTAAAAGCAAAATAGGACCTCTCCATCCTAAATCCCTTAATTTTTCGGCCTCCGCAATGTCTAATAATGCAAATCCATCAGCACCTCGTAATGCATCAAACACATGCTCGATACAATGTCCATAGGCATTTGCTTTTACAACAGCCCAAACCCTAGCGCTTGGGGCTTTGGAATTAATTAATTTCAAATTATGTTGCAAAGCAGCATAATGTATGACGGCATGAATGGGTCTGGACATGTGAAAATATTGTGTAGGTCGTGTTATAACCTGATCTATTGAAATTTTAAAATCTTTATCTGTTAAAAGTTGTTTGCCTTGCTAAATAATTCTTATTCAATGCTTTTCTTGACTTATACCGCTTTTTAAACAAATGAAACGCGGTTTTTATATCATTATGCTGGCGCAGTTTTTCAGCTCACTTGCTGATAATGCTCTTTTCGTGGCCGCAGTGGAACTTCTTAAAGCTGACAACGGGCCTGAATGGACGCGTGCTGCTTTGGTACCCATGTTTGCTCTTTTTTACGTAATCTTGGCTCCTTTTGTTGGTGCGTTGGCAGACTCTAAACCCAAAGGGCAGATCATGTTTGTGAGCAATGGCGTAAAAGTCATCGGATGCTTAATGATGCTTTTTGGAGCATATCCCCTTGCCGCTTACGCAATCGTTGGACTTGGTGCCGCTGCTTACTCACCCGCTAAATATGGGCTCCTAACAGAGTTGCTACCCACCTCGCAACTTGTTAAGGCAAATGGTTGGATCGAAGGACTCACGATTGCTTCTATTATTTTGGGGGTTGTATTAGGCGGTCAATTGGTCGGAGGTCCTGTTTCAACCTATTTGTTATCTTTTGATATCCCATTAATGGACACCGGAATCGATACGCCTGCAGAGGCTGCAATTCTAATTTTGATTTTTGTTTATGGATTAGCGGCTTGGTTTAATCGTCGCATCCCGCTGACCCTTGCCGTGATGAGGCCTTTCAAACAAAATCCAAACCATTCTCATTTGACTAACCTTATTGCTTTAATCCAAGATTTTTGGAATTGCAATTCAAGATTGTGGGCCGATAAATTAGGTCAAATTTCTCTTTCTACCACCACACTTTTTTGGGGCGTTAGTGGAAATCTAAGATACATGGTTTTGGCCTGGAGTGCGGTCGCGTTGAGTTACTCCACAGTGCAGTCCGCCTCATTGGTCGGTGTGGTCGCAATTGGAACTGCTGTAGGTGCGCTGATTGCATCTTTAAAAGTCAGACTAGATCATGCCACACAAGTTATTCCTTTGGGTATTGCAATGGGGTTGTTGGTGTTGGGAATGAACTTTATTACCAACGTTTGGATTGCCATTCCGTTTCTTATTTTCTTGGGGGGACTGGGCGGTTATATGGTTGTACCGATGAATGCATTGCTCCAACACAGAGGCCACCATTTAATGGGAGCCGGTAGGTCCATTGCTGTTCAAAACTTCAATGAACAGGTCTGCATATTGACTCTCGGTGGTTTGTACGCATTCTCAACCAGTATGGGTATGTCAGCATTTGGCGCGATTAGTTGCTTTGGTATTTTAGTAACTATTATGATGTGGCTTATCTATAGATGGCACCTGTACAACCACAAGCACCATCGACACGAATTGGCCACGTTACTGGTTAGCACTAGACATGACGACTAACCTAAACAATCATCGATCAACTCTATCCAATGATTAACTGGAAGTTCTGTTCCACTTTGTAGCTGGGTAATACAACCAATATTGGCACTCAATATTGCTTTTGGCTTTAGACTCTCCAAATGTCCTAATTTCCTAGACTTCAGGTTGTTTGCAATTTCCGGGTTCAAAACAGAATAAGTCCCTGCGGATCCGCAACATAAATGTGACTCTTGGTTCGTTATCTTCAAATCAAATCCCAAATAACCGATGACATTTTGAACATTGTCTTTTAGTTTTTGGCCATGCTGCAAAGTGCACGGCGGATGATAGGCTTGTAAACCTTGCTGTTTAATTTTTGTTGCGTCTAGCTTTTGCTTTAAAGCTCTAAGTTGCTCTGGTCTAGACTCCATCCACTCAGACAAGTCTAGGGTTGAAGCAGCAACCTTAGAAGCCTTAATTGAGTATTTCGCGTCATGAGCCAGGAGATGTCCATATTCTTTTACGCTCACACCGCATCCCGAAGCGGTCATCACCAAAGCCTCAACACCGCCCTCCAAAAGGGGCCACCATGCATCAATATTTCTACGCATTTGGTCCAAGGCCTCTTCCTGAGCATTTAGGTGATGTGAGAGTGCACCACAACAGCCGGCACCTTGTGCATAAAGCACTTGAACGCCCATGGCGCCTAATACCCTAGCTGTTGCCAAATTTATATTGGGCGCCATTGAGGGTTGAACACAACCTGCCAACAACAACACACGGCCTTCATGTTGATTAAACCCGGACGAGAAACTCTTATTCGACTCAAGTTGACCCAAATCACTCACCAGTGGGATTGTTGTATTGTGATGATTTGCCTTGAGTATTGGAACTTTTACTTTTATAAATTGAGGTAAAAATGGACGAACAAACTGTCCTAGCCGCATGGCCACACCAAACAAAGGGGAGGTCAATGAGACACGAAGAGAGTGTCTTATTATTTTTTGGTGCCAAGGTCTTTTAACTTTGCTCTCTACGATCTCTCTTCCTATGTCCAACAAACGACCATACTGAACCCCACTGGGGCAAGTTGTTTCACAATTTCTACAGGTAAGACAACGATCCAAATGCAATTGGGTCTTCTCTGTGGGTTCTGCGCCCTCCAGTGTTTGTTTGATCAAATAAATTCTTCCCCTTGGTCCATCTAGCTCGTCCCCCAATATTTGATATGTTGGACAGGTCGCGGTACAAAAGCCACAATGAACGCATTTGCGTAATATGCTTTCAGCCTCTTCGCCTTGAGGGGTGTTCAAAAACTCTGGAGCTAAGTTGGTCTGCATAAATATTTATTTGTTATAAAACGCTCTTTCAACCCAGGCGTTGTGTATTAAATAATCCCCAAGGATCAAACTCAATTTGAATTGCCTTTTGTATTCGCTGTTGAGGCGGCGTAAGCTTAGGAAAAACGCCAGAATGTTTTTGGTCAGCGCCCTCGTTTTGACTTGTTCGCCACAATACAGCGGATCCCCCCAGCTCAGCTGCAACAGATTGAATTTTGTCTTTTAGCTCGACTGGAGCCCAAAACCAGCGCTGCGCAGCGTTCCATTCAAAGGCTTGAGGTTTTATTGAAGTGATTCCTGGAATCTTTATTTCTGGTGTGGTCGTGGGAACCGAAAGTCTCCATAAACAATCCTCTTGGCTAGGTGGATTAACAAAAAATTGAGCTGTTTGGTTTTTAAATCCATACCAAAATTTCTGCGCTTGATGCGCGTCGATGTCAGTTGAATGTAAGTTCTCTAATGCACATTGTTTTGCAATCCATTGCCCTCCAGCTTGAACTGCAGCGATAGCACCCCGCAACCGAATGCTCAAACTTGGAACACCTGATTGCATGGCCCGTAACTCCCAAGCACTTGCATTTAAAGGCACAGCAGTTTGGCCCCATTTTGATAAAAGCTGAATGGCTTTATCTTGCTCAACCTCTATTTCAATCGTTCGCTCCGCAAGTGCTTTAGGGAGCACCTTTAATGAAACCTCTGTGATTAAACCCAAGGTTCCCCAAGACCCACATAAAAGTCGAGAAACGTCATAGCCAGCGACGTTTTTCATGACTTGGCCACCAAATACCAACTCTTGAGCTCGACCATTGATCATCTTTAAGCCAAGAACGTAATCTCTTACCCCGCCCACGCTCGCTCTCGCAGGACCGCTGATGCCTGCCGCAACAACGCCGCCGATGGTGCTGGCGCCGTTAAAATTTGGGGATTCAAATGGTAAATATTGGCCTTTTTCCTCTAGTACGGCCTCAATTTCCAGAAGAGGGGTTCCGCTCAGAGCGGTGATATACAACTCACTAGGCTCATAGCTAAGAATTCCTTGATATGCACTGGTGGGCAGCGGAACACCTTTTAAGACTTCACCATAAAAATCTTTGCTGCCGCCCCCAACGACTCTAAACGGGGGATATGGCAAATCTTTTTTCAGTGAATCTGAAGAATTAAGTAGTGAAGCTTTGTGAGCTGCGTCTTTGATTATCTCTACAGTTTCGGTGCGTTTAAGGCTATCACTGCTCATATAGTTTTTAGTAATAAATAGCAATTAAGGCCATGCAATATCTACGAATATATACAACATTTTTGGGGACAAACACAGTGAAACTAAAACTCCTTTATCCACCCAGTGGGTGGATAAAAGATTAGATATTTAAAGTTTGGATTGTCCGTTTACAACCCTAACCATTTCCAGACATTTGTTGGAGTAGCCCCATTCATTGTCGTACCAACTCACTACTTTCACAAATGTTTTATCAAGCGCAATCCCCGCTTCTGCATCAAACACACTTGTACAAGATTCGCCTCTAAAGTCTGTTGCTACTACTTTATCCTCCGTGTAACCGAGCACGCCCTTCAAAGCGCCTTGACTTTGAGACTTCATTTCAGCACATATCTCCTCATAAGAAGCCTCTTTTGTAAGCTCTACTGTCAAGTCGACAACAGACACATCTGACGTTGGGACTCTAAATGACATGCCCGTTAATTTTTTATTAAGCTCTGGGATGACGACCCCAACAGCTTTAGCGGCGCCTGTAGAACTAGGGATGATATTTTCTAATATACCCCTGCCCCCTCTCCAGTCTTTGTTACTTGGACCGTCAACTGTTTTCTGTGTTGCTGTCGCAGCGTGCACGGTCGTCATAAGGCCTCGCTTGATTCCCCACTTATCGTTCAATACCTTTGCCACTGGAGCTAAGCAATTTGTCGTACAAGAGGCATTGGAGATAATGTCTTGGCCTGAGTATGTTTTGTGATTGACCCCGAACACGAACATAGGCGTATCGTCTTTGGAGGGAGCTGAGAGAATCACTTTTTTAGCTCCTGCAGCCAAATGCTTTGCAGCAGTTTCGTGAGTCAAAAATAAACCCGTTGCTTCTAGCACTGTATCTGCACCAATTTCTGCCCACTTTAAAGCTGAAGGATCTCTTTCTGCAGTTAAACGAATTTTTTGACCATTGACAATCAGCGTATTACCGCTCACCGAAATGTCACCTTTAAACCGGCCGTGAACGCTATCGTACTTAAGCATGTATGCTAAGTAATCTGGCTCTAATAGGTCGTTAATTCCAACGATTTCAATTTCATTAAAATTTTCAACGGCGGCGCGAAATACCATTCGTCCAATCCGACCAAATCCATTAATTCCCAATTTAATTGACATTTTTGTCCCTTTTTACTAAGTTCTAAATTCAAGAGTCAAAGCTTTGCTGACTGACTTTTCATTTTTTTAAATGATTATTGAAGTTTTCACACAATTTTCACATCACTATAAGCCTATTTTAGCCCTGGTTAATTTACACTGGCAAATTGATTAAATTTTTTCCACTAATTTGTTGGATAACTCTTTGCAACTTTCTAAGGTGATTTTGTTAGCCGCTGGACGCGGAGAGCGCATGCGTCCACTAACTGATACAACTCCAAAACCGCTCTTAACAGTAAATGGGGTTCCTTTGCTGTCGTACCACATTCGAGCTCTTGCAGACTCTGGGTACGGCAATGCCATTATCAACACCGCCTGGCTAGAAGATCAAATAATTTCTTACTACTCCTTATCTTCTTCAAATTCAACTTCCGAAGTGGCTGAGATTTTGAATAACTTCGAAATAACTTTCTCAAGAGAGGGTTCAGATTTCGGTTATGCGCTAGAAACTGCAGGAGGAATCATCAGGACACTATCAAGACTTGAAAGATGTTTTTGGGCGATAGCAGGGGATATTTATGTTCCTGGATTTGATTTCCACCCCTCTCATATGGTCAAATTTGAGAATTCTCCCTACCTAGCGCATTTGTTTTTAGTTCCAAATCCGGCCCATAATCCGAGGGGAGACTTTGGGATAAGTGCCAATGGCGCTGCATTGAACTTGAACAAAGACTCTAAAGAAGAAATGTTCACTTATTCTTCAATAGGTCTATACAAAAAAACATTCTTCGAGCCGCCAATCAATACAATAGCTGTTGGTAACGCTGAAGGGGTTAAGGTAGCTTTAGCCCCACTTTTAAGAACAGCAATGGATCTCGGCCTAGTTAGTGCAGAGTTATTGTTAAGTCCTTGGACCGATGTCGGTACCCCTTCAAGGTTACATCAGTTAAATACAGTAGATTAAAAAGTGTTAATTAATATCCGTCGTTCAATCTTCAACTCCTTCAAACAAGACATTAGGTTCTGACTATGACCTCCAAATTTGATCATACTGTTTACTCTCTTCGCCGAGCTCGCCTTGCAAGCCAACTTGGCTCGCAAGGAGTTGCAATAATTCCAACAGCTCCAGAACAACAGCGCAATAGGGACAGTAATTTTTTATATAGACACGATAGCTATTTTTATTATTTAACTGGTTTTACTGAACCTAATGCAACATTGATTATTTTTGCAGATGGGCGTACGGTTCTTTTTTGCCAGCCTAAAGATTTGGAGCGCGAAATATGGGATGGGTACCGTCTCGGACCAGAAAGTGCAGTTCAAGTCCTTGGCTTGACTAATGCATATTCCAACGTTTTAATCGACACTGAGATGCCTAAGTTTTTAGAGAATATTCCCACTCTTTGGTATCCTTTTTCCACTCACAAAGGGCTAAGTGAACAAATAGATAACTGGTTAGCAGTTGTTCAATCAAAGGTTAGATCCGGAGTGTCTGCTCCACACCGTCTAAATGATGTGTGTTCTTTAATCGATGAAATGCGGATTATCAAAGATTCACACGAAATTGAACTAATGAAAATAGCAGGTCGTATAAGTGCTAATGCCCATATAAGAGCGATGCAGTTTTGTTCTACGAATATTAGAAACAAAAACCAAATCTTCGAATATCATTTGGATGCTGAACTTCTTTATGAGTTTAGACGTTGTGGATCAGAATTTCCAGCTTATTCCTCTATCGTCGCGTCTGGCTCCAATGCCTGCGTGTTGCATTACCGCGCAGACAAAGCATCTATAAACGACGGCGAACTCGTTTTAATTGACGCGGGCTGTGAATACTCCAGTTATGCAGGTGACATTACTCGAACTTTTCCAGCTAACGGGAAATTTTCCCGCTCACAAAGGGCGCTTTATGAGGTGGTTTTAGAGAGCCAATACGCGGCTGTTTCCTCGACTCGTTCAGGCGCTCTTTTTACAGACCCTCACAATGCAGCGCTGCGAGTGCTTTGCAAGGGACTTCTTGATCTTGGAATCTTAAAAGCAGACAAATGTGGATCCATAGATGATGTTATTGCCAATAAGGATTATTTCCCCTTTTATATGCACCGAACCAGTCATTGGCTCGGAATGGATGTGCACGATTGCGGCGCATATTCTGAGCCCAACTCCCTAGCCCAAAACGGCGCTCCTACACCGCGAGTTCTTCGCACGGGAATGGTTCTAACTATTGAGCCAGGCTTGTATATAAGACCAAGCGCTGATGTTCCAGTTGAGTATCACAACATGGGCATAAGAATTGAAGATGATGCTTTAGTTGGTGATTCTGCTTGTGAGTTGCTAACAAGAGATGTGCCGGTTGACCCAACCGAGATTGAAAATTTAATGAATTAACAGGCAATAAAAACATGACTACCCATTTTAGAACCTATGTCTGTATCGTTTGTGGATTTATGTACGACGAACAAATCGGTCGTCCTGAGGACGGCATTTCTGCAGGCACCGCATGGTCTGATGTGCCAGAGACTTGGGCTTGCCCTGAGTGTGGTGTTTCCAAATCAGATTTTGAAATGGTTGAGTTCTAATCTTATTTAAATTTACAGCTTGACTGCGAGAAATTTTTGCGCCCCACCCCACGTAGTTTGACTTATTTAGAACTAGCACTAGCCAAAGTTTATTCAATTTCAAATCTGGCACATTTGTAAGCCTACAATGAATGCTTGGTATTATTAATTGCCAACACATTGGCAAGGAGAGATCATGGCCACAGAAAACAAAACAACTTCTATCACTCAAAGACCAAATTCAATGACTATTGACCCCCACGAAGCCGCAAAACAAGAATTACGTAGAGCAGCACTTGAGTACCATGAATTTCCTACTCCAGGAAAAATCTCTGTTCAAGCGAGTAAACAACTTGTAAATCAGCACGATTTGGCACTAGCTTATACACCTGGCGTCGCGGCGCCTTGCGAAGAAATAGTTAAAGACCCCAATGCTGCTTATCGTTATACAAGTCGAGGCAATTTAGTAGCCGTTATCACCAACGGAACTGCAGTCTTGGGCCTAGGAGATATAGGCCCATTAGCCTCAAAACCTGTCATGGAGGGTAAAGGAGTTTTATTTAAGAAGTTTGCTGGTATCGATGTTTTTGATATTGAGATCAACGAAAAAAATCTTGATAAGTTAGTTGATACGATTGCATCACTTGAGCCTACTTTTGGGGGTATTAATCTTGAAGACATCAAAGCCCCAGATTGCTTTTATGTAGAGCGCAAACTTCGTGAGAGAATGAAAATACCAGTCTTTCATGATGACCAACACGGCACGGCGATCGTAGTTGGGGCCGCAATTATTAGTGGCCTTAGAGTTGTCGGTAAAGACATTAAAAAAGTTAAATTCGTCACCTCTGGAGCCGGTGCGGCTGCGCTAGCTTGTCTGAACCTACTCTTAAAGTTAGGGCTGGCTCGAGAGAATATTTTTGTTACAGATTTAGCTGGTGTAGTCTACAAGGGCAGAACAGAGCTCATGGATGAGGACAAAATCCAGTTTGCACAGGAAACAAATTGCCGATCATTATCAGATGTGATTGATGGCGCTGATGTTTTCTTGGGTCTATCTGCTGGAGGTGTTCTAAAGCCTGAAATGGTTGCAAAGATGGCAGCAAAGCCCCTTATTCTTGCGCTTGCAAATCCAACCCCAGAGATTTTGCCTGACGAGGTTGCCGCAGTGCGCTCAGATGCAGTCATGGCAACAGGTCGCTCTGATTATCCCAATCAGGTTAATAATGTTCTTTGTTTTCCCTACATATTTAGAGGTGCATTAGACGCAGGCGCATCTACTATAACAACGGAGATGGAGATAGCTGCTGTTTATGCCATTGCTGAATTGGCACAAGCTGAGCAAAGCGAAGTTGTTGCCGCTGCCTACTCGGGGGAGGTTTTGGCGTTTGGTCCAGACTACTTAATCCCAAAACCATTTGATCCTCGTTTAATGATCAAAATTGCACCCGCAGTAGCTAAAGCAGCATATGACAGCGGTGTTGCTCAGCGACCCATTCAGGATTTTGAAGCTTACAAAGAAAAGTTACAAAGCTTTGTCTATGCTTCAGGCTCTGCAATGAAGCCAATTTATGAGGCGGCCAAAAAAGGATCAAAAAAGCGCGTAGCTTTTGCAGAGGGCGAAGATGAAAGGGTGCTTAGGGCCGCCCAAATTGTTTTTGATGAAGGTCTTGCAACTCCAACGTTAATTGGACGCCCAGCGATCATTGCGCAACGTATAGAGCGATTTGGCTTACGCTTGAAGGAAGGAGTGAACTACCAGGTGGTTAACGTTGAGCAAGATCCTAGGTACAAAGATTTTTGGCAAACCTACCTAAGCTTGACTGAGAGAAAAGGTGTAAATATGCAACTAGCCAAAATTGAGATGCGTAGAAGACTATCTCTTATCGGAGCAATGCTTTTACATAAAAACGAGGTTGACGGCCTAATCTGCGGAACTTGGAATACCCCGACCGTTCATCTTAACTATATCGATGAAGTGATTGGTCATAAACCAGGGGTGAGTACCTATGCTTGTATGAATCTATTATTACTCCCCGAACGACAAGTTTTTCTCGTAGACACACACATCAATGTCAACCCAACAGCCGAGCAACTTTGTGAAATAACCATTATGGCTGCCCAAGAAATGCTGCGTTTTGGAATACAACCAAAAGCAGCACTCTTATCACATTCCAACTTTGGCTCAAGCAACGATGAGTCTGCATTGAAGATGCGTCAAACTCTTGGATTATTAAATGAGCGTGCGCCTTGGTTGGAAGTCGATGGTGAAATGCACGGCGACATGGCACTCGATACGCACGCCAGAAAATCTTATATGCCTAGTTCGACACTCCACTCTGATGCAAATTTGCTAGTGATGCCAAATCTTGACTCTGCAAATATTTCATATAACCTGTTAAAAGTGGCAGCTGGAGGTAATATTGCAGTAGGACCAATTCTTCTTGGTGCCGCAAAACCTGTTCATATTCTCACAGCAAGCGCCACCGTACGACGCATAGTCAACATGACAGCGCTAACGGTTGCGGATGCAAGCGCAGTTAGATAGCCAATAAAATGTAATTATTTTGGTTGCTTTTTAATCCATAAGACCCCACTCATTACATATCTACTTGCCTTTTTGCATTATTTCAGTCACACTATGCATTCGCTGGGTTCGCTTAGCTAGGTTATTAATACCAATGTTTTCACATTTGTATTAGTTTTTAATTAACTTTTTCGGTACTTTGTGCTATTTTTTAGGAAGTAGAACGGAGATGGAAATGCCACTTCGTAATGTAAAAACCAATATCGTCCAGTCCATCCGCGCTTTTAGAGTCGCAGATTTGCAAAACGCTGCTCAACAAATGGGTCACCATTTTTTGTATGCGAATATTGCTGCTGCGCAAAGTAAGCAAGATGTTCTCGACATGATCGCCCATCAGTTCACTTTTCCAATGCATACCAGCAAGAGTTTTGACTCCTTGTATGATTGCATGACAGATCCGCTTTATAAATCGGGTCCCCAACCAGGCTTTGTAGTTGTGCTTGAACATATTCCTGCCCATTCAAAGTTTGATAAGGAAGCAAGAGAGCAATTGATTGATATTTTCCGGGAGGCCGCAGATTATTGGTCAGATCGTAAAATCTCTTTCAGATGCTTCTATTCTTTCTCAGTTGCCATTGCGCCCGTTATGGCCGGTGATCGACTCACAAATACTCCAGATCCTGAAGGTATTAGCTTACCTGAAGAGGGCGAAAAGATGCCCACCGATAAATTAGTGGATGTATCTCCACTAGCTTTGAGAATGAGCAGCCCATTTAATGCAGGCTATTGGTTATCAGTAGCTTAAAACCCTGCCTGTAAATCATTTTGATCATTGAAAAAGCCCGCAAATAGCGGGCTTTTTTTGAAATAGAAGGAATTTATACCTGAGACGAAGCGCGCTGAATTTCAGCCATAACTCTAGGATCTTGAAGTGCTACTTCCCACATTTTTTGGTCGTTCAAGCGCTCACGTCTATCCAACTTCCATTGTGTAAAAGCCGGCCCGAACGCTGCAACAGTTTTTCTAATCGGTGTCGCCAATAAAGCAATTGCTGAAAAGGCAACAATCCACATTAAAATCCATGCTGCAAGCATGTGACCATCTGTGTATGTATCGATAACCTGATTTACGATTACCAACAGGGTCGAGACGATAGCAGATAATAAAACGATTGCTAAGTTGCGAGCTCCATTAAAATTGTAGGCAAAGTTTTTTGCGCTTAAGAGGACACGTGAAATCCGTGCAACGCCAGGATGGACACTGGGGTATGATGTATGAGCAAATGCAGTCATTTGGTTTTCCTTACGTTGTGATTTGAATTCGATGTTGTTATTATAGGGTTAACACTAGTGTTGTTCGGCTTTATATTGATGATAAGATACATTCACAAAAATGATACCCGATCAGATCTCTAAAAAAATCAACTTCAGAACTCTTGACTTGAACCTTCTTCGGGTTTTCGACGAGGTCATGGTTGAGCGAAGTCTGACCCGTGCAGCCCAAAAACTCTCCCTTACACAACCTGCTATCAGCAACGCCATGCGACGGCTTAGGGAGGCCATAGGGGATGACTTACTAAAAAGAAATGGTCAAGCTCTTGAACCAACTGCTAGAGCTCAGTCCTTATGGCCTGTTGTAAGGGAGTCATTAAAACAACTTCAAGACTCCCTAGATCCGGATGAGTTCAATCCATTAACTGCAGTTTCTACTTTTATTATTGCCATGGCAGATGCCACCGCAGCTGAAGTCGTTCCCGCACTTCTGGAGATTTTGGAGCAAGAGGCTCCTGGAGTTTCTTTAAGAATCGTCCCCTTAACTACTAGAGATCCAAGAGAACTGTTAAGACAGGAGTTAGCAGATTTGGCTGTTGGTTATTTCCCCGCTGCGATTACCGATCTCACTAGCCGTGCACAGTCAGGGGATATTGTTAGTTTTGAGCACTCCCGTCTCTTTGATGGTGAGTATGTGTGTGTCATGAGAAAAGACCATCCGCTCGCCCAAGACGAACTGACTCTTGATTTGTTTTGTTCATGCCGCCACTTATTAGTGAGCTTCTCAGGAAGACCTTTTGGTTTTATAGATGAGTCGCTAGCGGCATTGGGGAAAAAAAGAAGAGTCGTTGGAACCGTTAATCAGTTCGCAACAGCTGGGCGAGTTGTGTTGCAAACCAATTTATTGACCGTCTTACCAAGACACTTCGTAAGCGTTGCGGGTATTGAGAGTCAACTTGTCTTAAAAAAGCTCCCCTTTGATTCTCCGATTGTTCACGTTGATATGCTCTGGCATCATCATTCATTCACACCAAAAGCACAGCGCTGGCTAAGATCCAGTGTTGAGCGAGCTGCAGCGTTGTCTATGAAGTCGCATTTAAGTCCAAACGAGAACTTGAATTGATCTATGGTTTATGTTTGCCTTATCCGCTCATCTCACTCATTTAACAGCAGATACAGGCACAACACCTGCTCTACCTGACTCTACAAAGTATTGTCCCTGCTTCCTAAATGACCCATCTACTTTAGCTGGGTGAGTGGTTGTTCTAAATTCACAGCTCAGTTCCTGCGGCGTAACACTGATTAGTGCATAACCTCGCTCCTGTGCTTGTAAATGTAATATATCTGGATTATTTGCTTTTATTAAGCCCGTTGCGCCCTTTCCCAGGCCAGAAGAGGTAACAGAGGTTGTTACAAATTCACTCGCAACAATTGGCGAGCTCTTGTCGTTGGGCTGAACCCTTAGATTAGCGGCCACATTCATATGAACATCTCCCCCCAGAGTAACAACGTTGGTTATCTTATTTTGATGAATGTCTTCTAAAAATCTTTTGCGCGCCTGAGGATATCCATCCCATGCATCGGTGTAGGTAAGTGTCCCAACAGGAGTTGAAATTGTTGCCGAGCTCATTTGTGTTGCCTGAGCAATCAATTTCCACGTCTTTTGAGAGGCCTTTAACCCACCTGAAAGCCATAGCTCCTGATCCAATCCAAACATTGTTCGCGTCTTATCCTCTAGCTCGTCGCACTTCATAATCACTCTTCCACCACCATTTTTAGGAGTTGAACATGCGTGATAGCTCCTAAATTGTCGGCAATCTAGAGTCCAAAGTTCGGCAAGCTGTCCCCAAGAATAAGAGTCATTCAAAATCATCGTAGCTTCAAATGAACTTTTAATCTGAGGACCTATCTCAATAGGCTGATGTTCAAAATAGGCTCGATATGCGGCGGCGCGGCGTTTTAAAAAATCTTGTGGATTTGTATATGAAGGATCTAAATCATTTGCGTAATCATTAGCAACCTCATGGTCATCCCACATCAATATCCATGGATACCTAGCGTGCGCAGCCTGCAAAAGAGGGTCTTCCTTATACTGTGCATATCGATCTCGGTATTGCTCAAGCGTTTTTGGCTCTACACCTCTGTGCATTCTTAAAGACTTTGATTCGGCGATATTTGTTTCATAAATATAGTCACCCACAAATAAAACAAAATCTAAGTCTTGCTCCAACATATCTTTATAAGCAGCATACTCACCGGCTTGAAAGTTCTGACATGATGCTAAAGCAAATCGCATTGTTTGCACTGCTTCCCATTGCTCAGGTGCTGTTTTGGTTCTTCCCACGCCACTAACTGCTTCACCAACAATGAACCTATACCAGTATATTGTGCTTGCTGTTAAACCTTGTACTTTCACTCTGACAGAGTGTCCTCTAGAGTGATCCGTTAACTCCTCTCCCGATCTGATGGGTGTTTGAAGGTTTTCATCGCCATACACCTCCCATCGCACGATGATTGGTTCATCCGTATCAACTGAACTTTGATAATCACTTGGATCTATTATTAGACGTGTCCACAGCACTACAGAATTAGATCGAGGTACTCCACTTGCGACACCAAGTTTAAAAGGCTGTACTTTCCAAGTTCGAACACCGAAACTTGAAAAAGAGGGGGTATGTGCAAAAACTTTTTTTTCACTAAACGGCATCAATGCCAAACTTATCGCTGCATTCTTGATTGTCAAATTGAGTTTTCTGCGTAACTCAAATTTTGATTTATGAAGATCATTTAGTACCATGTGTATTAAATGATCTATTCGATTTCGGTCCGCTCAATAACTGCCCCACCTAAACAGACCTCTCCATCATACAGAACGACAGATTGTCCCGGAGTAACTGCCCACTGAGGTTGCTCAAAATGTATTTTGACCTCCCCCGGAGTTGGGTTAGCTTTTAATATACATTTTGCATCTTCTTGCCTATAACGAGTTTTAGCGGCTAAAGATGAGCCCTCAATGGCAGCCAACCCAACTGGGTCTACCCAACTCGCGTCAAGAGCATAAAGGGTTTGAGAAAGCAACCAAGGATGATCGTGCCCACGAACAACGTATAGAGTTTGTGTCTGGGTATCTTTTTTAGCTACAAACCAAGGCTCATGGGCTCCCCCCCCTCTTTGTGCGCCGGGCTCTTTTAGGCCACCTATTTTCAACCCTTGACGCTGTCCTAAGGTATAAAAACTAAGCCCCATGTGTTCACCAATCACGCGGCCAGTATCGTCTTTAATGGGTCCTGGTCGAGAGTCAATGTATTTATTTAAAAACTCACGAAAGGGTCTTTCTCCGATAAAACATATCCCAGTTGAATCTTTCTTTTTTGCATTAGGAAGACCAATTTCTAATGCCATTTTTCTAATCTCTGACTTGTGAATTTCTCCGATCGGAAAAATTGTTTTAAAGAGCTGCTCTTGAGTCAATCGATGCAAAAAATAACTTTGATCTTTAGAAGGGTCGATGCCCTTTAGCAACTGAACGCCTTTGTCTTGAAGTCTCGTACGGGCGTAGTGCCCAGTAGCAATTTTCTCAGCCCCCAAACGAATCGCATGGTCTAAGAAAGCTTTAAATTTAATTTCGGCGTTGCAAAGCACATCTGGGTTGGGTGTACGACCAGCTTTATATTCACGTAAAAATTCAGAGAAAACTCTATCTTTATAGTCTTTTGCAAAATTCACATGTTCTATCTCTATTCCTATGACATCTGCAACAGCAGCGGCATCAATAAAATCTTGGTTGGATGAGCAATATTCATCATTATCGTCATCCTCCCAATTTTTCATAAAAATACCTACGACCTCATGACCCTGCTTCTTAAGCAGCCATGCACTGACTGCTGAGTCAACACCTCCGCTCAGCCCAACCACTATTCTTTGTTTTGAGCTCAATATGAAGTCTTTATAGGTTGAAAAGTATCAGTTTGCAAACGCCGCGATACCGGTCTGTGCCCTACCTAAAATCAACGCATGAATATCGTGCGTGCCTTCGTAGGTATTTACAACTTCTAGATTTACCAAATGTCTGGCAACACCATATTCATCACTGATTCCGTTACCACCCATCATATCTCTAGCCATTCGTGCAATATCCAAAGCTTTACCGCAAGAGTTTCTTTTTAATATTGAGGTAATTTCAACGCTGTCGATACCCTCCTCTTTCATTCTGCCCAATCGCAAACAGCCCTGAAGACCTAAAGTAATTTCTGTTTGCATATCCACCAACTTCTTTTGAATGAGTTGATTTGCGGCCAATGGTCTACCAAATTGCTTTCGCTGCATGGTGTACTCATGGGCCCTAAACCAACAGTCCTCTGCAGCGCCAAGAGTTCCCCATGCGATTCCGTATCTTGCACTGTTTAAGCACGTAAATGGGCCCTTCAGTCCTCTCACCTCAGGTAGCGCATTTTCCTCAGGAACAAACACCGCGTCCATTACGATCTCTCCCGTAATAGAGGCACGTAAACCAACTTTCCCGTGAATTGCAGGAGCACTTAACCCCTTCATTCCTTTTTCAAGAATAAAGCCGCGAATAGGGCCCACCTCTCCTGAAGGGCTAACTTCTTTGGCCCAAACTACAAATACATCTGCGATCGGACTGTTTGAGATCCACATTTTGGAGCCTGTTAGGCTGTATCCACCGTCTACCACTTTTGCTCGGGTAATCATCCCCGCTGGATCAGATCCATGGTCTGGCTCTGTTAAGCCAAAGCATCCAATCCACTCTCCGCTTGCAAGCTTAGGCAGGTACTTTTCTCTTTGTGCTTCTGTACCGAATTCGTAAATTGGCACCATCACCAAGGAGGACTGTACGCTCATCATAGAACGATATCCTGAGTCAACTCGTTCAACCTCGCGCGCGATCAATCCATATGAAACATAGTCTAAACCAGGCCCACCGTACTGCGTTGGGATGGTTGGGCCAAGCATTCCGAGAGAACCCATCTCTTTAAAAATAGCGGGGTCTGTTTTCTCATTTCTAAAAGATTCCAAAACTCGACTTTTTAAGCTTTGTTGACAATAATCTCTCACCGCCTCACAGACCATGCGCTCATCATCTGTTAATTGGCGCTCAAGTAAAAATGGATCTTTCCACTGAAAACTTACCTTCGTCATTAAGTACTCCGTTTAATTTTGGTATTTCCACATTATCTCAAATCTATTCTTTTATACTGGAAATAAGCTTACTTTTCTGAAGCCCTAGATCGATTTGAATCCCAATAAATATCTTTCTTATTTCCCTGTCGGTTAAATATCCGGGCTAATATGAATAAAAAATCTGAAAGCCTATTTAAATAAAGACGCGGGGCATCATTTATTTTTTCTTGTGCACCTAGAGCGACTATTGATCTCTCAGCACGCCTTGCAATTGTCCTGCACACATGTGCCAAAGCCGCAGCACGTGAACCGCCTGGCAAAATAAACTCTTCTAGCTTAGGCAAATCGGCATTGTATTTTTGTATGGCTACATCGAGCTCTTCAACTGCACTTAGCTTTAATAGCTCGTATCCAGGAATGGAGATTTCGCCACCCAAGTTAAAAAGTTCATGTTGTACTTTTTTAAGGAAATCCAGTTCTTGTTTTTCAATAACATCGCACATCAGCAGTCCGATGTTTGAATTCAATTCATCAACATCTCCCATCGTTTGTACTCTCAAGCTACTCTTTAATACGCGTTCATTATTTCCCAGTCCAGTGGTGCCATCATCCCCAGTGCGGGTTACGATTTGAGTCAGTCTATTGCCCATCTTCTTTTGCCTTTTTTACTTGTTAAGTTTTAGCTTATTCACATTAGACTACAAATCAAAATAACAGGGATTTTCCCTTGAAATCAACATTTCTTGATCATGCCTACTTCCCCTTAGCTACTCACCCGTCGTACACTCGGGGGGATTAAATACACTAACGAGTTTTGAGGTTGTTTTAATGAATGCTCCAATCCCTGCAAGCCATCTTGCCCCTGAGATTAAACCACGCCATATTCCTGCTGAGTTTATTGATGAGCTTAAAACTCGCTTTGGTGATCAATGCTCTACAGCATTGGTAGTTAGAGAACAGCACGGACGTGACGAATCTGCATTTGTTAGCATCCCCCCGCCCGCGGTCGTGGTATTTGCTAAAAATACCCAAGACATTTCAGACGCTGTAAGGATCGCTGAAAGATTCTCGGTTCCAATCATTCCTTTCGGCGTGGGCTCCTCTTTGGAGGGTCATTTACTTGCTGTACAAGGCGGTATGAGTCTGGATGTTAGCCAAATGAATAAAGTCTTGTCCATCAATGCAGAGGACCTCACTGTAACGGTTCAGCCAGGTACAACACGCATGCAGCTCAACAATGAGCTCAAAAGTACGGGATTATTTTTCCCTATCGATCCAGGTGCCGATGCCTCCATAGGCGGTATGTGCGCAACGCGAGCAAGCGGGACCAACGCCGTCAGATACGGCACGATGCGTGAAAATGTTTTGGCTCTTGAGGTAGTAAATGCCAAGGGTGAGATTATCAAAACCGGTACAAGAGCAAAGAAATCAAGTGCGGGTTATGACCTAACTCGTCTTTTTGTGGGTAGCGAAGGTACTCTTGGCGTCATCAGTGAAATTACTCTTAAGATTTATCCGCTGCCTGAAGCAATTTCTGCTGCCATTTGCTCTTTTCCCTCTATAGAATCCGCAGTCCTGACGACGATTCAAATTATTCAAATGGGTATTCCAATCGCTCGCGTTGAACTCATTGACAAAAATACTGTTCGCATGGTGAATGCTCATACAAAACTAACTTTAACTGAGCAACCCCTTTTGCTAATGGAGTTTCATGGTTCCCCAGCAGGTGTTAAAGAACAAGCCCAAAGTGTTCAAGAGATTGCGCACGAACACGGGGGTGAGGATTTTGAATGGGCAAGCACTCCAGAGGAAAGAACAAGGCTTTGGAGCGCAAGACACAATGCATATTTCTCGGCCCTTCAATCTCGTCCCGGGTGCAGAGCAATCTCAACGGACACTTGTGTGCCCATCAGCAGACTCGCTGACTGTTTGCTAAAGTCAGTTGAAGAAACAGAAGCGTCTTTGATACCTTTCTTTTTAGTCGGTCACGTTGGTGATGGTAATTTTCACTTCGGCTATTTGATTGATCCCAACAACCCTTCAGAGAGAGAGACCGCAGAACAACTTAACGATAAGTTAGTTGCAAGAGCCATCAGCATGGGAGGAACATGCTCTGGAGAGCACGGTATTGGACTTCACAAAATGGGGTTTTTAATAGACGAAGCAGGAGAGGCCGCTGTAGATATGATGCGAACAATTAAAGTCGCGCTTGACCCTAAAAATATTATGAATCCTGGAAAGATTTTTTCGTTTACGACCAAGTAAAAACTTACGAAACAATCGCACGCAATTTGTCAATCAATCCATTGAGTTCATCTAATGAGCCGAATTGAATGGTCAGTTCGCCCATTTCTTGAGTTTTCCCGTGTCGTTTTATTTTTTTCTTAACAGACACCTCCACGGTAGCCGTCAATAAGTCTGATAGTTCTTCCTCTATTCTTAGAATATCACCAGATTTGACCTTGGATTTGCTATTTTTAAACTTGTTTTCCGAGGTGCTAGATTTAATTCTTTTTATAAGTTGCTCAGCATCTCGGACTGACATTTTTTTTGCTGTCATTTGATGCGCCGCAGATATTTGCTCTGCCTGCTCGAGGCCTAGCAATGCCCGCGCATGTCCCATGTCCAGATCGCCGGCCATTAACAAGTCTTGCACAGGTTTGGTAAGGTTCAAAAGTCGCAATAGATTGGACGCCGCGCTCCTTGATCGACCAACGGCCTGCGCTGCTTGCTCATGGCTGAGGCCAAACTCTTTAACCAATCGTTCTAAACCGTGTGCCTCCTCAAGTGGATTCAAATCCTCGCGTTGAATATTCTCTATCAAAGCCATTGCTGCCGCTGCCTCATTAGGCACATCACGAACCAATACAGGAACTGACTGAAGACCAGCTAATTTTGCGGCTCTAAATCGTCTCTCTCCAGCAATAATCTCATATTTTTCCTTATTAGGTCCATCCTTTAAAAGTCGAACCAAGATAGGTTGCATGATTCCTTGAGCTTTAATACTTTCAGCTAGCTCATACAAAGCGCCCTCATCCATCCGAGTGCGAGGCTGATACATACCAGCAACCATTTCTGTAAGCTTTAAAACGGAGGGCCCCCCTGATGCATCTTGATCCCCTACGTCAGTTGTATCTTTAACGGCGGGTCCGAGCAGCGACTCTAGCCCTCGTCCTAATCCTTTTGGTTTTTTAGTTACCATGTTAATACTTTCTTATTTGTTTTGATCAGGATTGAGTCTATCTACTATTTCCTGTGCAAATTCAAGGAAGGCTTGACTGCCTTTTGCCAAAGGATCAAATACCACGCCAGGCAAACCATAACTCGGTGCCTCTGCCAAGCGCACATTTCTGGGAATCACCGCATTAAAAACTTTATCTTTAAAATGATCTTTTAGTTGATCACTCACTTGTTGCTGCAATGTAACCCTTGGATCAAACATAACCCTTAGCAATCCTATTATTTTCAGATCTTTATTCAAATTTGCATGAACTTGTTTGATGGTGTTCACAAGATCTGTTAAACCCTCCAGTGCAAAGTACTCACATTGCATCGGCACAACCACACCTTGAGCAGCACACAAACCATTAAGGGTCAACATGGACAATGAGGGCGGGCAATCAATCACAACGAAATCATAATCTTTATCAACAGCAGCCAAGGCGCGCTTAAGTCTCATCTCCCTATGTTCTAGACTGACCAACTCAACCTCAGCGCCAGACAGATCGCGATTGGCCCCTAAAACATCATACTTGGGAAAATGCTTTTTACCGCCTTCTTCACCCCAACTACTTGAACAAATAGCCTCTCTGGCAGTTACCTCCTCAAGTAAAACATCGTACACGGAAAGCTCTAAATTCCTCTTGTCCACTCCAGATCCCATCGTTGCATTTCCCTGCGGATCGAGATCTACAAGCAATACCCGTTGTCCAATTGCAGCCAAACCAGCCGCCAAGTTTACGGAAGTTGTCGTCTTACCGACCCCACCCTTTTGGTTTGCCACACAAAATATTTTTGACATCTAGATCTTCTTTTCAAAAAACAGGCTTGAGTTTACAACCGAGAATAACAAAAGAGCGCAAAAGCTCTCTTTATTTAGTAACAAATTAGAACTGTTTCACGTGAAACATAAAACCTTCCCGCCTAAACCCTCAAAACTACCCCTCTCGCATCCATACCAAACAACGCTCCGCATTCATCATAGGTACAGTTAGCTGAGTTACCTCAATTAAATCAATACCATCTGGCAATTCCTTGATTTCTTCCTCTGGCATCTTTCCCTTCATTGCCATCCAAACTCCCCCTTCGAGCAACCGACCCTGGGTTCCTTCTATGAAGTCTTTCAAGCTAGAGAATGCACGAGAAACAATTAGTTCATACTTAGGACCCGTATCTTTTTCTACGCGACCATGTTTTGCAATAGCATTCGGCAAACCCAGTTGCAAAGCCGCCTGCTTAATAAAAGCAACTTTTTTTGCAACCGCATCAATTGCAACAACATTTAAATCAGGGCGGGCAATTGCGATCATCAAAGCCGGCAACCCCGCACCTGATCCTACATCTAGTATTGTGGAACCAGCAACCACACGCTCAGAAATTGGCTTGATTACGCTTAGACAATCTAAAACATGTTGAACAAGGATATCTTTTGAGTCTTTGATTGCGGTAAGGTTGTAAACCGTACCCCATTTATTCAAAAGAGTAATGTATGCAAGAATCTTCTCCCTTTGGCCAGCCTCCAGCTCCAACCCTAACTGGGCAAGACCAGATAAAAGTGCCGCCTCTAAGGACAATTGCTCTAAAACGTCTCCCCGTTGCGAAGTTAATTTCATAAAATTCGTCTAGGCCAATCAGCCGCCCTGGATCATTCAGAATCGAACTCAGCCGACACGCCCTCTGCGAAGACAGCATCTTCTCCTACAGAAGCTGTATCTCTTTTGGCCTTCATTCTCTTTAAATGAATCAACAATAGAGAAATAGCCGCTGGTGTGATACCAGAAATCCGCGAAGCCAAGCCAACCGTCTCGGGACGGAACTTGGTCAACTTTTGGCGAACCTCAAAGCTTAAAGCATCTATTGAGAGGTAGTCTAAATCCTTGGGCAAATGAAGATTTTCAAAGCCAGCCGCCCTTTCAACCTCCTCCTTTTGCTTTTCAATATAACCGGAATACTTCGCACTTATTTCAACTTGCTCTAATATTGTTTCACGTGAAACATCATCAAGGGATTCGATTTCAGCGCTTTTGAACTCGCCGTTTTCCATGCTCATTAGCGACTGATAAGTAATGTCAGGACGGCGAAGTAAGTCGCCTAGGTTGTATTCGTGATCTATCTTTTTACCCAACACCCTGACCATTTCTGACTCTGAAAGATTGCGAGGATTAACCCAGATACTTTTTAACCTCTGCGTTTCTTGGCGAATTAGCTTTTGCTTAATCTCAAAGGCCTGCCACTGAAGGGAGCCAATCAAACCGAAACCATTCGCAATGCCTGACAAACGTTGATCCGCATTGTCCTCTCTTAGTTGCAATCGATATTCTGCTCTGCTGGTAAACATTCGGTAAGGCTCTGATACACCCTTGGTAACAAGGTCATCGACCAAAACGCCAATATAGGCTTGGTCCCTCGCGGGCGTCCATGAGGGTTCGCCTTTGCAATAGAGCGCGGCATTTATGCCTGCATAAAGCCCCTGTGCGGCAGCCTCTTCGTAACCCGTTGTCCCATTTATTTGTCCCGCAAAAAACAAACCTTCAATGGCTTTTGTTTCAAAACTTCTTTTAAGTTCACGAGGGTCAAAATAATCATATTCAATAGCATATCCAGGCCTGAGAATATGTGCGTTTTCTAAACCCTTCATTGATCTGACGAGTTCATATTGAATATCAAAAGGAAGACTGGTGCTTATACCATTTGGATAGTATTCGTTTGTTGTTAATCCCTCAGGCTCAAGGAATATTTGGTGACTTTCTTTGTCGGCAAATCTGTTAATTTTGTCTTCAACACTTGGACAATAACGCGGACCAACACCTTCTATCTTGCCAGTAAACATGGGGCTTCGATTAAAACCCGAGCGAATGATTTCGTGCGTTTTTTCGTTGGTATGAGTAATCCAACACGCCATTTGCTGAGGATGATGTTCAACCCTTCCCATGTAACTAAATACAGGTATAGGGCCCTCTGATCCGCCTAGCATGCCGTCTCCTGGCTGCTCAGTGCAAGAGGCAAAGTCAATAGAGCGCCCGTCAATTCTAGGAGGGGTTCCCGTTTTAAGGCGCCCCTGAGGGAGTTTTAGTTCTTTAAGACGATCGCTTAGTCTTATTGAGGGAGGATCGCCCGCTCTCCCTCCTGAATAGTTATCGAGTCCAATGTGGATACGTCCATTGAGAAAGGTTCCAGCAGTCAAAATAACTGCTCTTGATCTGAACTCTATCCCCGCTTGAACTATGGCACCAACTACTTTATTTCCCTCAATACATAAATCTTCTACAGATTGTTGAAATAAAGACAAGTTAGGTTGATTCTCTAGTTCAAACCTAACAGCGGCTTTATATAAGATTCTGTCTGCTTGTGCTCTCGTAGCCCGCACAGCTGGGCCTTTTGATTTATTCAATATTCGGAACTGGATGCCTGCCCTATCAGTTGCTCTGGCCATTACACCGCCCATGGCATCTATCTCTTTAACCAGATGGCCTTTGCCGATACCGCCAATAGAAGGGTTGCAACTCATTTGCCCGAGAGTTTCAATGTTGTGGGTTAACAAAAGGGTACTAAGTCCCATCCTTGCGCTAGCCAAGGCAGCCTCAGTACCTGCGTGTCCGCCGCCAACAACTATGACATCAAACTCACGAGGATATTTCATTAAAAATCGAATCCAAAACAGGCTATAGAAAAGCACTTGCTATCTTTACTAATAATAAAGAAAAAGCAAGTATCAAAGAGTTAGCAAAAACAATAAAATTAGCAGTTTTGCAATACTCTCTATTTTACGACTTGAGTCGCTTGCTCGACAAGTTAAACCCTTACTTTAAGTACAGAAGAAATGAAAACATACAGAAATGTAGAACGAATCATTACCGGTCAAGCAACAAGCGACGGTGCGGGAGTTAAGTTAACACGTCTTTTAACTCAGGATTTACAACAACGTTTAGATCCCTTTTTGATGCTTGATGCGTTTGGCAGTGATGAGGCAAACGACTACATTGGAGGCTTTCCAGACCACCCCCATCGTGGCTTTGAAACGATAACATACATGTTACAAGGAAGAATGCGTCACTCCGATAGTGCTGGTAATTCTGGATTGTTAAAGGATGGTGGCGTGCAGTGGATGACAGCCGGAAGAGGAGTCATTCACAGTGAAATGCCCGAACAAAGGGAGGGAAGAATGAGCGGTTTTCAATTGTGGTTGAATTTACCTTCCCATGAAAAAATGTGCGCACCCTGGTATCAAGATTTTCAAAATGAATCAATACCCGAAACGACACTATCTAATGGAGTCAAGTTAAGAGTTATCGCGGGTGAATCACACGGCATAGCTGGAGCAGTTCAAAAACAAGCAACCACGCCAATGTACTTAGATGTACATTTTCCGGAAAATGAAGATTTAACTTTTGAACAGTTTATCCCCCACCAAAACAATGCTTTTCTTTATGTTTACGAAGGAGAGGTAACTATTAAAGGATCTTCTAAGAACCTAATCGTTCATAGTAAAGAAATGGCGATATTAACCAATGAGGGAGATTTTGTTTTAATGAATTCGGACAAACTGACGAAACTGATCTTGATCAGCGGAGCTCCTTTGAGGGAGAGCATTGTTCAGTATGGTCCTTTTGTAATGAACACAAAAGAACAAATTATTAAAGCTGTTGAAGACTTTAGATCAGGACAATTGGCTTAAACTAAATTAACCAGATCACAATAATCAAACGTCCAAATTAGCAGCTCTCAATGCATTTTTCTCAATAAAGACTCTTCTGGGCTCTACTTCATCGCCCATTAGCATTGTGAAAACACGATCCGCTTCAATAGCATCGTCTATTTGAACACGAAGCAGCCTTCTAACTTGAGGATCCATTGTTGTTTCCCAAAGTTGTGCTGGATTCATTTCACCAAGACCTTTATAACGCTGGCGAGCCGTCGAGTGTTCAGCTTGTTGAATTAACCATTTCATTGCCTGCCTAAAATCACTAACGGTTTCTTCTTTCATCCGTTCACCCTCGCCTCTTTGAACTTTTCCATCTTCGTAAATCAATCCTTTAAAGGTTAATGCCGCTTCCGCTAAAGCAGCATAGTCAGCACCATGAACGAAATCTTGTGTTATCACACTACTTTTGACATTTCCATGATGGTGTCTACTTATCCTGAGGATAGGTTTATCTGTTCTTACGTCAAATTCGGCGTTAACTGTTGAACCACTTCCAAGTTCTAAAAGTTTCGTTTGCAGAGTTTGAGCACACTCATTAGCGAGTTCTAAGGTATCCAAATTCAAAGAAACACCGTCTGCCATTGCACGTAATGCTTCAGCATCCATTGTTCCTAGAAGTCTTGCAATGACGGATTCTGCAACCTGGTGTTTACGGGCTAACTCTTCTAAAGTATCACCTTTTATAGTTTGAGATTGTGAACCTCCCGTTTGTATTGCCGCTTCTTTTAAAGCCACTTTTAACAAAAAGGAGTCTAAAGCTGGAGCATCTTTTAAATATTGTTCTTCTTTTCCTACTTTAACTTTATATAAAGGTGGTTGTGCAATATAAATATGTCCACGCTCGACAAGCTCAGGCATTTGTCTATAGAAAAAAGTTAAAAGTAGCGTTCTAATGTGAGCCCCGTCAACGTCGGCGTCTGTCATGATGATAATTCTATGATAACGAAGCTTATCTACATTGAAATCATCAGTACCAGATTTTCCAGATTCAGCGCTTACCTTTCCAATACCAGTGCCTAATGCAGTAATTAAAGTCAATATTTCATTGCTTGTTAAAAGCTTTTCGTATCTTGCCTTTTCAACATTCAATATTTTCCCTCTAAGAGGGAGAATTGCTTGAAATTTACGATCTCTACCCTGTTTAGCTGAACCACCTGCTGAGTCTCCCTCAACAATATATATTTCACATAACGATGGGTCTTTTTCTTGACAGTCAGCCAACTTACCAGGAAGTCCCATACCATCAAGAACACCTTTACGACGGGTCATCTCTCTGGCTTTACGTGCAGCCTCTCTGGCTCGAGCAGCATCAACAATCTTTCCGCAAATAATTTTTGCATCGTTTGGTTTTTCTTGTAGAAAATCACCAAGAGCTTTTGCAACAATATCTTCTACTGGAGCTCTTACCTCACTAGAGACTAATTTATCTTTAGTCTGACTACTGAATTTTGGTTCGGGTACTTTTACTGATAAAACGCAAGTTAAACCCTCGCGCATATCATCACCGGTAACTTCTACTTTAGCTTTTTTTGCAAATTCGTTTTCATCAATATACTTGTTTATTACGCGGGTCATAGCAGCTCTAAGACCCGTTAAATGAGTACCACCGTCGCGCTGTGGAATATTATTGGTAAAACATAAAACGCTTTCGTTATAGCCATCATTCCACTGCATAGCTACTTCAACCCCTATTTGGGTGCCTGGGATACCACCATAACTTTCTGAAGGACGATCACCCATAGAATGGAAAACATTTGGATGAAGTATTTTTTTTCCAACATTAATAAAATCAACGAAACCTTTGACACCACCAGCACCAGAAAAATCATCCGATTTTCCTGATCTTTCATCTATTAACCGTATACGAACTCCATTATTTAAAAAACTAAGTTCTCTGAGTCGTTTACTGAGAATCTCATAATGAAAATCATGATTTGAAGTAAAAATATCTGTATCTGGTAGAAAATGAACTTCAGTTCCTTTCTTTTCAGTATCTCCCATTACTTTCATTGGAGAAATCTCAACACCATTTGCTAATTCAATTATTCTATTTTGAACAAAGCCTTTTGCAAATTCTAAATTATGAACTTTACCTTCACGACGAACAGTTAATCGTAACCATTTTGATAAGGCGTTAACACAAGATACACCAACACCGTGAAGACCGCCAGAAACTTTATATGAGTTTTGATTAAATTTTCCTCCTGCATGGAGCTCCGTAAGAGCAATTTCAGCAGCACTTCGTTTAGGTTCGTGCTTGTCATCCATTTTTACACCAGTAGGTATTCCTCTACCATTATCAACAACGCTAATTGAGTTGTCTGAATGTATAGTCACAACGATATCATCACAATGACCTGCTAGAGCTTCGTCAATAGAATTATCTACAACTTCGAAAACTAAATGATGCAAGCCTGTTCCGTCTGAAGTATCTCCAATATACATTCCAGGACGCTTTCTGACTGCTTCTAAACCCTCCAAGATTTGAATAGAACTTTCACCATATGAATCAATGGGGGGATTACTTGAGGAATCAATATTTTCTGTCATATAAGAATTTAAAAATTAAAAAAAATAGGCAAGTTAAATATTAAATTCTCATCGGCATGACAACATACTTAAAAGAGTCTGACTCTGGCATTGTTATTAATGCAGAACTGTTTGAATCAGGTAAATCAAATCTAACCATTTCTTGATTCATGTTGTTCAAAACATCTATCAAATATGTAACATTGAAACCAATTTCAATTGGATTTCCTGAATAATTTATATCTAATTCATCAACCGCTTCTTCTTGTTCTGAATTATTTGATGCGACTCTTAATACACCAGGCTCAATATTTAACTTAACTCCCTTGAATTTATCACTAGTCAAAATAGCAGTTCTTTGCAAACAATGTAAAAGAGCTTCTCTTCCAAGGATAATTTCATTTTTATTCCCTTTAGGAATAACTCTGTTGTAGTCTGGAAACTTACCTTCAACTAATTTTGTAACAAATACTAAATTTCCAAATGTAAATTTTGCTTGATTAGAAGCAAATTGCATTTCAATTGATCCTTCAGAATCACTTAAAAGCCTTAATAATTCCAAAACTGTTTTACGTGGAAGTATGACTTCTTGCTTGGGAACTTCATGTTCAAGAACAGAGGATGCGAAAGCAAGTCTATGTCCGTCAGTTGCTACCAAACTCAAACTTTTATTTTCAGCAACAAAAAGTATTCCATTTAAATAATAACGAATATCATGAACTGCCATTGAAAAAGAAACTTGTTGAAGCAGACTTTTTAATGTCTTTTGAGGGATCTTAAAAGTTGTACCTAAACTAGATGATTCTTTAATTAAAGGATAGTCCTCTGCAGGCATTGTTTGAAGTGTAAATTTACTTTTTCCACCTTTTAGAATTATTTTATTTTGATTAGATTCAAGAGTGACTAATTGATCAGATGGTAATGATCTCAATATATCAATTAACTTTCTTGCTCCAACAGTAATAGAAAAAGTAGATGCATCACCATCAAATTGTGTTTTAGCTTTGATTTGAATTTCCATATCACTAGCTAAAAGTTCAATTTGATTAGCTTCTTTTTTTATAAATAAATTTGCTAATATGGGTTGAGTGTGTCTTTTTTCAACAATTCCTGAAACTGATTGAATTGCATTGATTAAAGTCTCTTGTGTGGCTTTTAGGATAATCATTAAAACCTCTTTATTTATATATATTAAATTAGTAGTAGTAGTAGAGTGTATTGTTTTTTGTTGAAAAGGTTTTTTTTCTTATTATTTTCAATAACTTACGATCTTTAAAACTATGTTTGTAACTGTTGTTTGGATAGTCTGTAAATTATGAATAACTTATTACAAACTGGGCCTTCTGTGGATAACCATAGAGTTATTCAAATTTAATCCACAGACTTTATCTAACATTTTATTTTCCAATTGTTTACCCTTTTAAAGTTTGCTCTAAAACGTGAAGTTGTTGGTTAAGTTCATTTAGTTGAAGTCGTTCAGATGAGATTTTCCGAACGGCATGTAAAACAGTAGTATGGTCTCTTCCACCAAAAAGTTCACCAATTTCTGGTAAGCTTTTTTGAGTTAGTTCTTTTGCTAAGTACATAGCTATTTGCCTTGGTCTGGCAATAGAAACAGGTCTTTTCTTTGAATACATATCAGCAACTTTGATTTTATAAAAATCAGCAACTGTTTTTTGAATATTTTCAACTGATATTTGTCTATTTTGAATTGAAAGAAGATCCCTAAGGGCATCTCGAGCCAATTGAATAGAAATGTCTTTTTGATTAAATCGTGAATAGGCAAGTATTTTGCGTAAAGCGCCTTCTAATTCTCTAACATTTGAGCGAACATTTTTTGCTACGAAAAATGCAACTTCTTCAGGCATTTCAGAGCCTTCAAGACGTGATTTAGTCATCAAAATAGCAACTCTCATTTCTAATTCTGGAGGCTCAATGGCAACAGTTAGACCAGAATCGAACCTAGAAACCAAACGTTCATGGATATCAGCTAAGCCTTTTGGATAAGTATCACTGGTCATCACAATATGTGATTTTTTCGCTAAAAGTGCTTCGAAAGCATTAAAAAACTCTTCTTGAGTACGATCTTTATTAGCAAAAAATTGTACATCGTCAATTAAAAGTAAGTCTAAAGAATGATATCTAAGTTTAAATTCATCAAAAGTTTTTCTTTGATAGGCTTTTACAACATCAGATACGAATTGTTCTGCATGTATATATAGAATTTTGGAATCGGGTTTATCTTTAAGTAACTGATTTCCAACGGCATGAACTAGATGCGTTTTACCAAGGCCAACACCGCCATATATAAATAGAGGGTTATAAAGATGTCCCGGAATAGAGGCAACATGCATTGCAGCTGCTCGAGCCATTCTATTTGCCGATCCTTCAACAAACGATTCAAAAGTAAGTGAAGGATTTAATCTGTTTTTAAAAGGTTCTTCCGCTTGTTCCTCAGCCAAAATCGGTGCTGAGTAAGAAAACTCAACATCCGGAACATTTGAGGATGAGGAACTTTTTAAGACAGTTTCTTTTGGCGAAAGAGCTAGTTCAACAGCAATAGTTTGTCCATGAAGATTAGTTAGGATATTTGATAATTTTTTCGAATATTGCGTTCGAATCCAATCTAATTTAAAACGGTTACCCACCAAAATAGTGATTTTTGAATAATCATTGGAAAAGGTCGCTTGTAAAGGTTTAATCCAGGTATTAAATTGCTGCTCTGGAAGCTCTTGAGCAAGTTGTTCTACGCAGTTTTGCCAGAGATCTTGCATATTTAAAGGTAGAAAGGAAAATTAAAATAAAGAGAGAAAAATATTGTGGATAGTATGGCAGTTTAAACACCAGAAAACCTATCTTATCAAAAAATTATCCACAGATTAAGTTAGACCTCGGGGGACTAGGGACAAAATTAAATAGAAACTAATGCCAGCATGTATATTATAACAGTGCAACAATAAAGTAACAAAAGAAGTCTTTTTATATGTCCAAAAGCGTTTTGAGTCGAATATATTGCAAGCTGTAAATTTTTTTGCGATAATAACAGGCTCTGCTAATTAATGGTTATAAATTATGAAACGTACATATCAACCCTCGAAAACACGTCGAGCAAGAACACACGGGTTTTTAGTCCGCATGAAAACACGCGGCGGTCGTGCAGTTATAAACGCACGTCGTGCCAAAGGCCGTAAGCGCTTAGCAGTCTAAAAGCGATAAATTAAGAGGGATATTTTTGTTTTTGCAAAAATACCCTTTAATAATCTTTTTAAGTCAATGATAGATCATATTGTTGATAAAGAGGTTTTTAGGGAAGTACTTGAAACGGGCATATTTGCAAGATCTGAGCATTTCGCATTGCATAAATTAAAGGCCGGCGAAGGGGAAAACCAGCGTAATTTAAAAGTAGGCGTAGTTGTTCCAAAAAGATGGGCAAAACGAGCTGTAACTAGAAATGCAATAAAAAGACAAATTTATAACGTTGCAGCCGAATTAGCATACAAACATCAGTTGGAAAAACATGTTGTGAGACTGAGCAGAGCATTTGACAAGAAACTTTTTCTAAGTCCAACATCAAAGGACTTTAAAAAAGCAGTTAGGAAAGAAATATTATTTTTATATGGTTCCGTTGGTGTAACCAATGCTTTCTAAATTGCTCATCTCACTTTTAAAAATTTATAAGCTATTACTTAGTCCAGTGGTGGGGTTAAACTGCAGATTTACACCGACGTGTTCAACATATGCAATAAAAGCAATACAAGTACACGGTGCTGTTGTAGGTTCTTACTTGATGCTCAAAAGAGTTTGTCGGTGCAATCCTTTGTTTAATGGTGGCGAGGACCCTGTGCCCTGTAAGCCATTAAAATTATTTTAAATGCAAATAAGATATAAAAATTTATGAATGATATTCGTCGATCAGTGTTGTGGGTGATTTTTGGTTTTTGCATGGTAATGCTATGGGATAAATGGCAGGTGTATAACGGCCATAAAGCATTATTTTTTCCATCTGGAGATAAAGTAGAAGCTCAAACGCCGATGTCAAGTACACAGTCAGGAGTAACTGAAATTCCGCAGTCAACAACTGCCCTGTCTTCCTCCCAAGTGATAGCAGGATTAGATAATAAAACAAAACCCGTACCTTCAAGAAAACTTATAGAGATAGAAACGAATGTTTTGAAATTAAGTTTTGACTCTGCAGGAGGCAACTTAGTAAGAGCGGAACTGCTTGCACATAAAGACATTAATCATCCAGGAGACAACGTTGTACTGTTTAATAATTCAGCCGAGAGAGTTTACGAGGCGCAGTCGGGGTTGATATCCAAGGACGGTATTACTGAATACCCAACACATAAAACAGTGATGCTCCAAACAGGGCAGACAAAATTTGTTGACGGAGAAGAAAAACTAACCTTGAAATTTGAATCGCCAGAAATCAATGGAATTCAATTGTTTAAAACGTATGAAATTAATAAAAACAAATATGACATCATCGTAAATCAGTCTGTAGTTAACAAAACTGATAAAGAAGTTGCTCCACTTTTGTATGTGCAATTAATGAGAGACGGTAATAAGCCAGAGGGAGAATCATCTTTTTATTCAACATTTACCGGGCCAGCTATATATACTGAAGAAAAAAAGTATCAAAAAATTGAGTTTAAAGATATAGATAAAGATAAAACAAGTTTTGAGAAACAATCTAATGAAGGATATGTTGCGATGGTTCAACATTACTTTGTCAGTGCTTGGTTGTTGCCAAGCAATATGTCGAGAAACTATTTTGCTAAGAAAATAGATACAAACTTATATTCAGTTGGAATGATCGGACAGTTTCCAAAGGTTGCTCCAAGATCAAGCGAGTCTTTATCGGCGCATCTATATGTAGGACCAGAGGAAGAAAAAACACTTGAAGCAATATATCCAGGATTGGAGTTGGTAAAGGATTATGGTTGGCTTACGATATTGGCGAAACCACTTTATTGGCTAGTAGACAAACTATATGGATTTCTAGGAAATTGGGGATGGTCGATTGTTGCCTTGGTGGTGTTGCTTAAAGCAGCATTTTTCTGGCTAAATGCACAGGCTTACAAGAGCATGGCCAAAATGAAGGCAATAAACCCTAAGATCATGGAAATGAGGGAGCGGCTTAAAGACAATCCACAGCAAATTCAAACAGAAATGATGAGGATTTATAGAGAAGAAAAAGTTAATCCAATGGGAGGTTGTTTGCCAATTGTGATTCAAATCCCAGTTTTTATCGCTTTGTATTGGGTTTTGTTATCCACAGTAGAAATGCGAAATGCTCCTTGGCTTGGATGGATCCACGATTTATCAGCGCCGGATCCATACTTTATTTTGCCATTTATTATGACAGGAACCTCTTTGTTGCAAACTTGGTTGAATCCAACACCACCAGACCCTGTTCAGGCCAAAATGATGTGGATCATGCCACTTGCGTTTAGCGTTATGTTCTTTTTCTTTCCATCAGGTTTGGTTTTATACTGGTTGACCAACAACATTTTGTCAATTACGCAGCAGTGGATAATCAATAAAAAACTAGGTGTGTTAAATAAGTAAAAATAATAGGGTTTGGTAGAAATTCACTTATGATTGAAAAAAACCAGCCCATTATTGCAATTGCTACAGCCTCCGGTGTAGGTGCTGTTGGTATAGTTAGGATCAGCGGCCCTAAATTAAGTAAATTTACTGAAATCCTTTTTAACAAAAAATTAAGGCCACGAGTAGCAACGCTTTGTGAGATAAAGGATGCCAGTCATTCGGTTATCGATCAGTTAGTTGCTATTTTTTTTGAAGCTCCTAATAGTTATACAGGTGAGGATGTCTTAGAGCTGCAAGGACATGGAGGGCCAGTTTTATTAAACATGATCCAAGAGCGGTGTATTGAATTAGGTCGACAAATAGGTGCAGATGGAACTGCTTTGTTGGACGGAATAAGGATAGCGCAAGCTGGAGAGTTTACGGAGAGAGCGTTCCTTAACTCTAAAATGGATCTAACGCAGGCAGAGGCTGTAATGGATTTAATCTCTGCTAGTACTAGACTAGCAGCCAAAAGCGCAATAAGGTCTTTGCAGGGTGAGTTTTCAAAAGATATAAACTTATTTAAAGCCAGGCTTATACATTTGAGAGTGTTGGTCGAGGCAAGTATTGATTTTCCTGAAGAAGAAATAGATTTTATTAAATCAGACCATGCGAATAGTCTTGTTCAAGAAATAGAACAAAATTTAATAAGTATCTTAAAAAAAACCGAACAAGGAAAAGTCTTACGTCAGGGAGTCAATGTTGTTATAGCAGGTCAACCCAACGCAGGAAAAAGCTCGCTTATGAATGCATTATCTGGTGACGAAATTGCAATTGTAACCAGCATTGAGGGAACAACTAGAGATGTATTGAACGAGACTATTGCAATAGAAGGAGTGCCATTTCACTTATCAGATACGGCAGGACTTCGCGAAAATACGGAAGATGAAGTTGAAAAAATTGGTATAGAAAGAGCTTGGAAGAGAATAGATGAAGCGGACGTTTTATTGCATGTACACGATTTAACTCGAAAAAATGATACGACTTACTTAGAAAAAGATGAATGGATAATCAACGCGATAAAGGAAAGAGGAGTTTCAGAAAAAATAATAATTCATGTTTATAACAAATCTGATCTGATTAATAAAGAGACATCTAAAGAGGCGATGAAAAACGAACCTGAAGGTATATTTATTTCGGCAAAAGAGGGGTCGGGTTTAAAAGAATTAACGTCTAAGTTATTAAGTCTAGCGGGCTGGAGACAAGAGTCTTTGGAAAACATATATTTAGCTAGGCAAAGACATATAAGTTCTTTGAAGCAGATAGATCAGAACATTAAAAAAATTATGTTGTGTTTCGTAAGTCAATCACCTGCTCTAGAGTTAATTGCTGAAGAGTTAAGGCTTGCTCAAAATAGTTTAAGTGAAATAACGGGTGAGTTTTCGAGTGATGATTTGTTGGGCGAGATATTTTCGAGCTTTTGTATTGGTAAGTAAAACAATTTTTTGATGCTGTAAACTAAGATCAAATAAGAAGATGAATTTAACTATGACCAGAGAACAAATACTAAGATTAGGGATTGAAACTCTTCAGATTGAGGCTACAGCTGTAATGGCATTACAACAAAAATTGGGTGAGAGTTTTGTGAATGCCGTTGAGATAATCTTAAATATTAAGGGTCGCGTTGTTGTAATGGGTATGGGCAAGAGTGGTCACATAGGCTCAAAGATAGCGGCTACTTTAGCATCAACCGGAACTCCTGCAATGTTCGTACATCCAGCGGAAGCAAGTCATGGAGATATGGGGATGATTACGGCTCAAGATGTCGTGCTTGCTTTATCTAACAGCGGTGAAACAGAAGAAATTACTAAATTAATTCCACTTGTTAAAAGGCTAGGTGTTGCGTTGATAGCTATCACTGGCAATTTAAACTCAACACTAGGCAAAGAATCAAATTATTCAATTGATTGCAGCGTTGAGAAAGAGGCTTGTCCGTTAAATTTAGCCCCAACTGCAAGTACAACTGCCCAATTGGCGATAGGGGATGCATTGGCAGTAGCCCTATTGGATGCGCGAGGTTTTAAATCCGAAGACTTCGCTCAGTCTCATCCTGCTGGAGCATTGGGACGTCGACTTTTGACTCATGTAAGTGACATTATGAGAAAAAATGAAATGGTTCCAAAAGTATCTTTGACGGCAACTATGAATGAGCTGTTAAGGGAGATGAGTAGCAAAGGTCTTGGTGCTACAGCTGTTGTAGATGAAGATGGACATCCATGTGGTATCTTTACTGACGGTGATCTACGACGCTTAATAGAAAAAGGAGTCTCATTAAAAGAACTATTTGCAAAAGATGTTATTAAAAAAGAGCCGCAAACTATTTCTCAAAATGCATTGGCAGTCGACGTTGTAGGAATGATGGAACAATTGAGAATAAATACTTTACTTGTCGTGGACTCAAATAATATGTTGATAGGTGCATTGAATACGAACGATTTGATGCGTGCTAAAGTAATATAGAACTATTGATATGTACAGTCCAGAAAACCTTTTAAGAGCCCTAGATATTCGATTGATGTTTTTGGATATTGACGGAGTGTTTACCGATGGCCGATTGATTTTCTCAGAAACCCATGAATCTTTGAAACAGTTTAATGTTTTAGATGGTCAGGGGATTAAATGGCTACAAATGATTGGTATAACACCAGTGGTTATTTCAGGACGTAGTGGTTTACATGTTCAAAAAAGGCTCAAAGACTTAGGTGTTGAGCACGTCCATATGGGTGTTGATAAAAAAATTGTAATTGCTGAAAATGTCTTAAAACACTTTAATGTAGCTTGGCATGAGGTTGCTAGTATGGGAGATGATTGGCCCGATTTGCAAGTCATTATAAAAAGCAGGTTTTCTAGTGCGCCTATCAATGCGCATAAAGAAGTACTTACACGAGTGAATTACATCAGTCCCAAAAGGGGCGGAGATGGTGCGCTGAGAGATGTTTGTGATTTACTGTTGACTGCAAAAGGGAAATACAACGCGTTTCTTGATGCTGCCCTCGGTATCGATTAGTTAGTAATAAGTTTAAATGAAAGCAATTCAAACGTTAAAGAGATTTTGGGATACGGTAAGTAGTTATCTTCCGGTACTTTTGATGTTGATATTTGCAATGTTTACATATTGGTTATTACAGGTAACGCCAAAAGCAATCAAAAAAGAAGTTGTATTACCGCGTGCCCATATAGAAGATTATTTTATGAAGGGATTTGCCGTTACAACTTATGAACCGGATGGTGATATCAAGGCCCATATATTGGGAAGATACGCAAGACATTTTGCAGATACAGACAACTTAGAGATTGAGGGCCCCCATCTTTATGGACAGTCTATGTCAAATACAAAGAGCTTACAAAAGTCTGAGGCTGTTGCAAATGTAGCGATTAGTAACGCAGACGCAACACAGATCGAGTTGAAAGGAAATGTAGAACTGGTAAAACAGGACTGGTCTACAACAAAGTCTTCACCAATTACACTTAGAATAAAAAGTGAGTACTTACAAATAAATTCAGACCTCGAGAGAGTCTATTCAAATTTGCCGGTAGAAATAACTAGAGGTTTACAAACCATATCCGCAGACTCTATGGAATACGACAATTTAGAGAGGCATATGCATTTGTCAGGAAATGTAAAAGTTGTATTTGGCAAAAAGTGAAAAAAAAGGATACTGTAAAAACAGCATCCTCTATTGTCTAGTTTATTTAATAAACTAAATGAAACGCGGTTATTAGCCGCTCATTATTTA
>Ga0208618_1000076_pt1 | contig 43372 bp, 42 predicted proteins | sample CryBogCBE18Jul08_FD_184585 | JGI IMG/M metagenome (GOLD analysis project Ga0208618, IMG submission 184585) | Freshwater microbial communities from Crystal Bog, Wisconsin, USA - CBE18Jul08 (SPAdes) | ecosystem: Environmental > Aquatic > Freshwater > Lake | place: Crystal Bog, Wisconsin, USA...
GCCCTGGTGCGGGGGGCAACATTGGTGGGCTTGAAGTCGTGCACGCGCCGGCTGATGGCTCAACCCTCCTCATGACCACGTCTGGCATTCAGGCGATCAATCCTTTTTTATACAGCAAAATGCCCTTTGATCCCAACAAGGACTTGCAGCCCTTGTCGGTCTTGGTGTCTTTGAACAATGTGCTCGTGGTCAACCCCTCTTTGAAGTTCAAGAGCGTGAAAGAAATCATCGCAGCCGCCAAGGAGCACCCAGGTGAATTGAATTTCGCCTCCAGTGGAAGTGGCACCAGCATTCACATGTCTGCTGAAATGTTCAAGTTCTTGAATTCGCTGCAAATGGTTCACATTCCTTACAAGGGCAGCTCCTTTGCGCTCACCGATTTGATGGGTGGCCAAGTCATGATGATGTTTGACAACATCCCGTCCTCCATGCCTTTCATCAAATCGGGCAAGCTTCGCGCCTTGGCCACAACGGGTGCAAAAAGAGACCCCAGTCTGCCCGACTTGCCAACGGTCGCAGAGGCAGGTGTGCCGGGTTATGAAGCTTCGGTTTGGTTTGGTTTGATGCTCCCTGGGGCCACACCAAAGGAGGTTGTGAGCAAGATGAGCCAAGAGGTGTTGAAAGCGGCCCAAAACCCCGAATACATCAAAAAAATGACCGAACAGGGCTACACCATGGTGAGTTCAACGCCAGAGCAAATGGGGGACATGGCCCGCGCAGAACTCAACCGCTGGGGCCCCATTGTGAAGGCCTCGGGCGCCAAAGCCGATTGAGTGGGCCACCCAAGCCGCAAAGCAAAGATTCTCCTCAAAGCTCAAGCCTTTGCTCGGGTTAAACTCGGCAAATGCTCCCTTTTTTGATCCCCCCTTTGTTGCAGTGCTTTGCTGCTCTTGCTCGGAACCTGGGCTTGGTTCCTTTTTGTCAGGGGTCCCACCTTGAGTGAGGGTTCGGTGCTCCTCAAAGCACAGCACTTGAGCGCCAAGCGAGGTGACGCTGTGCTTTTTCAAGGTGTCGGTTTTGAGTTGTCCCAAGGGCATTGGCTCCAAGTCAAGGGCCAAAATGGGGCTGGCAAAACAACACTCTTGCGCATGGTTTGCGGTCTTTTCTCTCCCGTTCCCAACTACGTTGAGGATGAACAACCCAGCCAGGATGCAAAGACAGAGATTTGGTGGAAGAACACACCATTGTCAAAAGCGTGTGAGGAGTTTCATCAAGACTTGATCTTCCTTGGTCACGCCCTTGGACTCAAAGAGGAGTTGAGTGCACTGGAGAATTTACTGTTCTTGGCCACCCTTCATGGACAGGCCTTGAGCCGCTCAAACGCACTGAGCGCCTTGCAAGCCATGGGGCTCAAAGGGCGTGAGCATTTGCCCACTCGAGTGCTCTCTCAGGGGCAAAGACGCCGCGTGGCCCTTTCTCGCTTGATGGTGCAAGAGGCCCGCCTTTGGGTGCTCGATGAGCCCTTTGTCGCTTTGGACTCGAAAGGCATCGATTTGCTCTTGGGTTTGATTCAGCGCCACCTCTTTGAGGGTGGCGCACTCTTGTTCACCAGTCATCAAAACGTGAACTTCACGGCTCCAGGAGATGTTTTGGAGCTTCACGCATGAAAACCGAAAAACCCCCTGTTATGCCAGGTCTCATGGGTGTCTTTGTGGCGCTTTTGAAGCGTGACTTGCTCCTTGGACTGCGGGCCCGAACAGAGGTCTTGACGGGTGTGTTCTTCATGGTCATTGTGGCCAGTTTGTTTCCCTTGGCGATCGGTGCCGATCTGAACTTGCTCAGGGTCATTGCCCCTGGCGTGCTTTGGATTGGGGCTCTCCTGAGCACCTTGCTCACCTTGCCCCGCTTGTTTGAGGGTGACCACAAGGATGGCACCTTGGAGCAGCTGGCCTTGACCCCCAGTGGTTTGCACTTTTTGGTCTACCCCAAGTTGCTGGCCCACTGGATGCTCAGTGGCTTGCCCTTGGTGCTGTTGTCTCCTCTTGTGGCTTTGCAATTTGATCTGCCCAGTGAATTGGTTTGGACTTTGATGATCACACTGCTCATTGGCACCCCCTCTTTGAGCGCGATTGGTGCAATTGGGGCCGCTTTGACCCTTGGGGTGAGAGGGGGAGGGGTGTTGTTGTCCTTGCTCTTGCTCCCTTTGTTCATTCCCGTTTTGGTCTTTGGAGCAGGTGCCGTTGAGGCCCAGGCGGCCCAATTGGGGGTCGAGGCCCATTTGTCCATTTTGGCAGCCTTGTTGCTGGTGTCATGGACTTTGGGGCCATGGGCCTGTGCGGGCGCATTGAAAGTGGCCTTGGAGTAAACTGCTTGCTCTCTGTCAAGGTCCCGATGGGGAGGGTTCAAGGGTTGGAAATTTTCACATCCAACCCCATGGACCTTGGGTTTTGGCAATGAGGCGCTTTTGCTGAGTTCTTGAGCACATCTAACAATTGAAGAGCCATTTCATGATTCGTTGGTTTCACTTCGCAGCACCACAAAACTTCTTCGCCTTGAGTGCGAAGTTGTGGCCTGCTTGCATGATTTTGGCCACATTGCTCGCTGTGGCTGGTCTTTGGATCGGTTTGGGTGTGGCGCCAGTGGACGCTCAGCAAGGAGAGGGCTATCGCATCATCTTTGTGCACGTGCCTGCCTCATGGATGTCCATGGTGATTTACGTGGCCATGGCCTTTTGGAGTTTTGTGGGCTTGGTCTTTCACACCCGCCTCTCCGCTCTGATGACCCGCGCCTTGGCGCCCACGGGTGCCATTTTTGCGTTCCTCTCTTTGTGGACCGGTGCCTTTTGGGGCAAGCCCATGTGGGGCACTTGGTGGGTATGGGATGCGAGACTCACGTCGGAGTTGATTTTGTTTTTTCTCTACCTCGGTTTCATTGCGCTCACCTCAGCCATCGATGATCCCAAGCGAGGCGACAAAGCCGGAGCCCTGATCGCCTTGGTGGGCAGCATCAATGTGCCCATCATTTATTTTTCAGTGAAATGGTGGAACACCTTGCACCAAGGCGCCACCATCACCATGACCGAGGCGCCCTCCATGGCGCATGCCATGCTTTTGGCGATGCTCTTGATGGCTTTGTCCTTTTGGGCTTACGCGATTGGCATCGTGCTCTTGAGGGTCAGAGGTCTGATCCTTGAGCGCGAGCGCCAAAGTCAGTGGCTGCGTGAGTGGGCGCTCTCAGGCAAGCAGAACCGGGAGCACGCATGATGCATTGGGAGAGTTGGCAATCGTTTTGGGCGATGGGTGGATATGCACTTTATGTATGGTCCAGTTTTGGCATGACTGCATTGCTCATTGCCTTGGAGTGCTGGCAAGTCAAAAGCGCTTGGAAAAAAGAGTTGGCACTTTTGCACTCTGCCATCGAGTTGGAGCAAGACTTGGCCGCTCTTCAAAAGCACCCCAAAGGCACTGTCGTTGAGGGCGTCCATTCATGATGAGCAAACGACAAAAACGCTTTGCCTTGATCGGTGCCGCACTCGTTGTGTTGGCCTGTGTGGTGGGCTTGGTTCTCAATGCGTTTCAAAGCAATTTGGTGTTCTTTTTCACCCCCACACAAGTCTTCAAAGGCGAGGCTCCCAAGTCCAGTGCCTTTCGCATTGGTGGCATGGTCAAGCAAGGCTCTTTGGTGCAACGGGACATGACGCATGAGTTTGTCGTGACCGACAACGAGCAAGACGTGGCGGTGAGTTTCACGGGCCTCTTGCCCGATCTCTTCAAAGAGGGTCGCGGTGTCGTGGCCCAAGGCAAACTTGATGCGTCGGGTCACTTTGTGGCCAGCGAGGTGTTAGCCAAACACGATGAAAATTACATGCCCCCTGAAGCCAAAGCGGCCATGGACGAGGCCGCGATGAGGAAGGCTGCGAAAACAGTGCGCCCATGAAGAGGGCTCTAAAATACAAGTTAAATAAAAGAGCGAGTGCTCACTCACTTGTCTCTTGCGCAAAATTAAAGGTCAAATGATGTTGGTTGAACTGGGTCACTTTGCATTGATTCTCTCCCTCTTGGTGGCTCTCACCCAGGGGGTTTTGCCGCTGGCTGGCGTGCTCAACTCAAACGCATTGTGGCAGTCTAGTGCACGCCCCTTGGCTCTCTTGCAATGGTCTCTTGTGGCTTTTGCGTTTGCGGTCCTTGAAGTGGCCTTTTTGCAAAGTGACTTCTCCGTGCTTTATGTCAGCGAGCACTCCAACAGTTTGTTGCCTTGGCCCTACAAGATGGCAGCCCTTTGGGGTGGGCACGAAGGCTCACTGCTATTGTGGGTGTTTTTGTTGGGGGTGTGGTCAAGTGCCGTGGCACTCTTCTCCAAAACCCTCGCGCAAGACATGGTCGCTCGAGTGTTGAGCGTGATGGGCATGATTTCCAGTGGATTTTTGCTCTTCATTTTGACGACTTCAAACCCCTTTGCAAGATTGCTGCCCGCCGCCAGTGAAGGGCAGGACTTGAACCCGCTCTTGCAAGACCCGGGACTCGTCATCCACCCGCCCATGCTCTACATGGGGTATGTGGGGATGTCGGTGGCCTTTGCATTTGCCATTGCTGCTTTGATGGCGGGTCGACTCGACACCGTTTGGGCCCGTTGGTCAAGGCCTTGGACTTTGGTGGCTTGGACCTTCCTCACCTTTGGCATTGGTTTGGGCTCATGGTGGGCCTATTACGAGTTGGGTTGGGGGGGCTGGTGGTTTTGGGACCCCGTTGAGAACGCCTCTCTCATGCCTTGGTTGGTGGCCACCGCGCTCATTCACTCTTTGATGGTCACTGAAAAAAGAGGCAGCTTCAAAGCGTGGACCGTGCTCTTGGCGATTGCCGCTTTCTCGCTTTCATTGCTGGGAACATTTTTGGTGCGATCAGGCGTTTTGACATCGGTGCATGCCTTTGCGTCCGATCCAGCGCGCGGCATTTTCATCTTGGTCTTCTTGGCCTTGGTGGTGGGTTCGTCTTTGACCCTATTTGCTTGGAGAGCACCCACGGTGAGCTTGGGCTCTCCCATGGCGCTCTTGTCCAAAGAGACTTTCCTCTTGGCCAACAGCGTGCTTTTGTCCACTGCAACGCTGGCCGTGCTCTTGGGCACGCTTTACCCTTTGATCATCGACGCATTGAACATGGGGAAATTGTCCGTGGGTCCTCCTTACTTTAACGTTGTCTTTGCCCCTCTCATGGTGCCTGTGCTCTTCATGATGGTGCCCGGTGCCTTGGCGCGTTGGCGCGAGGCCAAGTGGTCTCAGATCAAACCATTTTTGATCTTGCCCTTTTTTGCCGCAACGATTTTCTCCTTGGGTCTCTCGCTTTGGATGGGACACCAAGATGCAGGCATTTTGCTGGGCTTTTGGTTGGGCGCATGGGTCGCGTTTGCCAGTATTCAACAAGTCGCTTGGCGTGCCAAGCAAGGTCTGCGCATGGGAGGATCATTCCTGGGCATGCAAATCGCTCACTTGGGACTGGCCGTTGTGGTCTTGGGTGTCACGGGTGTTAAAAACTTTGAAATTGAGCGCGACGTCAGGATGGGTGTGGGTGACCAAGTGACACTTGCTCAGTACCACTTCAAGTTGGTGGACGTCAAAGAGGTGAGAGGCCCCAATTACAAAGCGCTCAGAGCACAGGTCAATGTCACCAAGGGAGAGTCTGAGACGGTGATCAAGACCTTGACGCCTGAAAAGCGTTTTTACCTCTCCTCCACAATGCCCATGACCGAGGCCTCGATCGATTCTGGTTTCATGCAAGACTTGTATGTGTCGCTTGGAGACGTTTTGAGTGGTCCCACTCCACAGTGGAGCATGCGCGTTTATTACAAGCCCTTTGTCCCATGGCTTTGGGCCGGTGTGCTCTTGATGGTCTTGGGTGGTTTGCTCGCTTCATTTGACAAGCGTTACAGAGCGCCCGTTTTGGCTGGTGATGATCAAGCGCATGACCAGGAGCCTGAAGTCCATGAGACCCACCATGCCAGTCAGTCGCATGATTTGGCCAGCACCCACAACGCATGAGCGCAACACCTAAAGTTCAAACCGATCACTGGAGCAAAGTGCTTTGATACAAAAGAAATTCTTGATCCCATTGGTGTTGTTTTTCGTGTTGGTGGTTTTCCTGGGGGTGGGCTTGCGTCGCGACCCCAAAGAGATTCCCTCACCGCTCATCAACACCGCTGCGCCCGATTTTGATCTTCCCACTTTGAAGGGCGAGGGCAACTTCTCGCCCAAAGCGTATTTGGGTCGCGTGTGGCTCTTCAACGTTTGGGCCACTTGGTGTGTGTCTTGTCGCGAAGAGCACCCTGTGTTGGTCGCCTTTGCCAAGCGAGAGGGCGTGCCCATCGTGGGCTTGAGCTACAAAGAGATCCAGCCCTCGGATGAAGACAAGGGCCCCATGAGTTTGGAGAGCAAATTGTCACTGGCGCGCGCCAGAAGTTTTGAGTGGCTCAAAAAGCACGGCGACCCCTACCAACTCTCGGTCCTCGATTTGGATGGACGTGTGGGCATCAACTACGGGGTCTACGGCGTGCCGGAGACTTACCTGATCGATGCCAAAGGCTTCATTCGCTACAAGCACATTGGCCCAGTCACCCCTGAGGTCTTGGCTCAAGAGGTCATGCCCTTGGTGCTTGATCTCCAAAAGGAGGCCTCGGCCAAGTTCTCTTCCAACGCCACGCCTTCACAATCCTCTTCACAGCATTACGCACTGCAATGAACCTCGCTATCCTCTCTGAATCAAAGTGTTGGGGACTCTGTGGCCTTAAGGTTGCTCGAGCGTTCTTGGCTCTCACCCTTGCCTGTGTCTTCATGCAAGCCACACCCTTTGGGGTTCATGCCGAAGAGGCAAAACCCTTGGCCGAGGACCCTGTGGTCGAGGCACGGTTGGTGGACATTGCCCAAGAGCTCAGGTGCTTGGTGTGTCAAAACGAGTCTCTGGCCTCCTCGCGTGCAGACTTGGCCGATGACTTGAGGCGAGAGGTGCGCTCATTGATCAAGGCGGGCAAAAGCGATGATGAGATTCGCACCTTCTTGGTCTCTCGTTACGGAGACTTTGTCTTGTACCGTCCCAAAATCAAACCCCTCACTTATGGTTTGTGGTTTGGTCCCTTTTTGGTGCTCGTCTTGGCTCTTGTTTTTCTGTACCAACACTTAAAGGCTCGTGCAGCCACCGAGCAAAACACAAGCGCTTTGACACCAGAAGAGCGCGAGAGGCTTCGTGCCATTTTGAAGGAACAATAAACGTGGCTGAACTCATTGAATTCACATTGGCGGCCCTCTTTTTGGTGCTCTTGGTGGTGGGCGTTTTGGCCAGACACTTCAAGCTCACCCAACTGCGTTTGAGCCAGGCCAACCCTCAAGGCACTCATGGAGCACTCAAAAGCGACGAGCATGAGCAATCCAACCCCTCTCAACTCCAAGCCCAACAAACGGTCCATGAGGTCATCTTGGCCCATGCCAACGCGTTTCGTGCCCAGCTCAAAGAACTCGAAGCCGAGCGTGACAAAGGGCTCTTGAGCGAAGAAGAATTTGCCAAGCAGCACGATGAAATGGCCAAAAGGTTGCTGGAAGACACCCAGGCTTTGAAGCTCAAAGGCGCTCAGACCAATTCGACTGACACTGAGCCCGGTGCTCATTTGAGTGCAACCCAATCTCACCAAGAAGCGTCCAAGTTCAAGCAAGCCCTCTCTTGGGTGGGCAAGGGGTCGAACTTGGCCGCCTCTTTGGGTGTTGTGTTTGTGCTGGGGGCATTTGGACTTTACGCCTGGCTTGGTCAACCCAAAGCGCTAGACCCCATGAGCGCACAAAACCAAGCGTTTGACGAAAACTCTCACGCACAAACTCCCCAAGAGCTCAAAGAGATGGTGGATGACATTCAAAGCAAGCTCAAAAAAGACCCCAACTCCTGGGAGGCTTGGTTGATGTTGGCGCGCGTGCAAAGAACCCGAGAAGACTATGAGGCCTCAAATCTGGCCTTTCAAAAAGCCTTGTCCTTGAGTGAAAACGATGACATTCAAATCGAACGGGCTGAGGTCTTGGCGCTCAAGAACCACGGCAGTTTTGCTGGAGAGGCGCAAGAGATCATCGACAAAGTGCTCAAAGCCAACCCCGATCAACCCAATGCACTTTTGTTGGCTGGAAGTGCAGCTTTCTCTACAGGCAACTTCAAGCTCGCTTTGCTTCACTGGACTCGCGTGAGAGCCCAAGTGGATGAAAACTCTGAAGAAGCACAGAGCTTGGACCAAGTCATTCACATGGCGCAGCAAAAGTTGGGGATCAAAGTGGCCGAGCCCAAAGCCGCTCAACCCAGTCCCAAAGCTTCATCGGGGGCGCTTGGTGTACAAGGGCGTGTGAGCATTGCACAAGCCCTCATGCAGCAAGTCGCGCCAAGCGACACGGTCTTCATCTACGCCAACGATCCTCAAGGCTCACGCATGCCATTGGCCATCATGAAAGTGCAAGTCAAAGACCTGCCCATGGCCTTCAACTTGAACGACGACTTGGCCATGTCTCCTGCGCAGCGCATCTCCCAGTACCCCAAGGTCATGCTCCATGCGCGCGTTTCAAAATCCGGTCAAGCCATGCCTCAGCCCGGCGACTTGGGCGTCACGCTGGGTCCCGTTGATTTGGGCTCGAAGGGTGTTGAGCTCAAAATTGAGGGGCCCAACAAGCCCTGATCAAGTCTCTTGCGTTGCGCTAGGCGCCTCTAGCACTTTGTGGATCAGCGAGAGGGAGACCCCAAAAAAAAGAGCATGCGACACGACAAGTGCCCATGCTCTTTGGTGTTCAAACCCAATCCAGCGGGTTTGAAGTTTACATTGACTTAGCTCATCAAAAAGCCATGCATCCTTGCAAAGTGCAAAGTTTGGGTGCGGCTCTTGACGTTGAGTCTTCTAAAGAGGCGCCACAAGTGCACCTTCACGGTGTGCTCGCTGATGTTGAGCTCCAGCGCAATGTCTCGATTGGACAGACCCCTATCGAGCATCAAAATGAGTTGCTTTTGGCGCTTGCTGAGCTTGGTCTCGCTGCCCGCAGTGGCTGGGAGTTCTTCTTCGTCTTCTTCAGCGCTTTTTTCTTCGTGAAAGAGTCCACCAATGGCTGCCGAGATGTCACTGGCTTGGGTGGATTTTTCGATGTAGAGATCAGCACCTGCCTCCAAACAAGTCTCCTCGGCTTCACCTGAGGGCATGGCCGAGATCACCACCAAGGGGACATCGCTGTACATGGCCTTGATGTCAGAGATCGCAGAGACCCCTTTGACACCAGGCAACAACAAATCGAGCACGAACAAATCGGGCGCGCCATTTTTGATGATGGCCGCTTGCAACTCGGAGAGTTTTTCCAACTCCACGACTTTGGATGCGGGCTTGATGCGCCTGAGCAGCATCCCTAGCGCTTGTCTAACCAAGGGGTGATCATCAATGACATACAAACTCATGATTTTCTTCCTGTTCAATAGTTAAGGCCCATGGCCTGACGGACATCCTGCATGGTCTCACGGGCGCACACGCGTGCACGCTCAGTGCCTGCGTCCACGATTTCGCGTACCAGTTTGGGGTTGGAGACATAGGGTTGCGCACGCTCGAGCATGGGTTGTTGCTCGGCCAAAATCGAATCGATCACAGGTTGTTTGCACTCCAAGCAGCCAATTGAGGCGCTCGTGCACCCGGCTTGAACCCAGGCTTGGGTGGGTGCATCTGAGTAGACTTGGTGGAATTGCCAAACCGTGCAACGCTTGGGGTCACCTGCATCGGTGCGCTTGACGCGCGCAGGATCGGTGGGCATTTTTTTGATCTTGGACTCGAGTGTGTCTTTGCTCTCTCGCATGGCAATGGAGTTGTTGTAGCTCTTGCTCATCTTGGCGCCGTCTAGGCCCGGCAATTTGCTGTCCTTGGTGAGGAGCACTTGGGGTTCCACCAAAATGCTCGACCCCGTGCCTTTGAAGTAACCCTCGAGACGCTCTTTGTCATGGGCGTCCAACAGGGGCGAGGACTGCACAAAGCCCAAGGCGCCGGTGAGGGACGCCTCGTCTCCAGTTTCTTGAAATTTCTTTCTCGACTTCTCAAAGCGTTTGACTTGATCGCTTGGCAACTTGGCAAAGGTTTGAGCGAGTTTTTCCTCGAAATTCACCTCTCTGCCGTACAAGTGGTTAAAGCGCCTGGCCGCCTCACGCGTGAGCTCCACGTGTGAAGATTGATCCTCGCCAACGGGCACGTACTTGGCCTTGTACATCAAGATGTCTGCGGCTTGTAAAAGGGGATAGCCCAAAAAGCCATAGGTTGAGAGGTCTTTGTCTTTGAGTTTTTCTTGTTGGTCTTTGTAGGTGGGCACGCGCTCCAACCAACCAATGGGTGTGCCCATGGCCAAGAGCGTGAAGAGCTCGGCGTGCTCGGGCAAGCGGCTTTGCAGAAAAATCGTGCATTGATTGGGGTCCAGACCCGCGGCCAACCAATCGATCACCATTTCGTAGACATTTTTTTCGATGATTTCACGGCTCTCGTAGTGGGTGGTGAGCGCGTGCCAATCGGCGACAAAATAAAAGCAATCCATGCGGGACTGCAAATCCACCCAGTTTTTGAGGGCCCCGTGGTAGTGTCCAAGGTGCAAAGCCCCAGTGGGCCTCATGCCAGATAAAACGCGTTCTTTCATATCGTACTTTGTATCATCGCATCAAGGGGACTCAAAACCCAGTCGATCAAGGCATAGGTCAAAGCCATCAAAGGTTGCATCCATATCGAGTTCAAGGCGCCCACCATGACCATGAACATCACAATGAAAAATCCGTAGGGCTCAATCCTGGAAAACGACATCGCCGCTTTCCATGGCAACAGTCCCACCACAATGCGTCCACCGTCCAGGGGTGGAATGGGAAAGAGGTTGAACGCAAACATCACCACATTGACCATGACACCACCTTGGGCCATGGCCAAGAAAAATCGCTCTTGAACGTTCAGTCCTGTGAGAGCAAAGAGCACCAATCCCCAAAGCAGGGCTTGCAATAAATTGATGGCTGGGCCCGCCAACGCAACCCAGACCATGTCTTTTTTGGGGTTTCTCAAATTGCCAAATCGCACGGGGACTGGTTTGGCGTAACCAAAGAGCATGGCACCAGAGGTCGCAAAATAAAGGACCAAAGGCATCAAAATGGTGCCCACCAGGTCAATGTGGTTCATGGGGTTCAGGGTCACGCGCCCCATCATGCGAGCGGTGCCGTCGCCAAAGTAATTGGCCACATAGCCGTGTGCCGCTTCGTGCAATGTGATTGCGAACAAAACGGGCAGCGCAAAGATCAAAACGGTTTGGATGAGGTGATTGGATTCCACCCCCTCATTGTGACATCCTTCGACTCGTTTTGTAGCTAAAAGTTACGCTTATCTTGTCAAAATTGAGACAAATTAAGCCTTTTTGGGACTTTTTTCAATCAATTTTCTGCGACCGATATCCCTAAAATTGACAGCGATCCGGCGCCTTGGCGGATCAAAACCGGATCCAATCCGTGGTTCATGGGCGTCAGATCCAAGACAGTGGTTTGGGTCATGGGGGTGGGACCTGCATCAATCACACCTGCAATTTGGTGCTCGAGTTGAGTGCGAATCTCCTCTGGGTCGTTGAGAGCTTGCCCATCCAAGACCAGTGTGGTTCCCAAAAGCGCGCTTCCATGGATGGCAATCAACATTTGCAAGCTCACATGATCGGGGACTCTGAGACCAATGGTCTTTCTTTGCGGGTGGCTCACCCGCTTGGGGACCTCTTTGGTGGCCTCTAGGATGAAGGTGAAGGGGCCTGGTGTTGCACTCTTTAAAAGTCTGAACTGCTTGTTGTCGACCTTGGCGTAGTTTGACAGAGTGGCGAGATCTGGACACATCAAACTGAGCAAATGTTTTTCATCGATCCCTTTGACACGCCGCATGGCTTGCACGGCCTGGGTGTCATCGATTTGGCACACCAGAGCGTAACTCGAGTCGGTTGGCACGGCAAGTACTCCGCCCTTGGCTAGCAATTGCGAGGCTTGTTTGAGCAGTCGCTCTTGCGGGTTGGTGGGGTGGATTTGAAAAAATTGAGCCATTGGGGTTCAGTGAAAAAAACGAACAACAAACCAAGCTCTAGATGAGGTTCAGTTCTCGCTGACCCCAGCGCTTGAGTGAGGGAGTGGTTGAGATTTTTGGAGTGAGATCCATGCCGAGGCCACCCCGCAAAGCACGATCAGAGCAATGCCCATGCAAGCCGTGCTGTCTGGGACGTGGGTGAAGACCAGCCAACCAAAAAGTGTTGCAAAGGCAATGGAGCTGTACAAAAAAGGTGTGATGAGGGAGGCCTTGGTGCTTTGAAAAGCCAAGATGAGCAAAAAGTGACCGGTGGTGCCCGCCGAGCCCGCCAGCAGCATGAGCCACCAATAGTGAGAGTCAAATTGAGTTGACCACTCTTGACTCACCCAAAACGAAATCACCAATGCACCAATGCAACCCGTGAAGAGATGCATTTTCATGGGGTCTTCGGTTTTTGTCATGTGGCTCGTGAGCGTTTGAAACAACGCGTAAGAAATGGCCATGCCCAGTGGATAAAGGGCTGCTTGTGGCGTGATGTCTCCACCCGGTCTCACAATGAGCAAGGCGCCCATCAAGCCCAAAGCCACCAAGACCCAACGCATGGGGGTGACATGCTCTTTCATGAAAATGCGAGCCAAGATTGTCACGAGCAAGGGGGTCACCATCGCAATCGCGGTGAACTCGGCAACGGGCACTTGCTCCAAACTCTTGAAACCTAAAAAGCTACAAGAGAGCAACAAAAAGGCTCTTAAAACTTGAAGCTTAAAGGCTCGGGTGTGAAAAAGATTCAACCCCTCCTTGGAGAGCATGAGGCCAGTCATCGCCAAAGCTTGGATCATGTACCGTGACCACAAGGCCATGACCAATGGGGTGCCGATCAAGATGAGCTTATTGGTCGTGTCCATCAATGCAATGAACCCCATGGCAGCGATGCTGAGCAAAATGCCGTGGCTTGAGATGGAGTGCGCTCTCACTGGATGCGGTGCTCTAGGAGCTCCCAAACGGGTTTGAGTTTGCCAGGCAACCAGGGCAGTGCACCCAAGTCGATGCGACTCTCGTTTGGGCTGTGAAAATCGCTGCCCCTGGAGGCCGCAAAGTCAAACTCCAAGGCCACATCGGCATATTTGATGTATTCGTCTGGGGTGTGTGAGCCCGTCACGACTTCAATGCCTTGGCCTCCGTGAGCTTTGAATTCACTCATGAAGGCAAATTCCTCTGTGGGCGTGAACCCATAGCGCCCAGGGTGAGCGATGATGGCCATGCCCTTGCAGGCGGTGATCCAGTGCACGGCATCCTTCAAGGAGGCCCACCGGTGTTCAATGAAGCCGGGTTTGCCTTCGGTCAAATAATTTCTGAACACTTCATTGGTGTCGCTGCACACACCAGTCTCCACCAAATGTCTGGCAAAGTGGGTGCGACTGATGAGCTCAGGATTACCCGCAAATCCCAAGGCTCCTTCATAGCAGTTGGGAATGCCGACTTTGGCGAGTTGATCAGACATCTCGCGAGCCCTTTTTTCTCGACCGCCACGAGTGGCCAGCAAGCCCGATTGAATGAGGGGGTCTTCATCGTCAAAGCCCAAGCCCACAATGTGAACGGTTTTGTGGGCAAAGGTGACAGAGATTTCTACGCCAGTTAAGTAGGAAAGCCCCAAAGCTTTGGCACTGGCTTTGGCCTGGGCTTGACCTCCCACCTCGTCGTGATCGGTGAGAGCCCACAACTCGACGCCATTTTTATGTGCTCTTTGCGCCAGTGCGATTGGCGTGAGGGTGCCATCTGACACCACGGAGTGACAGTGAAGGTCAACGTTGAGGAAAGATTTCACACCCTTATTGTAACTTTTAAGGCCAATCTGTGTTGGCGCATCCAAGCTGCCATCCCTTTGGACTCATTTGGGACATTTAATGTTTAAAAATGTTTTGAACCACGTTGAGCGCTGTGCCGTAGTTTTTAGGCTATAGATTCGCGACAAAACGCTACTTGCAAGAATTGAGGTGGCGCACTTGGTTAATTCAGGGTGTACTCTCTAAGAAGTCCAACACTCCCTGGGTCTCAGGCAAATCAAGGTCACTCAACTCTAGAGTCATCTGTTGCAAAATACATTGCTTGATGCCCATTACACCTACATGCCAGATGCGCAGGTAAAGTTGGTTTATTGCGTTGGGAGTTGAAATCAAAGTCGGCCAGCTAGTCGAAGCGATGCACGAAGCGTTTCGTTGATTCGTGTTTGCCACCCATCGCCACTTGCTCGTAAAGCAGCCAATACATCTGGGTCCAAACGAAGTTTGATTGGCTCTTTTGTTACAGCTGCCTTGGGGCGGCCACGGGCCTGAATCTTGTTCCCTTGATAGAGGTCGGCAGATTCAAAAAATTCGGCAGTCAATTCCGAAGCATCATCGGGATCACTCCAGGTGGTTGGCGTAGAGCGTTTTTTCGCGGTCATTTGCTTTCCTCATACTAATGATACGGCGCACCTCGCCGCGTGGTGTCCAGACCATCACAACCAGGCTGTCGTCCATCCAGCCGACTGTGATGAACCGGTCTTCCTCGTAGTCCATTCGTTTGTCTTGTCCCGTAAAGTGAATGCCATCAAAGATCTCAACCGCACGGGCGAAGTCCAAGCCACGTTCTTGAAGGGTTTTGTTCCTTTTGGCTTCATTGAACTCGAGTTTCATTAATTATTGTACACCCAATAAGATTGATTGATCACGTCATATTAATGGGAGATCCTGCAAATTGACACCATTGTTGTGCCCTTTTTGCCAGTGAGATTGGCTTGAGGGAGCCATCTGTCACCACGGAGTGAGAGTGAACCAACGTTGACGAAAGAATTCACACCCTTTTGAAGGCCAATCTGTGTTGGCGCAGCCAAGCTGGTGTTCCTTGGGGCTCATTTGGGACATTTAATGTTCAAAAATGGTTTTAACCATGTTGAGTGCTGAGCCGTACTTTTTTAGGCTTTACAGGCGATGAAGAGTTTGATTTTTTCAACCCCTCTCCACTCATCGCACTCGAGTCGGTAGGCAAGTTGAGTGCGAGACGGTAGAGGCTCGGTGTTACCAAACCAAATGCCAGCGACCTCCGTTTGGTGAAATTTCAATTTGACCGATAGGTGCTTTTCTCCCACCACCCTTTGCTCCAAAACTTCAAATTCGTTGACAAACAAAGGGTGTGCAAATCCTTGACCCCAAACATGGGACTTGAGTTCGTGGGCCACATCCAGGCTCAACTCATGGGCATGCAGTGGACCATCGGTGAGCAACTCTTGGGTGAGCATTTCGCTCGAGAGCAGGGAGAGGGCCACTTCTTGAAAGGCATCTTCAAAAAGGGGCAAATGATCCTCTTCAATGGTGCAACCAGCAGCCATGGCGTGACCCCCAAATTGGGTGATGAGTTGCGGGTAGCGTTTGCTCATCACATCAAGAGCATCTCTCAAATGAAAGCCTGCAATGGATCGACCTGAACCTTTTAATAGATGCTCCTTGCCTGGGGCTTGGCTCATGGCAAAGACAAAAGTTGGTCGGTGATAGAGCTCTTTCATGCGAGAGGCCACAATGCCCACCACACCTTCGTGGAAATCGGGGTCAAAGAGGCAAAGTGCACTGGGTAAATGATCTGGGTCATCGATCAAGGATTGGGCCAATTCGAGGGCTTGCTCGGTCATCTCTGATTCGATGTCTTTTCTGGACTGGTTGATTTCGTTGAGCTGCTCGGCCAAAACCCGCGCTTTGGTGGAGTCGGTGCTTCTCAAACATTCAATGCCAAGCGTCATGTCTGAGAGCCTGCCAGCCGCATTGATGCGGGGCGCCAATGCAAAGCCCAAATCTTGGGCGCTCAATAGCCTGTGATCTTTGCCTGCGACTTCAATCAAGGATGCAAGCCCTGGGGTGAGTTGGCCTCTTTTGATGCGTTCAAGTCCTTGGTGCACCAACCTGCGGTTGTTGGCGTCCAGGCTCACCACATCGGCCACGGTGCCCAAAGCCACCAAAGGCAGTAAACCATCGAGCTTGGGCTCAGGCCTTTGTGCGTTGAAAAATTTCCTCTCCCTCAGTTGTGCGCGTGTCGCCAAAAGAACGTAGAACATCACGCCCACACCAGCTAAATTTTTACTGGGAAAGCTGCAACCCTTTTGATTGGGGTTGACGATCACATCGGCACTTGGGGTGACGCTTGCTGGCAAGTGGTGATCGGTGATGATCACTTGCAGGCCCAAATCTTTGGCCACTTGCACACCCTCTACGCTTGCGATTCCATTGTCAACCGTGAGGAGCCAATGGGCTCCTGTGGCTTGAACCTTGCGCGCCAGGTTAGGCGTCAATCCATACCCATCCAGCATGCGATCGGGCACGATGAATTGAGTGTTTTGGGCGCCCATCATCTCTAGGCCCAAGAGAGCCACGGCACACGCAGTGGCGCCATCGCAATCGTAATCGGCAACGATACAAATGCCGCTTTGAGACTCAATGGCCTGGGCCAAATGCATGCCCGCTTCAACGCACCCCAACATCTCTTGGGGTGCAATCAATTTACCCAAAGACATGTCAAGCTCGCTTGAGTCAAGAACGTTCCTGTTTGCGAACAATCTGCTCATCAAAGGTGAGAAGCCTTGATTTTGCAGGGCTTGCGACAGTTGTGGGGTGTGTGAGCGGGCTTTAATTTTCATGAAAAACCGATGAAAAAGAAGAACGAGAAAAGACACTTTCTTTGAGTGAAGACCAGAAACTCGCCAAGCCTTTTTGGGGGCGCTTGACCCAGACCCTGGTGCTTTGTGAACCACAAAAGATCAATCGATCAAAAAGCGGAGAGTTCATCTCGCCAAAGAGTTGTGCATCCAGGCTCTCAAGTGTGCTTGCCCATGCCCTCCAATCCCCTTGTCTGTATGAGAAGCGAAGGTGTTCACTCACCCATATCTGGCTTGGACTGAAGGTCTCAAGGCGGGTGTTAGGCAACAGGCTCTCAAGCCATTGAATGTGTTGGGTCTGCAAGCACGAGGTGCCTGTGTCGCTGAACCAAATGGAGTTGAGGGGGGAGACTTTTTTCTCATTGATGGGGTGGTTGTACAAAAGCATTTGCACCTCACTTTGAAGTCTTTTAAGAGCCTGACTCTGAGACATGCGTTCCTTGGGAAAGGCCAAAGTGTTGCCCACCAGCCAAGGCTGCACTTCTTGGCCCATTGCCCGGGCAAGGCTGGTCGTTGGGAGTTCGTGAAAGAGTTCAGATTTGGCGAGCCAAACGCCAGGCTTGTGTTTGAAGAGTGAAATGCCCACCTGAGCAAAAAATGGCACGAGATCGGATTGGAGGGCGTCGCTCCTTTGTTCGTCCAAAGGCTCGCAGCCCAACATGAACACTTGTCCCGAGTTCACGTGCCAATGGCATAGGCTCATGAGTGCCCAACCCAGACCAGGGGGTGTCGCGCTGTCCTCCTTAGGCAAGCAGCGAAGGGCCAGTGCATGTGCTTGCCCAGTCAGACCATTGCCCAGTTGGTTTTTTTGTACTGGTTCAACAAGGCACTGTCTGATCCCCTCCTCAAGGGGGGTGTTCAAGCTCTCCTCGCCCAAAGTTGAGCCTTGGATTTCTTGGGCTCCTGAGATCCAAGCTTTGAGATGGGGTGCTTTCAATGCGTTGAGGGTTTGGGTCAGACTCGAAGGTTCAACTCCTCCAAAATGAGACACCTCTTGAGGGATCAAAGCTGCGTCAACGATCAAGGTTTGCATGCGGTGTTGGAGGGTGAAGGGGGTCTGATGGATGTGAACAGATTAAAAAATCTAGCGGGCTCTAGACCCTCATTGTGTACGATGCCACAATACAGGCCATGATCATTTTTGAAAAACCCTCAATTCCCTTTGAATTTAAATTGGGATGGCGCTACACACGGGCCAAAAAAGACTCCCGAAAAAACCATTTCATCTCCTTCATCTCGGCCGTGTCGATGTTGGGGATTGCTTTGGGTGTCGCCGCATTGATCATTGTGTTGAGCGTGATGAATGGTTTTCAAAAGGAAGTGAGAGACCGAATGCTGGCCGTGGTCTCCCACGTGGAGGTGGTTCCAAGCACAGGTGGAGAGCTTTTGGATTGGCAGGCCTTGGGCCAGAAAACGCTAGGTAACCCTGGCGTCTTGGCCTACGCCCCTTATGTCGCCGAACAAGCGCTCTTGGTCAAAGGTGATTTGATGCGGGGCTCTTTGGTGCGGGGCATTGATCCAAGCCTTGAAGGTGGCGTGGCCGAATTTGCAACCCAGCTGCCGCAGAGCTTGAAAGACGCTTTGCAACCCGGTCGATATGGCGTGATTTTGGGCGACGAGATGGCGCAGGCCATGGGTGTTGCTGAAGGTGACGCTTTGGTGCTCGTGGCGCCAAGTGGCGAATTGACACCCGCTGGCGTTTTGCCCAGGATGAAGCAGTTGCGCGTGTTGGGACTCTTTCATTCGGGCCATTACGAGTTCGATGCATCTTTGGTGCTCTTGAACATTCAAGACGCCGAACATCTTTTTCGCTTGAGTGGCCCAACGGGCTTGAGGCTCAAAGTGCAAGAGCCCCAAACGGCCAAAGCCTTGGCCGAGGAGTTGCAAAGCGCTTTGGGCGCAGATTATTTTGTGAGCGACTGGACGCGCCAGAACAAAACTTGGTTTGCTGCCGTTCAAGTCGAAAAACGCATGATGTTCATCATCCTCACCTTGATCGTTGCTGTTGCTGCCTTCAACTTGGTGAGCACTTTGGTGATGACGGTGACCGATAAATTGGCTGACATTGCCATCCTTCGCACTTTGGGTGCAAGTCCCTCTTCCATCATGACGATCTTCATGGTTCAAGGCTCATTGGTCGGTGTTGTGGGCACACTGAGCGGCTTGGCCTTGGGTGTCTTGGTGGCGTTCAACATCGATGTCATCGTGCCCTTCATTGAGCATTTGCTCGGTACGCGCTTTTTGCCCAAAGACATCTACTTCATCTCCAGCATGCCCAGCGACCCAAGGGCGAGCGACATCATCCCGATTGTGGTGATCTCTTTGGTGTTGTCACTCTTGGCAACGCTTTACCCGAGTTGGCGAGCCAGCCGAGTCAAACCCGCAGAGGCCTTGAGGTATGAGTGATTTATCTTTGAACGAAAACCCGTGGAACGCTCAAAGCGATCCGGTTTTGCTCGCCCACGCAGTTGGCAAGCGCTTTGAGCAAGGCCCTTTGAGGGTGGACGTCTTGGATGGTGTGGATCTGAGTCTTTCAGTCGGCCAGAGTTTGGCCATTGTGGGGGCCTCGGGGTCGGGCAAGAGCACTTTGCTCCACATCCTTGGGGGGCTTGAGAGTGCCACCACGGGTCAGGTGCAGTTGATGGGCCATGATTTGAGTCTTCAAAACACCACGCAACTGGGGCGATTGAGAAATCAACACCTGGGTTTTGTTTACCAATTTCACCATCTCTTGCCCGAGTTCAGTGCCTGGGAAAATGTCGCCATGCCGCTTTGGCTCAGGAGAGCAGATCCGCTTGAGAGTCGGGCCAAAGCGCTGGTGCTCTTAAAGCGCTTGGGGCTTGAGAGCCGAGCAGAGCACCGCCCCTCAGAGCTCTCTGGGGGGGAGCGTCAGCGCGTTGCCATGGCACGAGCTTTGGTGACTCAACCCGCATGTGTCTTGGCCGATGAGCCCACAGGCAACTTGGACAGAGCGACGGCCAAAGAGGTGTTCAATTTGATGCTTGAATTCACCAAAAGCTTCAACACTTCTTTTATCGTGGTGACCCATGACCATGAGTTGGCGCGCATGTGTGAGAGAACCTTGTACCTGAAAAACGGCCAACTCAACGCAAGTCAAGCTTGAGCCCAGGGAATCCAGATGATCATGGGTTGGATTGATTCACACGTGCACTTGGATGCACAAGAGTACGCCTCTGATGTGAGTGAGGTGAGGGCGCTGGCCAAAGCGCAAGGGGTCACGCATTGCGTGATTCCAAGCGTGGACAAAAACAATTTTGAAGCCGTCCGCAATTTGGCCCATGCTTTTGGGGACTTTTATGCTTTGGGCATTCACCCCATGTACACCCCACACGCAAAGGAAGAAGACTTGGCTTTCTTGGAGGACTTGATTGCTCAAGCAAGAGGCGCTCAAGGGGACGCGAGACTCTTGGCCGTGGGTGAAATTGGTTTGGATGGTTTTATTGAAAACTTAGACTTCACAAAGCAACAATATTTTTACATTGAACAACTCAAAATCGCCAAACGCCATGACTTGCCCTTGATCCTTCATGTGCGCAAATCGGCCGACGCATTGCTGAAAGAACTTCGCCGCCTGGGCTCAAACGGAGGCATCGCTCACGCCTTCAACGGCAGTTTGCAGCAAGCGCGAGCTTTCATTGATCTGGGTTTTTGTTTGGGCTTTGGGGGTGCTGTGACCTACGAGCGAGCCAATCATTTGCGTGCCTTGCTCAAAGCCGTGCCGAGGAGCGCCATCGTGCTTGAAACCGATGGACCCGATATTCCTCCCCATTGGCTATATGTGAATGCACAAGAGCGGGCGAAGGGTCAACCGCAAAATAGAAATGATCCCTCTCAGGTGCCACGCATTGCGGATGTGGTGAGCACTCTATTGGGTGTTGAAATCAACGAATTGCGCGAGACAACGAGTCAGAACGTTGCACGCGTGCTTCGCATCCCCTCATCCATGGGGTTGAACCAGGGTATGCCACCCTTCAAAGAAAGTCGGTCATGAAATCCAAACCCTCTGGCCTTGAAGGCCTGCCCAGTGTGAACACTTCAGAGTTCGATGGAGTGAGGTACTTGCACTTGGGCAGCGAGTGGGTTCAAGGCTCCATGAAAATTGCCAAGCCCTATGAAATCGATTTGGAGTACGTGCAGCGCATGATGGCTTGGTTGCTCTTCATGGAGCCCAATAGCATTGCGTCCAGACACGCCATGCAGTTGGGGTTGGGCTCTGGTGCGCTCACCAAATTTTGCAACAAGAAGCTGGGGCTGCAAACCACAGCCATTGAGCTCAACCCACAAGTCGTCGCAGCTTGTCGTTTGTGGTTCAAGTTGCCCAAGGACTCCAGCACCTTGTCGGTGATCTTGGCCGATGCACAAGAGGTGGTGAGTCACGACCACTGGAGAGGACAAATCGATGCACTGCAAGTCGATTTGTACGACCAAGAAGCGGCGGCTCCGGTTCTGGATTCGGAAGACTTTTACAAAGGCTGTCAAAGCTTGCTGACCCCTGAGGGGGTGATGACGGTGAATTTGTTTGGCAAGAACAGCCAATTTGAAGTGAGCCTTGACAAAATCAAAACCGCTTTCCCAAAAGGACTCGTGTGGTGCTTCAAGCCCACCAAGGAAGGCAACACCGTGGTGCTCGCTCAAAACCACCCCAATACTCTTTCTAGAGCGGAGTTGGAGTCAAGAGCTGATCACATTGATAAGCTATGGGGTTTGCCAGCCAAAAAATGGCTCAAAGTTCTTAATCCCACGAGCTAAATGTAAACCCTAGGTTTTGAAATATGCTACATAATGCGAGGGTAATTCAAAGCCCGATTAGGGTTTTCCATAGGTGTGGATTGTGAGCGATGGCTCACAATTCGCCATCCCAATGATTTGTCTAGGAGAAGCGTAGTGAATATCAAGAGTCGCAAGGACTTTTACTCAGGACTGATGTTCCTGATTGTGGGTGGTGCTTTTGCATTTGGCGCCACCTCATACACCATTGGTACCAGTGCTCGCATGGGCCCAGGCTACTTTCCCATGCTCTTGGGCGTGCTCATGGCCATTTTGGGTGCAGTGGTGTTGGTGCTCTCTTTGATCGTAGAGACTCCTGATGGCGACCCAGTCGGTAAATTTGCTTGGAAGCCTATCGTTTTTGTGTTGGGCGCCAATTTGGCCTTTGGTATTTTGCTTTGCGGCTTGCCTAGCATCGGTTTTCCCTCCATGGGTTTGATCGCTGCCATTTTTGCGCTGACCATTTTGGCCAGTGCTGCAGGCGATGAATTCAAATGGGTTGAAGTGCTCATTTTGTCCGTCATTTTGTCGGTCATGAGTTATTTGGCCTTCATCGTTTTGCTGCAATTGCAAATGCCCGTGTGGCCAACGTTTATCACAGGTTAAGGAGCTCTCACAATGGATTTATTTTCTAACCTGGCGCTTGGATTTGGCGTTGCGGTCACCCCCATCAATTTGGTTTACGCCTTTGTGGGTTGTCTACTGGGCACCTTGATTGGTGTGTTGCCTGGCATTGGACCCGTGGCCACCATCGCGATGTTGCTGCCTGCAACGTATGCGCTCCCACCCGTGTCTGCATTGATCATGTTGGCTGGTATTTATTACGGCGCACAGTACGGTGGTTCTACCACTGCGATTTTGGTGAACTTGCCTGGTGAGGCCTCATCGGTTGTGACGACCATTGACGGTTATCAAATGGCCAGACGAGGCCGTGCGGGTCCCGCTCTTGCCGCAGCTGGCTTGGGTTCATTCTTTGCCGGTTGTATCGGTACTTTGGTGTTGGCTGCTTTTGCGCCTCCCTTGACCGAATTGGCCTTCAAGTTTGGTCCTGCTGAATATTTCTCGCTCATGATTTTGGGCTTGATCGGTGCTGTGGTGTTGGCCTCTGGCTCTTTGATCAAGGCGATCGCCATGATCATCTTGGGTTTGCTCCTGGGATTGATCGGAACAGACGTGAACTCTGGTGTTGCTCGCTACAGTTTTGACATTCCTGAGCTCACCGATGGTGTTGGTTTTGTGGTGATTGCGATGGGTATCTTCGGATACGGTGAGATCATCAGCAACCTCTCTCGTCCTGAGGATGAGCGAGAGGTCTTCACCGCCAAGGTCACAGGACTCTTCCCCACCAAAGAAGACTTCAGGAACATGATTCCCGCTGTGTTGCGCGGTACCGCTTTGGGCGCCATCTTGGGTGTGCTCCCAGGTGGTGGAGCGCTCTTGGCCGCTTTTGCAGCCTACACCGTTGAGAAGAAAACCTCTTTGCGTCCTGGTGAAGTGCCCTTTGGACAAGGCAACATCCGCGGTGTTGCGGCTCCTGAGTCAGCCAACAATGCTGGTGCTCAAACCTCCTTCATTCCTTTGCTCACCTTGGGTATTCCTCCCAACGCTGTGATGGCTTTGATGGTGGGTGCGATGACCATTCACAACATTCAGCCTGGTCCCCAGGTCATGACCAGCAACCCAGAGCTCTTTTGGGGTTTGATTGCTTCCATGTGGATTGGTAACTTGATGTTGATCATCTTGAATCTGCCCCTCATTGGCATGTGGATCAAGTTGCTCACCGTGCCTTATCGCTTCTTGTTCCCAGCGATTGTGCTCTTTTGCGCGATCGGTGTGTACTCCACAAATAACAACTCGTTTGACATTTGGAGTGTGGCTGCCTTTGGTTTCATTGGTTACCTCTTCATCAAAATCGGTTGTGAACCCCAGCCATTGCTCTTGGGCTTCATCCTAGGACCCATGATGGAGGAGAACCTTCGCCGTGCGTTGCTCCTCTCACGTGGAGACTGGACTGTGTTTGTGACCCGTCCTTTGTCTGGAAGTTTGCTCGTCGCTGCTTTGATTTTGTTGGGCATCGTCTTGTTGCCCTCCATTCGCAACAAGCGCGAAGAGGCCTTCGTCGAAGACTGATCTGCACGTCTTTTGTGGCATGGCACTAAAATCGGTGTCATGCCCAATTTCAAGGAACCCACTCCTGCTTGGCATCGAGTGGGTTTTTTGTCATTGGTGAAGCTCCATCCATCCATTAGCGTTTGAAGGCTCACCAGTCCATGAAAGAATTCGACTTCACCAATCCTTACGCGAGCACTCGTTTGCCCGTTTTTGCCAGAAACGTGGTGAGCACCTCTCATCCCTTGGCTGCACAAGCTGGGCTGCAAATGCTTTGGAGAGGGGGCTCGGCGGTGGACGCTGCTGTTGCAGCTGCCGCGGTCATGACCATCGTAGAGCCTGTGAGCAACGGGCTGGGATCAGACGCCTTTGCGCTCATTTGGGACGGTAAAACCTTGCACGGCTTGAACGCTTCCGGGAGAGCTCCAAGCGGCTGGACGCCAAAATACTTCCACGACAAGTATGGATCGAGTGCTCAGCATCCCCCTAAGCGTGGCATCGATGCGGTGACGGTTCCTGGGGCGGTCTCGAGTTGGGTGGCCATGCACGAGAAATTTGGCAAGTTGCCTTTTGAAGATCTTTTGGCCCCAGCCATTGAGATCGCTCAAAGGGGGTACTTGCTGCCCGTTGTCGTGCAGCAAAAGTGGGCCGCTGCCACGCCCGAGTTGCAAAACAGCCCAGGTTTTGCGCAGAGTTTTTTGCCTTGGGGCCGTGCGCCAAGGGTGGGTGAATTGTTCCAATTCCCAGGAGCTGCCAAAGGCCTGCAAGCCATTGCCAAGACAAAGGGTCTAGCGTTTTATGGCGGCGAAATCGCCAAAGCCATTGAGGCTTTTGCCAAAGAGCAAGGTGGCGTGCTCACGGCCAAAGATTTTGAGAACTACAAGCCTGAGTGGGTCAAGCCCATTGCTCAAGATTACAAGGGATACACCTTGCATGAGATTCCACCCAATGGGCAAGGCATCGCAGCCTTGATTGCCTTGGGTATTTTGAGTCACTTTGACTTGGCCAGTTTGCCTGTGGACAGTGTGGCCTCGCAGCACTTGCAAATCGAGGCCATGAAGTTGGCTTTTGCCGATGTGTACCGCTATGTGTGTGAGCCCCAAAACATGCGTGTGAGTGTTGAGCAAATGTTGGACTCAAGCTACTTGAAGGAGCGCGCTCGCCTCATCAATCCCTTGAGGGCCCAAAACTTTGGCGCTGGCAACCCCGTCAAAGGTGGCACCATTTATCTGACTGCTGCTGACGAGTCAGGCATGATGGTGAGTTTCATACAAAGCAACTACTTGGGCTTTGGCTCAGGTGTGGTGGAGCCTCAGTTTGGCATCAGTTTGCAAAACCGTGGACATGCTTTCGAGTTGAACGAGCAAGGTGCCAATCCTGACAACATCGTGGCTCCTGGCAAGCGACCCTTTCACACCATCATTCCAGCCTTTTTGACCAAAGATGGACAAGCGGTGATGAGCTTTGGTGTGATGGGCGCGAACATGCAGCCTCAAGGACATCTGCAAACCTTGGTTCGAATGCTGGACTACGGACAAAATCCACAAGCCGCCTGCGATGCACCTCGTTGGCGTTACAACCAAGGCATGGAGATCAATGTGGAGTCCAACTTCAACCCTCAGGCCTTGGCTGCTTTGAAAGCCAAGGGGCACCAAGTGGCTGTGATCAATGACAGTTACCAAGATTTTGGCGCGGGCCAGTTCATATGGAGAGCGGGAGACCCCAAGGTGGAGGGCTACATTGCAGCGAGTGACGCAAGGCGAGATGGCCTTGCAGCTGGTTTTTAAAGATGGGGTCGGACAAGGCACTCAACGCCGAAAAGAAACTGGTTTGGAAGGGGTTGGTCTATGCCGTGCTCGGCGCCATAGGCTTTAGCGGCAAGGCGATTTTGATCAAGCTCTCCTACGCCTATGGCGTGGACTCGGCCACCCTCATCATGTACCGCATGCTCTTTGCCTTGCCGTTCTTTTTGGTGATGGCTTTGTGGTCATGGACCCAAGCGCTCAAGGGCTCGCAAACGCTCACCCGTCAAGACCTTTTGAAGATCGTCTTCATGGGCTTCATTGGCTACTACCTCTCCAGTTATTTGGACTTTTTGGGTCTCAATTATGTGAGCGCGGGCCTTGAGAGGCTGATCCTGTATTTGAGTCCAAGCTTGGTGCTGCTGCTCAGTTGGTTGGTCTACAAAAGACCTGTCACCAAAGCCAGATTTTTGGCGCTGGCCCTCAGTTATGCGGGCGTTGTGGTGGTGTTTGCCAAGGAGCTCAGCTTACAAGGACAAAATGTCCTTTTGGGCTCTGCATTGGTTTTCATGAGTGCGAGCACCTACGCGGTTTATTTGATGCTCAGCGAGCACATGCTGAAAAAAATCTCCTCACTGGGTCTGGTTGGCAGTGCAAGCTTGGTGGCCTCACTTTGTTGCATCGTGCAGTTTTTGGTCTTGAGACCGATGAGTGCTGCCGATGTGCCCGTAGAAGTGATTCATTTGTCAATCCTCAATGCCCTCTTTTGCACGGTGCTTCCCATCTTCATGGTCATGAAAGCCATTGAGCTCATGGGGCCAGCCCTCACGTCTCAAATCGGTATGATTGGCCCCATGTCAACGATTTTGATGGGCTATTTGTTTTTGAACGAACCGCTCAATGTGTGGACAGGTCTTGGGACGTTGTTCGTTGTGAGCGGTGTGTTTTGTGTTTCTAAGTTTGGAGAAAAATAATGGATTTGGGACTATCAGGAAAATGGGCTTTGGTGTGTGGTGCCTCCAAGGGGCTGGGGTATGGATGCGCCCAAGCGTTGGTGCAAGAAGGTGTGAATGTGGTGATAGTGGCCAGAAACGCTGCACCACTGAGCGAAGCGCAGAAAAGTCTTCAAGCCCTGAACCCTCAGGTGCATGTGCTCTCGGTTGCTGCAGACATCACCACCGAGCAAGGACGAGCATCGGCTTTTGCGGCTCCAGGTGGCCCAGGAAGTGCGTTTGACATCGTGGTGACCAATGCAGGAGGTCCTCCTCCTGGAGACTTTAGAAATTGGTCCAGAGAGGACTGGGTGAGTGCCGTGGACGCCAACATGCTCACCCCCATTGAGCTCATCAAAGCGACGGTGGACCAAATGGCCCAAAGGGGCTTTGGCCGCATTGTCAACATCACCTCCAGTGCCGTGAAGGCACCATTGGACAACTTGGGTCTCTCAAACGGAGCACGCAGTGGCCTCACCGGCTTTGTGGCGGGACTGGCAAGAACGGAGAAGTTGGCGGGTAAAAACGTCACCATCAACAACCTCTTGCCGGGCGCATTTGACACCGATCGCATTCGTCAAACCATGCAAGGTGCCGTGCAAAAGACGGGCAAGACGATGGAGGAAGTGCGCGCTTTGAGAATAGCGACCATTCCTGCGGGTCGATTTGGTACTCCAGAGGAGTTCGGTCAAGCCTGCGCTTATCTGTGTAGCCAGCAAGCGAGCTACATCACAGGACAAAACATCTTGATCGATGGCGGCAGCTACAAAGGCACCTACTGAGCCGCAAAGGGTTTTATGACTCAGCGTTGGCTTTGGGTGTGAATTTCTTAGAAGAAATCCAAATGCCACTCACAATGAGTAAAAAAGCCAAGACGTGAAAAGGCTTGGGTGCGTCTCCAAGCGCCAAGGTGGACAACGTGGCGGCGAAGACGGGGGTCAAGTTGGAGAAAAAACCAGCCACGCTGGGGCTGGTGCGACTGATCCCCAAGCCCCAACAACGGTAGGCAATGAGAGCAGGGCCAATGCTCAAATACAAAAGCGTTGCGGCAAGGGGCCAGCCCAACACCAATTTGGGTTCTTCAAGCGTCCACTCCAGCGCAGTGAAGCAGCCTGACCACATGAGGCCAAAGACCATTTGACCCATGAGCAACGTGGACCAAGAGCGAACCCGATCGGGATCGGCTGCGTCCTTAGACAAAAGCCAACTGTATAGTCCCCAGCAAGCCGTGGCCAACAAGATGTAGGCGTCTCCCATCACAAAGTGCACTTGGTCCAAGAGCGCCACATTGCCTCTGCAAAGCACCACGATGACACCGCAGATGGACAAAATGGCCCCTGCAATTTGTGCAAGCCTGATCCTTTGGTGAAAGAAAACGGCACCCAGCAGCAAAATGAATACGGGGGAGATGGAGGCGACCAAGGTGGTGTTGATGGGGGTGGACGTTTTGAGTGCCAGGTACTGTAGGCTGTTGTAGCTGCCAACTCCCAAGAAGCCCAAAACCGCGAATTTTTTGGAGTTCCTGAAAATGGGTCCTTCAAGTCCGAACTCTCGGTAGGTGAGGGGCAGTAAAAAGAGAAAAGCAAACACCCAACGCAAAAAATTAAGCGTCATGGGCGGACAGATCTCCGTCATCATGCGCCCAACCACTGCGTTTCCCGCCCAAAGCAAAGGTGCCAGGGTGAGTAAAAAAACGTCAAACAACTTCAAATCGCTTCCTTGTCTCGTCGTGTCATTTTGATGCCCGCTTAGACCCATGAATCGGGGTTTGGAGCACATTGTTAGAGCATTCTATGAGCATTGGGTTTGTCGGGCGTGAACTTCAAAATTTCAGCATAATCGGACTTGTCAATGCGCCATTGCTCAGCCAGAGCGTGGGCGCAGATTCAAGCCAAAATTTCAGCAAAAAAAACCTAAGCACAGGAGATGATTCGATCATGACCCAAACCGCTAAAACCATCATCATTGAACAACACGGAGGCCCAGAGCAGTTAAAGCTCGTGGACCTGCCGATTGGGGAGCCCGGACCTGGTGAGATTCGCATTCGCCACAAAGCGGTGGGATTGAACTACATCGATGTCTACCAACGCATGGGGCTTTACGCCATGCCCATGCCCCTCAAAATGGGCATGGAAGCCTCCGGGGTGGTGGAGGCCGTGGGGGAAGGGGTCACACACTTGAAGGTGGGAGACCGCGCTGCCTACGCGAGCAACCCGCCTGGGAGCTACAGTGAGGCGCGGGTGATGCCTGCCATGTGTGTGGTCAAGTTGCCCGATGGCATTGATTTTGAGACGGGTGCTGCCATGATGCTCAAAGGCATGACGGCGCAGTACCTCTTGAACCGCACGCTCCCTCAAGGGGGCTTGCAGGCGGGAGACCACATCCTTTTTCATGCTGCGGCGGGTGGCGTGGGTTTGATCGCTTGCCAATGGGCCAAGGCGTTGGGTTTGAACTTGATTGGCACGGCTGGATCTGACGAAAAATGCAAATTGGCCCTCGAGCACGGTGCAAGTCACGTCATCAATTACAGCAAAGAGGATTTTGTTTCGCGCGTCAAAGAGATCACCCACGGCAAAGGGGTGAAGGCGGTCTATGACTCGGTGGGCAAGGACACTTGGGACAAATCATTGGATTGTTTGGCTCAATTTGGTTTGATGGCCAGTTTTGGAAATGCCTCTGGCCCTGTGCCCGCGTTTGCGCCGGGTATTTTGGCGGGCAAGGGTTGTTTGTACGTGACGCGCCAAACGCTTTTTGGACACATCACATCGACAGAGAACACGCTTGCCATCGCCAGCGATTTGTTTGACAAGGTGCTCAAAGGACTGGTCAAGATCCGAATCGATCAGAAATATCCCTTGGAGCACATCGAGCAAGCTCACCGCGATTTGGAGGCCCGCAAAACCACCGGGTGCACGATCCTCACCTTGGATTGATTCTGAGGGCGCGCGCAGTACCCAAGATACCCAAGAGCAACAGTCTTGAGTCCACCCTATAGGGTGGACTCAAGGTCTTCACTCATGCTTGAGGCGTGTTGGTGTCTTGGGTGGGGGGAGATTTTTTAAAAAACTCTTCAACGATCAAGAGGATTGCGCCGCCTGTGATGGCGCTGTCGGCCAAATTGAAGGCGGCGAAGTGGGCTTGGGCCCAGTGAAAATCCAAAAAATCGATCACATAGCCATAAAGCAAACGATCGATCACATTGCCCAAGGCGCCCGCCATGATGAGCGAGAGTGCGAGGCAAAACACTTTTTGCGACGCGTGTGTTTTGATGATCCAAAACAAAATGGCCGCTGCGCCGCATCCAAGCACAGAGAAAAACCAGCGCTGCCAGCCTTCATCGGAGGCCAAAAAGGAGAAGGCCGCGCCGGTGTTGTGAGCGCGCACAACATTCAATACCTCCAAGACTGGTGAGCTTTGTCCCAACAAAAAGTTTTCTTTGATCCAATGCTTGGAGCTTTGATCGAGCACCAAAATCACCACACACAAGACAAGCCAAGGCCAGTAGGGGCTGGTCTTCTCAGACGCTTGCACGTTGTTCATGCGTGCGCTCTGTGCTCACCTGTGCCGGTGAGGTTGGAGATGCATCTCTTGCAAAGCGAGGGGTGTGAGGCATCCTCGCCCACATCGGCCTCGTAGTGCCAGCAGCGTTCACACTTGGTGCTTTGGCACACGCTGGGCGTGATGCTCAATTTTTCAGCCTCGCTCAAGTGCACCTCAGAGGTGATGAAAGCAAACTTCAAATCTTCTCCCAGGCTTTGCAGCAATTCGAAGTCTGCTTTGGGCGCAGCAAGCGAGAGGCTGACTTGCAAGGAGGCTCCGACTTGACCTGCACTCCTGAGGGTTTCGATTTCTTTGCTGGCGAGGTCTTTGATCTCGCGAATGCGAGACCACTTGTTGATCAAATCGCGTTTCTCGGTTTGTTTGGGGTAGGTTTGTGTGAAATAGCTATCCTGGTGACCCAGGACCGCCCAGACCTCTTCAGCGGTGAAGCTCAAAAAGGGCGCCATCCAAGACAAGAGCGAGTGCGTGATGTGCCAAAGGGCAGATTGGGCACTCAGTCGTGCATGAGACTTTTGTGCGGTGGTGTACAAACGGTCTTTGAGGATGTCGAGGTAAAAAGCCCCCAACTCCTCAGAGCAATAGATTTGCAACTTGCTCACCACTGGGTGGAACTCATAAGCTCCGAAGAGCCCGCCTTCGTACACGCCAGTGCTGGGGTTCAAAGTTCCAACGATCTCAGACTGCATTTGTCCCAAGCGTTGCAGGGCGTATTGGTCGATTTCAAGCATGTCTTTGACGTCCACCATTTCTTTGGCGGCGTCAAAATCGCTCACATTGGCCAAGAGGAACCTGAGGGTGTTGCGAATGCGACGGTAGGCGTCAACCACGCGCGCCAAGATTTTGTCATCGATGTTCAAGTCACCCGAGTAATCGGTGGAGGCAACCCACAAGCGCACAATCTCGGCACCAAGCTTTTCGCTCACCGTTTGCGGCAGCACCACGTTGCCAAGTGACTTGCTCATTTTTCTGCCTTGCCCATCGGTTGCAAAACCGTGGGTCAAAAGCGCCTTGTAGGGGGCTCTTCCGTAAAGCGCGCATCCAAGCAAGAGTGAGCTGTGGAACCAGCCCCGGTGCTGATCGTGACCTTCCAAGTAGAGATCTGCCTCTGGTCCCTCGGTGTGATAAGGCACTCTGTCATAGGCCTTGGCATGGGAGCCTCTGAGCACGTGCTCAAAGGTTGAGCCCGAATCAAACCACACTTCCAAAATGTCGGTGCTCTTGCTGTAGTGAAGGGCGTCCTCAGCACCCAAGACATCGGAGGCGCTCAAGCGACTCCACGCTTCAATGCCGCCTTGTTCGATCACGTCTGCGGCTTGGTCCAAAATCTCCATGGTGCGGGGGTGCAACTCGGAGGTTTCGTGGTGGATGAAAAAAGGCAGCGGAACGCCCCAACTGCGTTGACGCGAGATGCACCAATCGGGGCGATTGGCGATCATGTCTTTCAAACGCGTCTTGCCATTTTGAGGATAGAACTCAGTGTGCTCAATGGCATTGAGTGCCAGTTGTCGAAGCGTTTGTGGTGACTTGTCTTTGGTGAAGATGCCCTCACCCTCGTCCATGCGAATGAACCACTGGGCAGCCGCTCGGTAGATCACGGGCGTTTTGTGTCTCCAGCAATGGGGATAACTGTGCGTGATGGGTGTGGTGCTGAGGAGTCGATCGGCGCCTCTCAAAGCATCCAAAATGTTGGGAATGGCTTTCCAAATGTGCTCGCCTCCAAAGAGGGGAAAATCGCTTGCATAAACGCCATGCCCTTGCACAGGATTCAAGATGTCATCAAAGCGCATGCCATGAGCCACGCAGCTGTTGAAGTCATCCACACCGTATGCAGGCGCTGAGTGCACGATACCTGTGCCATCAGAGGCCGTTGCGTATTCGGCCAAGTAAACGGGGGAGTGGCGTTTGTAGCCTTCGTGAACGTGAGACAAGGGATGCTCAAACTCGATGCCATCCAAGCTCTCACCCAAGGTGTTGGCCAAAACTTCGCCCGTGAGGCCCCAGCGGGTGAGACAAGCCTCAACGAGGTCGGTTGCACACATCAAGAGGCCTTTTTCGGTTTTGATGAGCGAGTATTGGAGTTCGGGGTTCAAGTTGAGGGCCTGATTGGCTGGAATGGTCCACGCGGTGGTGGTCCAAATCACCGCGTAGGCGGGCTCATTGAGCTGGGGCAAGCCAAAGGCTTGTGCAAGCGCTTGGGGTTGAGCGCACAAAAAGGCCACATCCAAGGTGTCACTCTTTTTGTCCGCGTATTCGATCTCAAACTCTGCAAGCGAGGAGGCGCAGTCAAAGCACCAGTAAACGGGTTTGAGGCCGCGGTAGACAAAGCCCCTTTCGATGACACGCTTGAAGGCGCGCAATTGACCTGCCTCGTTGGCGGGATCCATCGTTTTATAAGGACGGGTCCAGTCGCCCAAAACGCCCAGGCGCTGGAAGTCTGCTTTTTGTTGCTCGATTTGTTCGTTGGCAAATGCTCGGCTTTTGGCCTGCATGTCGTCACGGCTGAGTTTTCTGCCGTGCAGTTTTTCAATGGCGTTCTCAATGGGCAGGCCGTGACAGTCCCAGCCTGGGATGTATTGCGCATCAAAGCCCGCGAGTTGCTTGGATTTGACGATCATGTCTTTGAGCACTTTGTTCAAAGCGTGACCAATGTGCAAGGCGCCATTGGCATAGGGTGGGCCATCGTGCAGCACAAAGAGGGGTGCACCGTGGCGCGAGACGCGAAGGCGTTGATAAACCCCTTGATCTGCCCATGACTTGGCCCAAGCTGGCTCACGCTTGGGGAGATCGCCGCGCATCGGAAAGGGCGTGTCTGGCAAATTCAATGTGGAGCGGTAATCGTTGGTTTGGGTCATAAAGCAGGGTGCTTGAGCACGGTCATCAAATTAGGAACACAGGTCTTGGGTGAGGAAAGTGTGGTGCAACTCAGGCCAACAAGCATCATGGCCCCTGGAGGGCTCACAAAGCAGTGGGATCAAGCTTTAGGGCATGCCATCAAGGGTGAGCATCAAACCAAGCCCGGGCTTGGTCCACATCTCTTTGAATGCCCAGTTGCAAAGCATCCAAGCTCTCGTACTTTAACTCGTCATGGAGTTTTTCCAAAAGCTCGACCTTGATGATTTTACCGTACCCGCCCTCCATGGACAGGGAGTCTGGCCAAGAGAGGATGTGGGTCTCCAAAAGGACTTGGCCACGGTTGACGTCATTGGGGTCCAAGGTGGGGCGCACCCCTAAATTGGCGACGCCTGCAAGGGGCTTGTCGCTGATGCCGTGCACGCGAACGACAAAGATGCCTTGGGTGGCAGGGCGTTTGGCGTTGAATCGCACATTGAGTGTGCGAGCGTTCAGGCTCCTGCCCAGTTGTCTACCGTAAACCACGTGACCAGAAATGCTGTAGGGGCGACCAAGCAGTTTTTGTGTTTCGTCCATGAGACCCTCTGAGAGGGCTTGACGCACAGCAGAGCTTGAGACCCTGAGGCTTGATGGGCCAGAGTTGGGGAGGGTGTCGTGTTTGGAGACTTCGTAGCTGTTCATGCGGGCCACATCAAAGCCCAACTTGGGACCTTCCTGTGCCAATAAATCGTAGTCACCCATTCGAGCTGCACCGAACTTGAAATCGTCTCCCACCAAGATGTAGCGCGCGTGCAATCCTTGCAGGAGCACTTGCGTTAAAAAATCCATGGCACCCAAAGTGGCCAATGACTCGTTGAACCTGAGCACCACGCATTGATCGACGCCACAACCTTCGAGCTCGGCGAGTTTGTCCCTGAGGTTGGCAATGCGAGCTGGAGCGAGCTCGGGTTTGCCAGCGCGCATCGCAAAGTAGTCTCTGGGGTGGGGCTCAAAGGTGAGCACGCAGCTTGGAATGCCGCGGTGCTTGGCCTCTGAGCGCAACAAGGCGAGCATGGCTTGGTGACCTCGATGAACGCCATCAAAGTTGCCAATGGTCAACGCACATGCGCTGGCCAGTCCAGGGTGATTGAAGCCGCGAAATATTCTCATGCTCTTGGTTCCCCTTGAGGGCAAGGGGAGATGTGGAAAAGTGTCATCAAAACAGGTTATATTGTCTCTGATTAATGGCCAAAGTTAGAAAACAAATGCTGAATGGGCGTCAAGGTTGAACAAACCGAGGTGCGTTTTGAGGAAATTTTCTTATTTTTTGTCAGGACCGCAAACCGGTTCTAGAGGAGCGAATACGTGAAGGTATTGAAGCTTTCAGCCCAAGGGCTGCCTCAGTCTTGGATCTCCCTTGAACAAGCGGTGATCCACTATGCGTGTGACGATGTGAGGTGGGAGGCGGGTGAGCAAGTGGCGGTCTTTCGAGGAGGCCACAACGCGATCACCGGTGTGCAGTCCGAGATCACCGTCAACAGCATCATTGGCACGCGAGGCGTGCCCAACATCAATCCCTTTGAATTAAAGCCTGGTCTCACCAACAGCAAGCTCTTTGCCCGAGACAGAAATTTGTGCGCCTACTGTGGTGGACTCTTCAGGGAGCTCGATCTCACAAGGGAGCACATCGTGCCCTTTGCACAAAACGGAGTGGACACGTGGATGAATGTGGTGACGGCTTGCAAGTCGTGCAACCACCGAAAAAGCTCACGCACCCCGGAGCAAGCGCGCATGCCTTTGCTCTACACCCCTTATGTGCCATCCTTGTGGGAGGATTTCATCTTGAGAAATCGTCGCATCCTGCACGATCAGATGGAGTTCTTGATGGCCCATCTTCCCAAAACGTCCAGACTCATCGCTTGAGGTGTTCTTCGATCACCCGGGGATAGAGTTGGTGCTCAGCGCTCAGCACCCTTAGGGCCAAGCTGTGCTCATCATCGGTTTGCAAGATGGGCACCACCGCTTGATCGATGATGTTGCCCGCATCGAGCTCCTCGCTCACCCAGTGGACAGTGGCGCCAGCAAATTTGCAACCTGCATCCAGCGCTCTTTGATGCGTGTTGAGTCCCGTGAAGGCGGGCAACAAGGAGGGGTGGATGTTCATCATTCGGTCCTCATAGTGGCGCGTGGTCTCGGGACTTAAGATGCGCATGAAGCCCGCGAGGACCACCAAATGCGGCTCCAAAGGGTCGATGGCTTGAATCAATTGTGCTTCAAAGGCGCTTCTCGGGTTTGGGGCTTCTTTGAAGGCGCGGTGATCAACCACTTGGGTGGGAAGTCCATGCTCTTTGGCCCACACAAGCCCTTTGGCGTTTGGCGTTGAGCTCAAGACCAAGGCCACGCGCGCATTAAAGCGCGCTTGCCAGTTTTGTGTTTTCGCCCTTTGCACGATGGCGCTCATGTTGGAGCCTGTGCCAGAGATCAAGATGACAATGTTTTTCATGTGCAGGAATGTGGCTGGATCAAATTTAGGTCAAGTGTTGTGTTCAGCTCAATGGACTAAAGCGCGCAACCCATTGGCCATCCACCATGACTTGTTCCAAGAACATCTCAGCACTCCTCACCCACACCTCGCCGCCCTCTCTCAAGGCTCGGTAGACCACCAAGGTCTGCAAAGACTCGCTGTCCAAGGCCATGTGCAAGACTTGGTAGAGCCCGCCTTTGTAGTGTCGATATTGAATGGGTGCAATAAATAATTGCGGATCTGGTTTAGGCTCGTTCATGGGTGAGAGAATACACGCATATGCATCCAAAATTACTTCTTCAAGCTTGCAGCGACTTGGTTCGCTTGACTTTAACCTTTGAACACCCGGCTGACTCGGTGGTTTCTAAGTTTTTTCGAGACAATCGAAAAAATTATGCCTTGGGCCAAAGGGAGCGAGCTCTCTTGGCCGAAACCGTTTACAACGTTTTGCGCTACAAGCTCAGGTACGACCACTTTGCGCCCTCAGGCTCGGGCCCCAAGGAGAGAAGACTGGCCATCTTGGGTTTTGCCCAACATTTGATGGACCATTCGCCAACTGGTGCACCCCTGCCAGGGGCGACCCCACCTCCCAAGCGCCAAGAGGGTGCATCAAGCCGCAACCGATTTGTGCCCAAAGTTCATGCGACCAGTCCCATCGAATTCTTGAAAAGTGCCCTCACCGAACAAGAGGTGGTCTGGGTTGAGGCGTGTTTGAAGATCAATGTCGAGGACCTCTTGGAGCGTCATCGCCACAATTTGCCCGAGTGGATGGTGGACCCATTGAAGGCTCAAGTGGGGGAGGGGTTTTGGCCTTTGGTGGAGAGTTTGAACAAAAGCGCAGCCCTAGATTTGCGAGTCAACGACTGGCTTGCCAAACGAGAGGACGTGCAAGGCCAACTCAAGGAGTTGGGCATCAAGTCCGTTTTGACACCCATGAGTCCATGGGGCTTGCGCATCTCAGGCAAACCCCCCTTGGCCGATTTGGCGCCTTTCAAAGCGGGTTTGATTGAGGTCCAAGACGAGGGCTCACAGATGTTGGCCTTGCTCTTGGATGCCAAACGCGGCGAGATGGTGGTGGACTTTTGTGCTGGAGCAGGGGGCAAGACCTTGGCCGTTGGGGCGAGCATGCGCAACACGGGACGCTTGTATGCGTTTGACACCTCCGCTCACCGTTTGGATGCGTTAAAGCCCAGGTTGGCCAAGAGCCAACTCTCCAACGTGCACCCAGCCGTCATCGCGCATGAGCGCGATGAGCGCGTGAAACGTTTGAGCGGCAAAATCGACCGGGTCTTGGTCGATTCACCTTGCTCGGGACTTGGAACCATTCGCCGCAATCCAGATCTCAAATGGAGGCAAAGCCCCACCAGTGTGGCCGAGTTGGGTGTGAAGCAGCGCTCGATTTTGCAAAGTGCAGCCAAGTTGCTCAAAGTGGGGGGGCGATTGATCTATGCGACTTGTAGTTTTTTGGTTGAAGAAAACGAACAAGTTGCCCAAGAGTTTTCCTTGGCTCATTCAGGCTTTAGGCCTTTGTCGGTGAGTGAGTTGCTCACCCAATTGAAGGTCAGTCACCCAGAGACGCTTTGCACCGCTGATGGCATGTACTTGAGGCTTTGGCCACATTTGCACCAGTGCGATGGCTTTTTTGCTGCAGCTTGGGTGCGTGAGAGCTGAAGATCACATCAACTCCCTGTGCACAATCCCCTTCAATTCAAAGATAGGGGCTTGATTTGAGTGGGGCTAGGGCTAGAATGGAGCGAAATTATTTTTTCTCCATGGGCGTTAAGCCTTAAGGTTCAAATCTGATATGTTGTCATTCAATCTTCCCCCTTTCCTCTACGACCTCTTGAGTGCATTGAACACCGGTTTACTGGGAGGGGACTTGTGGACTGCGTTGTGGGTGAGTTTATTCTTCACTCACATCACCATTGCGTCTGTGACGATTTACTTGCATCGCCACCAAGCCCATCGTTCCATTGATTTGCATCCAGCGCCAGCGCATTTCTTTCGCTTTTGGTTGTGGCTCACCACCGCCATGCAAACCCGCCAGTGGGCTGCGATCCACAGAAAACACCACGCCAAGTGTGAGACACACGAGGATCCCCACAGCCCACAAACGCGAGGCATCAAAACGGTGTTTTGGACGGGTGCGGAGTTGTACGCCCTGGAGGCCTTGAACGACGAGACCATGGAGAAGTATGGCCACGGTACTCCCAACGATTGGCTCGAGCGCAATGTCTACACGCGCTTCACCTGGCAAGGTGTAGCTTTGATGTTGATCGCTGACGTTGCTTTGTTTGGCATGAAGGGACTGGCCATTTGGGCCGTTCAAATGATTTGGATTCCTGTGACAGCTGCAGGCATCATCAATGGCATTGGTCACTACTGGGGATACCGCAATTTTGAGGCAGCCGATGCCAGCACGAACATCTTTCCTTGGGGGATCTTGATTGGTGGCGAGGAACTCCACAACAATCACCACACCTATCCCACTTCGGCCAAGCTCTCCATTAAAAAGTATGAGTTCGATTTGGGCTTTGTCTACATCAAGATCTTGAGCGCGTTGGGTTTGGCCACGATCAAGAAAACGGCGCCTGTGTTGCACTTGGGCGAGGTGAGGGGACAAGCCGATGAGAAAACGCTTGAGGCTTTGATAGCCAACCGTTATGCGATGATGGCTCAGTACGCCAAGGGCCTTAGAGATGTGTACCGCCAAGACATCAAGGACTTGAACACCCGTGTTGAGGATCAGGTTTTGAAGTTGAGCAAAAGATGGTTGCACCGGGATTTGGACAAGGTCCCCATGTTTGCCATTCCTGCACTCACCCAGGCGCGTGAATTGATGCCTCGCATTGACACCATGATCCAAATGCGCGAAGAGTTGAGGTCTTTGTGGTTGTCAACCACCAAGACCAGAGATCAACTCACCCTTGATCTCCAAGAGTGGTGTCACCGTGCAGAGCAAAGTGGCATTGCTGCGCTCAATGACTTTTCATTGCAATTGAGGGCTGTGAAAATCTGATTGTCAGTTCAAAGTGGAGTTGACTCAAAAGACTTGAGCCACGAAGTTTGAGGTCGAAAGCAGGCCAATGGTAAAAAAGCCTGATGATCATTTTCAGATCATCAGGCTTTTTGTTTTCAAACCAAGACAGAACGAGTGTCTTGGCAGAAGAGGGGGCTTATTTCAGCTTGGTCTCTTTGTATTCAACGTGCTTGCGAGCTTTGGGATCAAACTTCATGATCGCCATTTTCTCGGGCATGGTTTTTTTGTTTTTGCTGGTGGTGTAGAAGTGACCGGTTCCAGCTGTTGATTCGAGTTTGATTTTCTCGCGTCCGCCTTTTGAAGCCATGATGGTGTCCTTTTAGTGAGGGTGTGAATCAAGCTTGACCACGAGCGCGCAAATCGGCGAGCACAGTGTCAATCCCTTTTTTATCGATCAATCTGAGAGCGGCACTAGAGACGCGCAAACGGACCCAGCGGTTTTCAGTCTCAACCCAAAATCTGCGGTATTGCAAATTGGGCATGAAGCGACGTTTTGTTTTGTTGTTGGCGTGAGAAACGTTGTTTCCCACCATTGGGCCTTTGCCCGTGACTTGACATACGCGTGCCATGTGGACACTCCTTCAAATAAACCGGTTGTTGCTCACGCAAGAACCTCACCTCGCCTTGTAGGGGGGCGGTATCCCCATGGTGTCCAATGTTTGGGTGATGTCAAAGCCGTTGGCTTTTTCCATCCACTCCAATCAGTGAAGCCTTCAATTATAGCTCTTTTTGCTCCCTTCAGTCCACTCTTGAGGCTTGGATGAGGCTCAAAAGGGCGTGAGTTTGGGTAAAAACCCACGCCTTATAGGGAGTCATTTGATAACTTTAGGGTTAATTTTGCTCTAAAAAGCGTTGAGCATCCAAAGCGGCCATGCAGCCTGTGCCTGCACTGGTGATGGCTTGTCTGTAGATGTGGTCTTGCACGTCCCCCGCGGCGAATACGCCCTCGACACTGGTCATGGTTGCAAAGCCTTGCAAGCCACTGCGTGTGACGATGTAGCCGTCCTTCATCTCCAGTTGACCTTTGAAGATGTCGGTGTTGGGTTGGTGACCAATGGCAATGAAGCAGCCTTGAACGGCCAATTCAGTGTTGGCCTCAGGTGTTGCAAGCGTGGACTTGAGCTTCACGCCTGTGACGCCAGAGGCGTCTCCAAGGACCTCAAGGAGTTCGCGGTGCAAGTGCAGTTCAATCTTGCCTTCTTTGACTTTTTCCATCACTTTGTCGATCATGATGGGCTCTGCTTTGAATTTATCTCTGCGGTGAATGAGGTGCACTTTGGTGGCGATGTTGGAGAGGTAGAGTGCTTCTTCAACAGCGGTGTTGCCTCCGCCGACCACGCAAACGGGTTGCTCTCTGTAGAAAAAGCCGTCGCACGTGGCGCAGCCCGATACCCCACGTCCCATGAATTGGGTCTCGCTCTCAAGGCCCAAGTACTTGGCAGATGCACCCGTTGCAATGATCAAGGCGTCGCAAGTGTAGGTGCCTGAGTCACCTGTCAGTGTGAATGGTCTTTTCGAAAAATCAACTTGGTTGATGTGATCGAAAATCATTTTGGTCTTGAACCTCTCGGCATGCTCTAAAAAGCGCTGCATGAGGTCTGGGCCTTGAACGCCATGCACGTCGGCTGGCCAGTTGTCGACCTCTGTGGTGGTCATGAGTTGGCCGCCTTGGGCAATGCCTGTGATGAGCACGGGCTCAAGGTTGGCGCGAGCGGCGTAGATGGCTGCGGTGTAGCCTGCTGGGCCGGAGCCCAAAATCAGAACTTTGGCGTGTTGTGCTTGTGTCATGGTAAGGGGTCAATCAGAGAGAAAACCAAGGGGTGCGCTCACTTGGAGCGCTTTGATGCAAAGGGGTGTGACTGCTCTAAGGGCCAATTCATTGAGGCTTGTTGGGGAGCAAGCCAACACCCGTTGCCATCGCAACAAGCCATTGTAGAGAAAAAGCCATGTCCTTTCGGCTGGGTAGGGCCTTTTTGGAATTTCTTTGCAACTCAAGGGGCGGTAATTCGCGAAAGCCTCTAAAAAAGGGGAAAATTGCGCCTGATCTCCCCCAATGAACCCATTAGCGGGGTTTAGACTGTTTCTTCAAAGATGACCTATTCTCTCAATACATTGACCCAAGACCGAAAAGACCGAATGGATGCTCCTCCGCTCACTGGCTTTAGGCGATTCACGCAAGAGATTGCGCTCACAGTTGGTTTTGTTTTTTTGATTTTTTGGTTGATCTCGATGTTCACCCACCACGCCCAAGATCCTGCGTGGACCACTTCTGGCTTGTCGGCCAGACCCCTCAATTGGGGCGGCAGGCTGGGAGCTTGGATGAGTGACTTGAGCCTGTTTTTGTTGGGCTACTCGGTGTGGTGGGTCTACTTGGCTGGGTTCACCACTTGGGCTCGTGCGCTCATCGATCGCGTGAGAGCCGAGGGCTTTGAAGGGTCCAACGAAGCAGCCTCTGGCTACGACTCTGGCAACGACAGCGAAGAGCACACCCATTGGCTTGCCACTCCATGGTCCTTTTGGAGTGGGTTGGTGCTGTTGTTGGTCTCAAGCACTGGGCTTGAATGGACTCGTCTATACAGAATGGACAGCCAGTTGCCGGGACATTTCTCTGGCGGAGTGCTGGGCTACTTGAGTGGCTCCTTTGGTTTGAAGTGGATGGGATTCAATGGCTCGGGTTTGATTTTCATCATCTTCATGGTGGTGGGATGCTCATGGGTGTTTCGCTTTTCTTGGATCGAAGTGGCCGAGTCTTTGGGTGAGCTGGTCGACGACTGGATCAAGGTTTGGCAAGAAAGGCGCGAGATCCAAGAAGATTTGGCCATGGGCCAAGCCGCAGCCAAAGAGCGCGATGAAACGCCTCACGAAACACACGAAGTTCACATTGAGGCACCTGCAGCTGTTTTGGCACCCAAAGTGGTCTATGAGACCGAGGTCATTGAAGTGCCCAAGAGCACGCGTGTGGCCAGAGAGCGGCAAAAGCCGCTCTTCACCGATTTGCCCGATTCCACTTTGCCTCAGGTTGATTTGCTTGACAGCACTTCTGTCAGGCAAGACACGGTCTCGCCTGAAACGCTTGAGATGACGAGCCGATTGATTGAGAAAAAACTCAAAGACTTTGGTGTGGAGGTGAGGGTCGTGGCCGCAGCCCCAGGGCCCGTCATCACGCGATACGAAATCGAGCCCGCAACCGGTGTCAAAGGCTCTCAGGTGGTCAATTTGGCCAAGGACTTGGCGCGCTCACTCAGTTTGATCTCCATTCGAGTGATTGAGACCATTCCGGGCAAGAATTTCATGGCGCTTGAGCTCCCCAATGCGCGCAGACAGTCCATCAAGTTGAGTGAAATCTTGGGCTCGCAAATCTACAACGAAGCGCGCTCCATGTTGACGCTTGGGTTGGGCAAAGACATCGTGGGCAATCCAGTGGTCGTGGATTTGGCCAAAATGCCTCACGTCTTGGTGGCGGGTACGACGGGCTCAGGTAAATCGGTCGGTATCAACGCCATGATTTTGTCTCTTCTGTACAAAGCCGAGGCCCGTGACGTGCGCTTGATCATGATCGATCCCAAGATGCTTGAGATGTCCGTCTACGAGGGCATCCCGCACTTGTTGGCTCCCGTGGTGACCGACATGAGGCAAGCGGCTCATGCGCTCAATTGGTGTGTGATCGAGATGGAGCGACGCTACAAACTGATGAGCAAGTTGGGCGTCAGAAATTTGGCAGGATACAACACCAAGATCGATGAAGCCTCTGCCCAAGAAACCTTCATCTACAACCCCTTTAGCTTGACGCCCGATTCGCCTGAGCCTTTGAACCGCTTGCCCCATGTGGTGGTGGTGATCGATGAGTTGGCGGACTTGATGATGGTGGTGGGCAAGAAGATTGAGGAGCTCATTGCACGCTTGGCACAAAAAGCGAGGGCTGCGGGTATCCATTTGATCTTGGCCACGCAGCGCCCAAGCGTGGACGTGATCACAGGACTCATCAAGGCCAACATTCCAACCCGGATTGCTTTCCAAGTGAGTTCGAAAATTGACTCTCGCACCATTCTCGATCAAATGGGGGCCGAGGCGCTCCTTGGGATGGGTGACATGCTCTACATGCCCAGTGGCACGGGATTTCCCATTCGTGTGCACGGCGCCTTTGTGAGTGACGAGGAAGTGCACCGTGTGGTGAGTTACTTGAAAACACAAGGTGCGCCCGATTATGTCGAGGGCATTTTGGAGGGCGGCGTGGTGGACGCGGAGACAGGGGAGGTCGATCTCTTTGGAGAAACCAGTGCTGAGAAAGATCCTTTGTATGACCAAGCGGTGGAAGTGGTGCTCAAAAATAGACGCGCCAGCATCTCCTTGGTTCAGCGTCACTTGAAAATTGGCTACAACCGTGCGGCCCGTTTGGTCGAAGAGATGGAAAAAGCAGGCCTGGTGGGAGCCATGAGTTCGAGCGGGCAGCGCGAAATTTTGGTGCCCGATCGCTCCACATGAAAGCGCACCGCTGCATGAATACATTGCCTCTTGTTTTGAAACGCTTTGGTCTTGTGCGAATGGTCACGGGCCTTGTTGTCTTTGCCCTTTGTGGTTTTGCGCACGCAGATGCGCTCGATACATTGGCTCTTTTTTTAAAGAGCACGCCAAAAGTCAGCACTCATTTTGTGCAAGCGGTGAGCGCTCCCAAAAAACCGGGTGCTGACAAAGACGCGGCGCCCAAAGTGAAGATCTCCAAGGGCAGTTTTGAATTCATCAGGCCCGATCGTTTTCGCTTTGACTACACCACTCCCTACCCCCAATCGATCGTGGCCGATGGGCACACGCTTTGGATCCATGACATCGATTTGGCGCAAATCACCTCTAAGTCTGAAGCCGAGGCTTTGGCCAACACGCCCGCCTCCTTGATTGCACGGTCAAGCGACATTGCCGATTTGTCAAAAGCGTTCGTGCTCGAGTCTCAAAACAACTCGGATGGCTTGGAGTGGGTCAAGGCCACGCCCCGCGTGAGCGATGGACCCATTCAGTTCATTCGCATGGGATTCAAAACCACAGCCAGTGGCGTTCAGTTGTCTCGCTTGGAGATGTTGGACGCTTTCAATCAAAGCTCAACACTCACTTTTGAGG
>Ga0208618_1000079_pt1 | contig 42997 bp, 37 predicted proteins | sample CryBogCBE18Jul08_FD_184585 | JGI IMG/M metagenome (GOLD analysis project Ga0208618, IMG submission 184585) | Freshwater microbial communities from Crystal Bog, Wisconsin, USA - CBE18Jul08 (SPAdes) | ecosystem: Environmental > Aquatic > Freshwater > Lake | place: Crystal Bog, Wisconsin, USA...
GTTCATAGGTCAGGATGTGAGCAAAAGTTATGTGTTCTTCATTGTAGGGCAAGCCCCTCAGATGAGAGGAGGGGTGTGCGATCAAATCCAGGCCCCTGGCTCCAGGTTCAAATGGGGCAGAACGTGCAATTTTGAGACAAAAGGTGGGTGAAGATTTGATAGGTCCATCAATTGGGGCTATAATCATGGGTTTTCCCTTGCCACACCACATCAGACGCTGTGGGTGGCTCACAACCACAAGGAGAGTGTATGCGTCATTATGAAATCGTTTTGATGATCCATCCGGATCAAAGTGAGCAGGTTCCTGCCATGCTCGAGAGATACAAAACCCTCATCACCACAGGTGGTGGCTCGATTCACAGAATCGAGGACTGGGGTCGTCGCCAGTTGACTTACATGATCAACAAATTGGCCAAGGCTCACTACTTGTGCGTCAACATTGAGGCCTCTAAAGAGGTGTTGGCCGAGTTGGAGCATGCCTTCAAATTCAACGATGCTGTATTGCGTCATTTGACTGTTCTCAAGAAAAAAGCCGAAACAGGTCCTTCACTCATGATGAAGACTGTTGAACGCGAAGAGGCACGCAAAACGCAACAAGCTGAGTTCCAAGTCTAAGTTCTGTTCACAGTTGACCTTTTGTGAATCGATTGGTTTTGACCGCAACGGTGGTTGAGACCTCTCCCATGAGGTATACCCCCGCAGGCCTACCCGCCTTGGATGTGGTTCTCGAGCATGAGTCCCAAATCGAAGAGGCTGGATTACAAAGGACTGTCAAGGCAACTTTAAGGACCAGAGCATTGGGAGAGTTGGCGCAAAGATTGATCAAAGTAAGCCCTCAGCAAGAGGTGCAGTTTGAAGGATTTTTAGCCACTCCCAGGAACTCAAAAGGCGTTATTTTTCATTTGACCCATTTTCAACAAATTCAATAGAGGAGGCCCTGACCATGGCCACATTTAAAAAGTTCAACAAAGACAAGCGCCCCAAGCGCAACACCCAGTCATTGCTTTTCAAGCGCAAGCGTTTTTGCCGCTTTACAGTGACAGGTGTTGAAGAAATCGATTACAAAGACATCGACACATTGAGAGACTTCATTGCCGAAAACGGCAAAATCATTCCAGCCAGATTGACTGGAACACGTGCTATTTTCCAGCGTCAATTGAACACAGCCATCAAGCGCGCTCGTTTTTTAGCCATGTTGCCTTACAGCGACCAACACAGGATCTGAGGGGAATCACATGCAAATCATATTGCTCGACAAAGTCGTTAATTTAGGTAACTTGGGTGAAGTTGTAAAAGTCAAAGATGGTTACGCTCGTAACTTTTTGATCCCCTCTGGCCGCGCACGTCGCGCCACTGCTGTTGCCATCAAAGAATTTGAAGCCAAAAGAGAAGAGCTCGAGCGTCAAGCTGCAGCAAAACTCGCTGAGGCTCAAGGCTTGGGCGCCAAATTGGGCGGAACCACTTTAAAGCTCACTCAAAAAGCGGGTGTGGACGGACGTTTGTTCGGTTCAGTCACCAATTTTGACATCGCTGAAGAGTTGGCCAAACAAGGTTTCCCAGTTCCCAAATCACACGTTCGCATGCCCAATGGCCCGATCAAAGTGGTGGGTGACTCTACGGTCAGCGTATCCCTTCACACAGACGTGTTGGTGGACATCACCGTGTCTGTCTACGGCGAAACAGCTTAACACCAAGTTTGAGTTCCAAGCGCATTGCTCATGCGCATTTCAAAAGCCTCTTCGGAGGCTTTTGTTGTTTTTGGGGTGTGCATTGAAGATTGCAGCCTCAATGCAAAGTTATCCCAAGTTGTTGACAGCTTGTCCACAAGTTAAACACCAATACCCACAGGCTTATCCCGTGACGAATCTCATGAAACTGGGTACGATAGATTTTTAATGAGGTAATGACATGTCTGCAGTGATGTCCAATTTCGAACAAGAATCCAGTTTTGACCCCATGGTCTCGCAGTTGCGCATACCTCCCCACTCATTGGAGGCTGAGTCGAGCGTGTTGGGTGGCTTGTTGTTGGACAACACCTCTTGGGACAAGGTCGGTGACTTGCTCACTGACAACGATTTTTATCGCTATGAACATCGCTTGATTTACTCAGCCGTTCACAATTTGGTCAACGCCAATCGCCCAGCGGATGTGATCACCGTGTACGAGGCCCTTCAAAATGTCGGCAAAGCCGAAGAGGTGGGGGGGCTTACCTATTTGAACTCTTTGGCCCAATTCGTTCCCAGTTCTGCAAACATTCGACGTTACGCGGAGATCGTTCGCGAGAGATCCATTTTGAGAAAACTCGTCACCGTCAGTGATGAAATTGCAACCAATGCCTTCAATCCAAATGGCAAACAGGTGGCTCAAATTTTGGACGAGGCGGAGCAAAAGATCTTCAACATTGGTGAAGAGGGCTCTCGAATGAAAGAGGGCTTTCAGTCGATGGACTCATTGGCGGTGACCTTGATGGATCGCATTGAGGAGATGAGCCAAAATCCCAACGACATCACGGGGGTGCCAACTGGTTTTTACGATTTCGATCGCATGACCTCTGGCCTACAGGCTGGTGATTTGATCGTTTTGGCTGCCCGACCCTCCATGGGAAAGACCGCACTGGCGATCAACATTGCCGAGCATGTGGCTTTGAACGAAGGTTTGCCTGTTGCCGTGTTCTCCATGGAGATGGGTGCTTCGCAGTTGGCCATTCGTATCGTGGGCTCCATTGGTCGAATTGATCAAGGTCATTTGAGAACGGGTAAATTGAACCAAGACGAGTGGCCCAAACTCACCGAAGCCATTGAGCGCTTGAGAAACATCTCCTTGCACATCGATGAAACACCTGGCTTGACGCCCAGTGAGCTCAGGGCCAATGCGAGAAGGCTTTCAAGAAAGTGTGGAAAGCTGGGTTTGATCGTGGTCGACTATTTGCAGCTCATGAGTGGCACAAGTGGTGACGGCGACAACCGTGCGACCGAACTCGGTGAGATATCAAGGGGACTCAAGATGCTGGCCAAAGAGCTTCAATGCCCTGTGATTGCTTTGTCTCAGCTCAACCGCGGCGTTGAGCAACGAACCGACAAGCGCCCCATGATGAGCGACTTGAGGGAGTCTGGCGCCATTGAACAAGATGCGGACGTCATCATGTTCATTTACCGCGATGATTACTACAACAAAGACAGCAAAGAGCCGGGCGTTGCCGAGATCATCATTGGCAAACAAAGGAATGGTCCAACTGGGACGGTCAAACTCACTTTCCTCAAAACCATCACCAAGTTCGAGTCTTTGGCGTCCGGTGGAAGCGATTATTGATCGCTACAAGCTTGCCAGACTGGTATCGCCAGGCCGATTGATTTTGTTCTTTTTTATCTCCATTGACCCATGAACATTGTTGACAGTTTTTCAGACATCTCTCCCTTTGTGGCCCTCAGGCGCGATATCCATGCTCATCCTGAGCTTGGGTTTGAGGAGCACAGAACCAGTGCATTGGTGGCAGAGCGATTGAGATCTTGGGGCATAGAGGTCCACACGGGCATTGCTGGCACAGGGGTTGTGGGGGTGATCAAACGAGGTCAAAGCAAGAGGAGCTTGGGTCTTAGAGCTGACATGGATGCGTTGCCTTTGCAAGAGGACAATCATTTTCCTCATCGCTCACTCCATGCTGGCAAGATGCATGCTTGCGGTCACGATGGACACACGACCATGCTCTTGGCTGCTGCATGGCATTTGTCTCAACATCAAAATTTCGATGGCACCGTCAATTTGATTTTTCAGCCTGCAGAGGAAATGGGCAAGGCGGGTGCCAAAAAAATGATTCAAGACGGGCTATTTGAGCGTTTTGAATGCGAGGCGGTTTTTGCATTGCATAATTTTTCAATTGGAGCGGTTGGACACTTCGCACTGAACCATGGCGCCTTGATGGCGTCCAGCAACACTTGGCGAGTCACCATCAAGGGACAAGGTACTCACGCCTCTTTGCCGCACACAGGTGTCGATCCAGTGGCTCCAACCATCGAATTGGCGCAACAGTTGCAAAGTTTGATAGCCAGAACCATTGATCCTTTGGACAACGCACTCTTGGCTGTGACGCAAATTCAAGGATCGGTGGCACCCAACGTCATCCCCGACGAGGCGTGGGTGGGTGGGACGGTGCGCACGTTCTCGGACGCCACATTGGACAAGATTGAAGCCGCTTTGAGGCGCATGGCCTTGGGAGTTGCCAGTGCTCACGGATGCAAGGCTGAGGTGAGTTTTGTGCGGGCTTCGCCAGCGGTGGTGAATCACGCAAGAGAGGCCAAATTTTGTGCCGATGTCATGCGAGAGATTGTGGGGGCAGAGGCTGTGAATGAGCACTTCACGCCGGTCATGAGTGCTGAGGATTTTGCACACATGCTCAAAGCTCGCCCTGGATGCTACGCCTTCATCGGAAACGGAAATGGAGAGCATCGAATGCCCGATCATGGTGCAGGCCCTTGCTTGATCCACAATACGTCTTTTGATTTCAACGATGAGATCATTCCCATTGGGGCAAGTTACTTTGTTCGTTTGGTTGAGAGATGGCTTGATGTTCAAGGCTCTCGCTCAATGCAGGAATAAAGATCCAACCAACCACCTTAACCAGCAATGAAAGTCAGAAGTACATGAAGCTCAATTTATTCAAATGGATTTTTCTCATGCTTTGCGCGGGCTCGATTGTTTGCTCAATGGCTGCAGAACGCGTGATCAAGATCATTGTGCCCTTTGGGCCTGGGGCGGTTCAAGACACCGTGGCAAGAACCTTTGTCAACGAGTTGGGTGCGCAATTGGGTGCTGTGGTGATCATTGAGAATCACGCTGGCGCTGGAGGCACCATTGGGACCTCTTTGGTGGCCAAAGCACCAGCCGATGGCAACACTTTGGTGATGAGCGCTGCCTCTCACACATTGACCGGATACCTTTATGAAAAACTGCCCTATGACCCCATCAAAGATTTCCAGGCAGTGTCTTTGGTTGGATTTTCTGGCTACATCATTGCCGCTCCTCAGGCGTTTGGTGCAAACAATCTAAAGGACTACATCAAACTCATCAAAGCGAACCCCAAAGGCTTCAACTACGCTTCTGCAGGAAATGGGAGTGCATCTCACTTGGGCATGGCTTCCTTTTTGGCCCGTGCTGGTTTGGAGATGCAACACATTCCCATGAAGGCAACGGGAGATGCGGTCAACGAGGTGTTGGCCAATCGCGTTCAAGGCGTGACCTCAGCGACCGTTGGGGTGGTTGGTTTTAGAAAAGACCCACGCATTCGTCTCTTGGCCTACACAGGGCGAGAGAGATCTAAGTTTCTGCCTGAAATTCCAACCGTTGCTGAATCGGGTTTGCCTGGTTTTTCATTTGACTCTTGGATGGGACTCTTGGCGCCAGCCAATACGCCCAAGGCAGAGATTGAAAAAATCAACCAAGCCATGATCAAAGTGTTGGCCAATCCAGAGGTGCAAGATCGCTTGGTGCGTTTGGGCCTTGAGGTGAAGACGGCCAGCAGTGATGAGTTTGAGCAAATCTTAAAAGAGGACTGGATCAATGCAGGCTTGATCGTGAAATCTTCAGGAGCGAAATTAGAGTGAGCGACCTCAACACCATCTTGGCCAATGCCATTATCATCCAAGAGCCACACACAAGCGAGGTTGGCCAACTGTTCATGCTTCACCACGGCGTGGGCAGCGATGCTCAGGCCATGGTACGCGTGGGCGAACACCTGGCAAGCATCTTTCCACAGGCTCATGTCGTGAGCATTCAAGCGCCTCATGCATGTGACATGGGAAGAGGTGCGCAGTGGTTCTCTGTTCAAGGCGTGAGCGAGGAAAACAGAGCGCAGCGAGTGAACGCACAAATGCCTCTCTTTCTCTCTGTCATTGAGGCTTGGCAAAAGAAGACGGGAATTGGGTCCGAGGCCACAGCGTTGGTGGGTTTTTCTCAAGGTGCCATCATGTCTCTTGAGAGCACTCAACAGCAAAAGAGCGTTGCCGCGCGTGTGGTCTCCTTATCAGGTCGCTTCGTGGCGTTACCTCATGCGCCCATGCTTGGCACCACTTTGCACATGATTCACGGAAAAAAAGATCCTGTGATTCATTATGGCTTTTGTGTCAAGGCGGCTGAGCACTTGGTCGAGGAGGGTGCAGATTTAACGGCAGATGTGTTGCCCGATTTGAGTCACGAGATCAACACTGAGGTGTTGGAGCTGATGACCAAACGGCTCAAGGAGCACATTCCTGCTGAGGTCTGGCGAAAGGCTCAGGCTGAGGCGCTCAACGCCACCCCTAAGGATTAAGAGCCCTGTCGCTTTGCCCAATCACTTGGCCGTTTCGTAAACTGCAAAGACTTTGTTGGAGTTGAAGACGTTCGTTTCTTCAAAGTGGCTCCATTCCATCTTGCAGTTGAGCGCCTGCATGGCACCCAAGAGCGGGCACCAATTCAATATTTCTTGCTGGCCAGCATGCTCAAAGGCTTCAGTGCTTTGTTGAGCCCAAGTCTCAAAGTCCCCTTGGACCATGGCGTTGTAGAGCTTTCTATCGGCAACTGTGTCTGGGCGCAGGCGGTAGGTGTGGTCACACAAAAAAGCGTGTGACCAACTTGAAGAGGCGATCAGTGCGACACGCCAGGGGGAGGCGTGCAAAATTTTACCCATCGCTGCGCCAAGCTCCATGCAACGCTTGGGTGTTGGGCCGGGTGGGTCGATCTCAAGCACTGCGTCCATTTGGGTCATGAATCCCTTGGCGGAAATCACCCGCCTACCGTAGCAATTGATGGGTACAGTCAGCGTTGGGTAGTCCCACCCTATGCGGTCATAGTCCAAATACAAAATCGCATTCATGAACGCATGAGCAACGCTGTTGTGGTGCAATGGCTTGTAGGCATAGGCCAGATCAAAGTGCTGATTGATGAGTTCAGTCACAAGGTGCTTGGCCGCTGTTTTGTGTCCTTTTAGCCGGTAGTGCTTGTCTGGGCCTTCTCCCCAAGCGTTGGGTTTACCACCCTCCATCATGGAGGACCCTTGGGCATGACGCCAGGGGTAGAGATCCAAATCATCGTAGGCGCACACGGTGAAAGCGGGAATCACATCTTCTCTGAAATTCTCATATTGATCATCTCCCCAAATGAGCACCAAGTCGGGGTTGAATCGATCCAAGTGCGAGCGCACCACACGGCATTGCTCCACCATGGCCTGTCGGTGTTGTGCTGCTGCTTTTGTGCCAAAGTCATTTCCCCATTCCTCTTGCATGGTCTTGGGCCAAGCTGAGGGGTTCTTTTGTGCTTGAGGAATGGATGGATCTTCCAACGTGCGTCGCAAGATCCAAGACATGGCTTCATCTGGAGAGCTCAAGGGCGGATAGTGTGACAGACCCAAACCCAAAATTTCAGCCATTGCATCAACTCCGTAAATGTGAGGATGAGCGGTGACCAGCCATGCGGCCAGTCACCCTGAGGAGGTAGACCCTATCAGAGCGCTTCGCTGGCAAAGTCAGCCAGTCTGGAGCGCTCACCTCGTGCCAAGGTGATGTGCCCACCGTGTGGCCAGCCCTTGAACTTGTCAACTGCGTAAGTCAGTCCCGAGGAACCCTCTGTGAGGTAGGGTGTATCAATTTGAGCCAAGTTGCCCATGCAAATGATTTTAGTGCCAGGTCCAGCACGCGTGATGAGGGTTTTCATTTGTTTTGGCGTTAAGTTTTGCGCTTCATCAATGATCACGAATTTGTTGAGGAAGGTGCGTCCTCGCATGAAATTCATGCTCTTGATTTTGATGCGACTGCGAATGAGCTCATTGGTGGCGGCTCGGCCCCATTCGCCAGAGCCGGTATCTGTTTTTGCAAGCACTTCCAAGTTGTCATCCAAGGCTCCCATCCAGGGACCCATTTTTTCTTCTTCCGTGCCTGGTAAAAATCCGATGTCTTCTCCCACACTCACAGTGGCACGGGTGACGATGATTTCGGTGTAACGTCTTTCATCCAGCACTTGAGTGAGTCCAGATGCGAGCGCCAAGAGCGTTTTACCTGTACCAGCGGTGCCGGTGAGTGTCACGAAATCGATTTCAGGATCCAAGAGCACGTTGAGTGCAAAGTTTTGCTCTCTGTTGCGTGCAGTCACGCCCCAGATGGCGTTCTTGATGTTGTTGAAGTCTTTGAGCGTTTTGAGCACAGCCGTTTTACCTCGAATCTCTGTGACGCGGGCATACAAGCTGGGCTCGCCAGGGGATTCGAAATAGACAAATTGGTTGATGTGCAAGCTCGGCACGATGGGGCCACTGATCCTGTAGAACGTGTGGCTGCCGCTTTGCCAGCTCTCAACGGTCTTGCCATTTTTGATCCAAAAGTCAGCTGGCAGACACAGCCATCCACTGTAGAGTAAATCGCCATCTTCCAGTGTTTTGTCGTTTTGATAATCCTCAGCTGCAAGACCCAACGCACGAGACTTCACTCTCATGTTGATGTCTTTGGAGACCAAGACCACCTCGCGATTGGGGTGCAGCTTTCTCAAAGCTTCTACGACCCCAAGGATTTGGTTGTCTGCTTTACCCTGTGGCAGGCTATGGGGGAGAGTGAAGTCCAAGGGCTGGGTTTGAAAGAAGAGCTTGCCACCGACTTCCTTGTGGCCAGTGCTCGACAAGGACAGGCCTTGTGCCATGTCCATCTCATTGCTTGCGGCCAAGGCGTCCAAAGATCGGCTGGTTTGTCTGGCATTCCTGGCCACCTCGGTCATGCCTTTTTTGTGGTTGTCCAACTCCTCCAGCACAATCATGGGCAGGAAGACATCGTGCTCTTCGAATCTGAACAGACACATGGGGTCGTGCAAGAGCACATTGGTGTCTAGGACAAAAAGTTTCGTGGGAAGATTGGATTTTTTTCCGCCGGATCGAGCTGTGCTTTTTTGAGCTTTGATCGCTTGTTTGGGCTTGATGGGTGCCTCTCTTTGAGCGTTGTAAATGGACTCGGCCACGCTTGCGTGAACCACGGGCGGCTCAAACTCATCTGAAACACTTGGAGCTTCGTGTACGGGGGAGGAGGAGAAGTGTGTGGTCTGTTTTTTGGGGGCTTTCCCAACGCTTGGGGTTTCAAAAACAGTTTGACCTAAGAGAGCTGCACGTTTGGAGGGGGCTGGTGGCAAAGGCATGAGTTTGAATGAAGAGTTAAGTGGGTTTTAAAAAAGAAAAAGCCGCCAAGCAAGCCTGGCGGCTGGGGGAGAACAAGAGGCAGAGAAGGTAGATTTCAAGTTAAGCAATGAATCACCATGTAAGTTCATGGAAACATCATAACCTACTCAAATGCAACTCTTGTGAAATCTTTTTTAAACGGCGGCGGCGGCAGGTTTTTTGAGGGATTTGACCACTTTGAGCACTTCATCAACGTGACCAGGAACTTTCAGACCACGCCATTCGTGCTTCAATAAGCCATCGGCTCCCACCAAAAAAGTGCTGCGCTCGATGCCTTTGACTTTTTTGCCGTACATGATCTTGTTTTTCACAACGCCAAACATGTGGCACATTTTTTCTTCGGTGTCAGCGATCAGCTCAAAGGGTAGCTCCAATTTGGCTTTGAAATCGTCGTGAGACTTCATGTTGTCTCTTGAGACGCCAAAGATGACTGCGCCGGCTTTGGTGAAGTCTTTGTATTTGTCTCTGAACTGCATGGCCTCAGTGGTGCAGCCTGGTGTGTTGTCCTTGGGGTAAAAGAACAGCACCAAAGCTTTTCCAGTGTGCGTGTGATTGGTGACTTTGATGCCACCCGTCGCATTGGCTTCAAATTCAGGAAGGGGTTTGTTAACAACTATCGCCATAGAACTTCTAATCCGGTGTAACAAGGGGGCCAAGACCAAGGATCTTGGCAACCGTCTATTTTAACTTGAAATTAAAGGCGAAACCATCTCAAGACCTCCTTATTTAAGAGTCAATTGGGCGTTCTGTTTCTCTTCATTTAGCGTTGGAATGAATTGGCCTTGTCCATGTGCTTGAGCAAAGTGGTCCATGTCACCGCACAGGTTGTGTGGGCGTGATTTTGTTAATAAGACCAAGGGTTTACCCTTGGTTTATTGAGTTTTGACTTCAGACGGCAGGTGATGTGTGGTCTCGCCAGGAGACGGCTTTCTCAAGGATGGCTTGATAGGCTGTGACCGTTGGTGGCGCCGCACGAGGTCCAACGCCCACGGGCTCTCCACCTTGTAAGAATTGACGAAGTTCTTCGAGCATTTGTTTTCGAAACTCCACAATGGCCAAGTCGCTTGCTCCCAAGCGATCGAAGGTGCGATCGGCGATGGGGCCCATGGTGACCCACATGGCCATGTCTTGATTGGGAATGCCAGGGATGCCGGTGAAGTTGCCCGCCTTCATGGCTTGGCGGTCTTGTAGGAAATGGTTTTCAACGGTTCGCTTGGGATGAAAGGCGTTGTCCACATCGATTCCTTTTTCGGTGTGTAAAAAAGCCCTCCAAGTGTGCGTCTCTGGCGTTGTAGAGGGGTCTCCCCAAGCAATGAAGTGAAAGGCCGTGTGAGTGTCATCGATGGCGGTGTTGATGTTGGCCACGTTGTAGAGGTTGTTTGGGGGTATGAGGGCGCTTGAAGGTGCCAAGTAGACGGTTTGTCTCACATAGTCATGGGTTGTTGCGTTCTCTATGGGGCGGCGTATGGCAACATAACGAAAACCGTAGGGTTCTCTTTGCAACTGCATGCGGGGGGATTTGTCTGTGCTTGGGCGCAGCCAATTTTTATCGGTTGCTTTGGCGCCTCCAATGCGTGCAGGCACCATGTCAGAGGAGTGCAAGCTTGAGCTGTGTGCCGAGTCGATTTGTCCCTCCAAAATTTGTGCCCAATTGCACGGGATGATCACTTTGGCAATGGACACTCGAACGCTTTCATTGGGTGCCCAAGGGGGAGGGGTAAATGGGGTTTGGTGTTGGCTCTCTCCCATGAAGGCCCAGACAAATCCTCCCCACTCTTGGGTTGGATAGGACTTGTGTTGAACTTTGCTGGCCAAGCCACTGCCTTGGGGCTCGGAGCTCATCTCGACCACCTCTCCCGTGCGGTTCATCTTCCAGCCGTGATACAAGCACCTCAAACCATTGTGTTCATTGCGCGCATAAACCAAGGATGCCCTGCGGTGTGGGCAAAACTCTCCCATGACCCCCACTTCACCATCGGTGTTGCGAAACACCACCAAATCTTCCCCCAATACGCGCGCTCGAATTGGCGTGCCATCAGGCTCACCCACCTCTTCAATGAGGCAGATGGCTTGCCAATGCCTGCGCATCAATTGACCCATGGGTGCTTGGCCTTCGACACGGCAGAGCAAGTCGTTTTCTTCGGGGGTCATCATGTCAAGATTCTCCTGAGGCGAGGGGCTTGAGTGCATCAAAAAAAATCGATGTCAACGCCATTTCGGTTTAAAATAGTTAGAGATCTAAGTATAACCAAGTTTTTCATTTCCCCAAATTTGCCATGAATACATTCCCCGCCTCCCTTCGAATCACCCATCGTCAAGCGCTTTGTGAGGGAGTTGTTATGTTTCGACTGAGTGCTTTGGATGGTGAGAGACTGCCAGCTTTCAAGGCTGGCGCGCACTTGAGTGTCAAAACACCAAGTGGTCAAAATCGCTCTTACTCGCTTTGCAGCTCCCCGAGCGAAAACCATTTCTACGAGCTAGCCATCAAAAAAGAGGACAAAGGCCGTGGAGGTTCAAGCAGCATGGTTGATGGTTTAAAGGAGGGGGACCTCTTGGAAGTGATTGAGGGGGCCAACTATTTTGAGTTGAAACAGGGGCAACCCCGTTACATTTTCGTGGCCGGTGGCATTGGCATCACGCCCATTTTGTCCATGATGCATTCGCTTTTGCACGAGGGTGTTGAGAATTTTGTGCTGCATTACTGCACCCGAGAAAAAGAGAGCACCCCGTTTTTTGATCTTCTCAGTCAAGAGCCTTTCGCCTCGCATGTCCATTTTCACCATGACGGTGGGGACCCCAAGAGGTCGTTTGATTTTTGGCCTGTGTTTGAGAAAACCTCAAACGCACACATTTATTGCTGCGGCCCCCAAGGGCTCATGGACAGTGTGCGCGACATGACAGGACACTGGCCTTCAGAGCAAGTCCATTTCGAGAGCTTTGGTGTCACACCTGTTGATCCAAGTTTGAATGCAGAGTTCAGTGTCAAATTGCAAAGTTCAGGCCAAGTGATTCCTGTGAGTGCGCAGCAAAGTATTTTGCAAGCACTCAAGCAAGCTGGCCAGCAAGTTCCCAGTTCTTGTGAAAGCGGCACTTGTGGTTCATGCCGTGTGGGGTTGCTCGAGGGTGAAGCCGATCACCGTGATTTTGTATTGATGGATGACGAGTTTGACAAGGCGATCATGATTTGCGTCTCGCGTGCCAAAAGCGAACAGTTGGTGCTCGATCTATGAGTCCATCTCGTCCACTGCGACTTGGAGTTTGTGGATTGGGTCGTGCATTCACCTTGATGCTGCCAACATTTTTAAAGGACTCTCGAATCCAAATCAAAGCTGCTACCGATCCAAATGTTCAAGCTTGTGAGCAGTTTGAAAAAGATTTTGGTGTGAAAGCCAGTTTGAGCTTGGAAGAGATGTGTGCGAATGCCCTGGTGGATGCGGTCTACATCGCAAGTCCCCATCAATTGCATGCTGAGCATGTACAAGTGGCTGCTCGTTTTGGTAAGCACGTTTGGGTTGAAAAGCCAATGGCCATCACCATCGATGAATGCCTTCAAATGATCGAAGTCTGCAGACACGCACAGGTGCAATTGATGGTGGGGCACAGCCACGCCTTTGACTTGCCCGTGCTAAAAACGCGCGAAATGATTCGCAGCAAAAGGTATGGTCAAGTCAAAATGGTGACGGCCATCAATTTCACAGATTTCTTATACCGTCCAAGGCGAGCAGAAGAGTTGATCACGCGCTTGGGTGGGGGCGTGGTTTTCAGTCAAGGCGCACATCAAGTTGATGTCGTTCGAATGCTGTGCGGGGGGGATGTCTGCGGCGTGAGTGCAAATGCCATGTCTTGGGACCCCAAGCGCGGTAGTGAGGGCGCGTACAACGCGCTTTTAAAATTTCACTCCGGCGCTCAAGCCAGCCTTACTTATTCAGGGTACGCCCATTTCGATTCGAATCTGTGGATGGATGGTGTGGGTGAATTGGGTGCTGAGGATTCCATTTTCAATCCCGCTCAAACCCGCCATAGGCTTAGAGGGATTGAAGACGCAGGCCAAGAAGCACAACTCAAAAGTGCTCGCAATTACGGAGGCTCACAGTGGAACAATGTGCAAGCTCAAAGCTCACCCATTCAACATCAGCATTTTGGTCCTTTGGTGGTGAGTTGTGAAGGAGCGGATTTGAGGCCCACTCCAAAAGGCATTTTCATCGACTCCGATCATGGACATGAATTCATGGAGATTGATGCACCCCTGATCCCTCGCCAAGAGGTGGTGGACGAGTTTTACGCTGCCGTGGTCAATGGTCAAGCACTGTCACACGATGGTGCTTGGGCGCTTGGAACATTAGAGGTTTGTTTGGCCATACTGAAATCATCTGAAACACAAAGCACCATCCATCAGTTGTCTCATCAAACTGAACTTCAAATTTAGTTTTTGATGCAACAAACATGAAAAGCACAAAATCCAACCCACTCCCAATTGATGAGCCAATGAATGTGCTCAAGCATTGGCAACAAGATGTGCCTGACGATCGTTTGGCTCATTTGGTGCGTGACGCTTCACGCGCATTCCAAAAGTCCTTGCAAAACAGATTGGCCAAGTACCAAGTGCCTTTTGGGCATTGGACTTTTTTGCGAATTTTGTGGCAACACGATGGACTCACCCAAAGGGAATTGAGTGTCAGAGCGGGTGTCATGGAGCCCACCACCTTCAGTGCCATCAAAAGCATGCTGGAACTGGGCTATATCGATAAGCGCACTGCACCCGATAACAAGAAAAATCGCTACATTTACCTCACTGCCAAAGGGCGCGCGCTCAAGAAAAAACTGGTTCCCCTGGCTGAAGAAACGAACCACGTGAGCGTTCAAGGATTAAGTGAAGCAGAGATTTTGAGCGCAAGAAAGGTGTTGTTAACTCTGCTGCACAATTTGGTGGTCGATCAGTCTCTTCATTTGGATCAAGAAGACAAAGAGGTTTGATCAATCGTTGTGCTCAATCATGAGCACGGCCGCAACGGCTCTTCCTTCGCCGGCCAAAATGTTGAATGTTCTGCAAGCTGCAGGCGTGTTCATGGACTCAACGCCGAGACCCGCTGCATTGAGTTTGACCATCCATTGTGGTGGTAAAAACCTTTGTTTTTCACCCGTGCCAAAGACCAAGAGCTCAATGCCTTTTTGTGCCCACTGCAACAAGGGCTCAAAGTCCTCCCATTTCAATGCATCCCAAGATTGAACTGCAAAAGCCACTCGCTCTCCTTTTGAGTTGATCATTTGACTCTCGCTGTGGCGTTCGCCACTGATTGCAATCCAGTCCTTTGCATAGCCCGTGACGGCCAAGGTGTCGATTTTGTCGGGTTGCAGCTTCATGTGCTTTAAGGGGTATTCAGAGTGAAAAAAGGAGGAAATTGTTGATTTCTGTGGTCAAATTATAGGTTTCATCCAAAAGACCCCAAAGGAGGGACTTTGAAAGCAGTTCTCAAATCAAACAAATTGGCAAATGTTTGCTACGACATTCGTGGCCCGGTGCTGGATCGCGCACGCCAAATGGAAGAGGAAGGGCACAAAATCATCAAGTTGAACATTGGCAATTTGGCTGTGTTTGGCTTTGATGCACCTGAGGAAATTCAGCAAGACATGATTCGCAATTTGCCCAATGCTGCAGCCTACTCGGACAGCAAAGGTATTTTTGCAGCTCGCAAAGCAGTCATGCACTACTCCCAGCAACAAGGTGTCAAGGGTGTCTTGCTCGATGACATCTATTTGGGCAATGGCGCCAGCGAGTTGATTGTCATGGCCACCAATGCGTTGCTCAACGATGGCGATGAGATGCTGATCCCCGCACCTGACTATCCTTTGTGGACAGCAGCCGTGAGTCTCTCAGGAGGAACGCCCGTTCACTATTTGTGCGATGAAGACAACGGCTGGATGCCCAATTTGGCGGACATTGAGGCAAAGATCACCCCCAACACCAAGGGCATTGTGGTGATCAATCCCAATAACCCAACTGGCGCTTTGTACTCCGATGAGTTGCTTCTTGGCATCATTGCATTGTCGAGAAAGCACAATTTGGTGATTTTTGCAGACGAGGTTTATGACAAAGTGTTGTATGACCATGCTGTGCACACCGCAATGGGCTCGCTTTCAACCGATGTCTTGACGCTCACCTTCAATTCCCTCTCCAAGAGCTACCGCTCATGCGGCTATCGCGCGGGATGGTTGGTGGTCTCGGGAGATAAAAAAGCCGCCAAAGACTACATCGAGGGATTGAACATGCTTTCCTCCATGCGCTTGTGTGCGAATGTGCCCGGCCAATGGGCCATTCAAACCGCTTTGGGCGGATATCAAAGCATCCAAGATTTGGTCAAGGAGGGCGGCCGCCTCAAGCGCCAAAGGGATTTGGCTTATGAGTTGATCACAGCGATCCCGGGTGTGACATGTGTCAAGCCTTCGGCCGCTTTGTACATGTTTCCAAGACTTGATCCAGCAATGTACCCCATTGCAAACGATCAAGATTTCATCAACGAGATGCTGCAAGAGACCAAGGTTTTATTGGTCCAAGGATCTGGCTTCAATTGGCCCAGCACCGATCACTTTCGAATCGTCTTCTTGCCCCATGAGGACGATTTGAGAGTGGCCATTGGCAGAATCGCGAAATTTTTAGAAAACTACAGGCAAAAGCACGCAAAATGAAACCCATTCAAGTTGGACTCCTAGGCATTGGAACAGTTGGTCGTGGCACTTTTGAAGTGCTCGAGCGCAACCACGAAGAAATTGAGAGACGCGCTGGCAGAGGTATTCGCATCACGAAAGTGGCGGATTTGGATGTCGAGCGTGCAAGACAAATTGTGGGCTCACATGCTCAAGTGGTGTCTAGCGGCTTTGATGTCATTGATGACCCAGAGATTGATGTGGTGGTTGAGTTGATCGGCGGCTATGGAATCGCAAAAGAGTTGATTCTCAAAGCCATTGCTGCCGGAAAACACGTGGTCACGGCCAACAAGGCTTTGATTGCAGTGCATGGCACTGAAATTTTTGCCGCTGCGTCCAAAGCAGGTGTGATTGTGGCCTTCGAGGCTGCGGTGGCTGGAGGCATTCCCATCATCAAAGCGCTCAGAGAGGGACTCACAGCCAATCGAATTCAATGGATCGCTGGCATCATCAACGGCACCACCAATTTCATTTTGAGTGAGATGCGTGACAAGGGATTATCCTTTGAGAATGTGCTCGCGCAAGCACAGGCTTTGGGATACGCCGAGGCAGACCCCACCTTTGACATCGAGGGAATTGACGCCGCTCACAAGGCCACAATCATGTCCGCTTTGGCTTTCGGTATACCTGTTCAATTTGACAAAGCCTTTGTTCAAGGCATCACACAACTTCAAGCCCAAGACATACGATACGCTGAGCAACTTGGCTATCGCATCAAACTGCTCGGTATCACCAAGCGCGTGGGCTCTGGCGTTGAGCTGCGCGTCCATCCTTGTTTGGTCCCCAGCAAATGTTTGATTGCCAATGTTGAAGGTGCGATGAATGCGGTCATGGTCCATGCGGACGCAGTGGGCACCACGCTCTACTACGGCAAGGGCGCGGGCAGTGAACCCACGGCCAGTGCGGTGATTGCTGATTTGGTGGACATTGCGAGACTCTCCAGTGTGGATGCAAAGCACAGGGTTCCTTTCCTCGCCTTCCAATCCGATCAGATGAGTGATTTGCCAGTGGTGCCCATGAGCGCCGTGGTCACGAGTTACTATTTGCGCATGCGAGTGGCCGATCAAGCCGGCGTCTTGGCTCGGGTCACGGGCTTACTCGCTCAGCACGACATCAGCATCGATGCCGTTCTTCAAAGGGCTGCAGCTGAGGGGGAGAGTCAAACGGATTTGATCATCTTGACCCACGATTGCTTGGAGTCCAATATGTCTCAGGCGCTCAGCGAAATGCAATCCGATTCTTCCGTTTTAGCGCCCATTGTGCAAATCCGCAAGGAGGAGCTAAGTTAAATGAGGTACATCTCTACTCGAGGAGACGCCACGCGCAAGCGTTTTTGTGAGATATTGCTCGAGGGCTTGGCCCCTGATGGAGGCTTGTACCTGCCAGAGCAGTATCCTCAGTTGAGTTCCACTAGGTTGGAGCAGCTCAGAGCAACCTTTGAGGAAAAAGGTTACGCCCATCTGGCCTTTGAGGTTTTGTCATTGTTCATTGATGACATACCCGCTGAGGATCTTTTGGCTTTGTGCAAAAAAACATACACCTCTCAGGTGTTTGGCTCAGAGCTGATCGTCCCAGTGAGGCAACTCAACGATGGGCTCTTCATCGAAGCGCTCTCCAATGGTCCAACCTTGGCGTTCAAGGACATGGCCATGCAAATGCTTGGATCCTTGTTTGAATACGAGTTGAACAGAAGAGGCGAGGAGTTGAACATTTTGGGGGCCACCTCTGGTGACACCGGAAGTGCTGCTGAACACGCCATGCGTGGGAAAAAAGGCATTCGTGTTTTCATGACCAGTCCCAAAGGGCGCATGAGCCCTTTTCAACAAGCTCAAATGTTCAGCTTGCTCGATGACAACATTTTTAACATCGCAATCGATGGCGTTTTTGACGACTGCCAAGACATTGTCAAAGCGGTCTCCAATGATTTGGAATTCAAGCGCTCGATGAGGATTGGAACCGTCAACTCGATCAATTGGGCAAGATTGCTCGCTCAAGTGGTGTACTACTTTGCGGGTTACTTTCAAGTGACCTCAAAAGGAGTTAACCAGCGCGTGAGTTTTTCTGTGCCAAGTGGTAATTTTGGAAACGTTTGTGCAGGGCATGTTGCACGGATGATGGGATTGCCCATTGAAAAACTGGTGGTTGCAACCAATGAAAACGATGTCTTGGACGAATTCTTCAAGACGGGGCGCTACCAAGTTAGAACCTCTAAACAAACCCACGAGACCTCAAGTCCTTCCATGGACATCTCCAAGGCCAGCAACTTTGAGAGATTCATCTTCGACTTGCTTGATCGCGATGGTGGCTTGACTCGTAAACTCTTCCACGATGAAATCAATCGCGTGGGTTACTTTGATTTGAGCGATCACCCCGCGTTTGCGCATGTTCAGAAAAAGTTTGGCTTTGTGAGTGGCAAGAGCACCCATCAAAATCGTTTGGATTCGATCAAGTCAACTCAAAAGCAATTTGATCAAATCATCGATCCGCACACCGCTGATGGTCTCAAAGTGGCTCGTGAGCATTTGAGTCAAGGCACTCCCATGGTGGTGCTTGAGACCGCGCTCCCCATTAAGTTTGCGTCCACCATTGTTGAAGCTTTGGGGCAAGAGCCTTCCCGCCCCAAGGCTTTTGACGGCATTGAGTCTTTGCCTAAAAAGGTCGTTGAAATGGGCGTAGACGTCCAAGCGGTCAAAGACTTCATGGTCAAGCATTGCGCTTAAATGGGGCTCGGCGTGAGGGGCTTTGCAACTGGTTTGCACAGCCCTACCTCACGCCTTGATGGTCGTGACTTTATGCATCAAACTTTGAGCATCCCTCTTTGGAGAACTTATGAGTAAAGCGCCTTTGATGAGTTTAGAGGCTGCATTGGAGCAAGTCCTCTCGCAGGCCCGTGCAAGTGTGATGGAGTCGGTCACGATTTCAACTTTTGACGCTTTGGGATGTGTGCTTGCAGCCCCCATAACGTCCCCCATTGATGTTCCGGCGCAAGACAACACTTCGATGGATGGATATGCCATCTTGAGTGAGGATTTGGCTAAAGGCTGGGCTCAAGTGGGCAAAGAGCTCAAAGTGACTCAGCGCATTCCAGCGGGTGTCACCGGTGAGCCATTGAGCTCAGGTGAGGCCGCTCGAATTTTCACTGGTGCTTGGATACCCAGTGGTGCAACGGCTGTGGTGATGCAAGAAGACGTTCAAGTGAGCGCCTCTGGCGGCATCACCATTGGCAAGCCAGTTCAGCATGGACAATGGATTCGCAGGCGTGGTGAGGACGTGCGAGTGGGCGAGATCGTTTTGAACAAAGGGGAGCGTTTGAGTGCTGCCTCTTTGGGTTTGGCAGCAAGCGTGGGTGCCGCCACTTTGGAAGTCTCTCGCAAGCCTCGGGTGGCCCTCTTTAGCACTGGCGATGAATTGGTCATGCCTGGAGAGGTGCCCCCATCACAGATGAAACCTGGATCGATCTACAACTCAAATCGATTTTTCTTAAAAGCGATGCTCAGTCAATTGGGCTGTGAGGTCATCGATCACGGTGTTGTGCCCGATAACCGTGCGGCAACCCTTGAAGCCCTTAGAAGAGCTGCGGCCAGTAGTGATGTGATTTTGACAAGTGGTGGTGTATCTGTGGGTGAGGAAGATCACGTCAAGCCCGCTCTCGAGGCTTTAGGTGCTTTGAATTTGTGGTCCTTGTCTATGAAGCCTGGGAAGCCTTTTGCATTGGGGCATATCCAATCGGAATCTAAAACCGTTCACTTCATGGGCTTACCAGGCAACCCAGTCTCTAGTTTTGTAACCTTCTTGGTTTTGGTGCGCCCTTTTTTGCTTGCCTTGCAAGGGGCCACTTGTGTTGAGCCCAAGTCATATCAATTGCAAGCTCATTTTGAGCTGAAAAAAGGAGACCCCAGGCGAGAGTTTTTGCGAGTCAAGCTCAACGACAAAGGCGGCTTGGACTTGTTTCCCAATCAAAGTTCTGGCGTACTCACCTCTTGCGTGTGGGCTGATGGGTTGGTGGACAATCCCGCACAAAACATCATCAAGCAGGGTGATTGGGTGAGGTTTTTGTCTTTTTCGGATTTGAGTCAATGAAGCTCACCATCAAGTACTTTGCCTCCTTGCGAGAGGCTTTGGGCACCTCCGAAGAGGAGTTCTTGAGTCAAGCTCACACGGTAGGCGAGTTGCGCCAGGAGTTGGTGCTGCGAGGTGAGCCTTATCGTACTGCATTCGACTCGATCAAAGGACTACGTTGTTCGGTCAATCATGAGTTATGTGAGCTCACTCAGACCTTATCCGAGGGCGATGAGGTTGCCTTTTTCCCGCCAGTGACGGGTGGTTGATTTTCTCTGAGTAACACAGCCACAACATGAACAAATCGACTCAAACACGTGCGAGTGTGAGCATTCAAGCCGAGGATTTTGATGTCTCCAGCGAAGTTGCTCGATTGCGCCAAGGCATGCCTGGTGTGGGAGCCGTTTGTGTATTTGTCGGGACGGTGCGCGACAACCAAGCTCATCAAAGCGTGAGTCAGATGGAGTTGGAGCACTACCCCGGCATGACGGAGAGGAGCATTCAAAAAATGATGAATGAGGCCTTTGATCGGTTTCAACTCTTTGGAGTGCGCGTCATCCACCGAGTCGGAGTTTTGGAGGTTCAAGACCAGGTGGTCATGGTGGCCGTGACCTCTGCTCACAGAGGACAGAGTTTTTTGGCTTGTGAATTCTTGATGGACTATTTGAAAACGCAAGCTCCTTTTTGGAAAAAGGAAACGACTCCAGATGGGGCCAAATGGGTGGATGCGCGGGTCAGTGACGATGAGGCGCTCAAGCGCTGGGGAATCGCAGCTAACAATGCCGTTTGACAAAGGTCACGGTTTTGCAGGGTAAGGCACTCCATGCAGCAGTGCCATCAAAACTTTACAGGGTGAGCTGGCTCGATATCAGTTCAAGTAACCGAACTGAGGGTGAGTGTTCAAGAGCATGTCTGCAGCAAAATTGGTGTCATCGGTGTTGATGATCAACGGTGCTGGCTTCCAGTCGGCACTGGAGATGGCTCGGCTCAACAGGTGTTGAATACCTTGCAAGAGCTCAATGTCAAGCATCAAATCGAGTTGACGTTGGCTTGATGGGATTTTTTCGGTGAGTTCGACCCGAAGTCCTTTTTTCTCAACCAAAGAGGCTTGCAATTGGGTGACCAAAAGGGGTCTGGCTCCAGTGAGCGTTGACTCAAGGTTGTTTTCAAAGGGTGTGGAGAAGTTGGCGTTCTCGAGAGTTTTTTGTTGCGCCAAGTCAGCCAAAAGTTGTTTGGTCTGTGCATCATGGGCGGGGGTGTTCATGCCAACTTGATGAGAAAGCAACTCGACATTGAGTTGCTCCAAAGCGGGCAAGAGTTGAAGTGCAATTTTGCGGGTCAACCAAACCTCAACCAGCTCTTTTTCTTGAGTATTCATGCGCATCAATACCCGATCTTCACTTGGATCGTAGTCGATGTTGATTTGATGAATATTCATGATGCTGGTGCTTTATCGCGAACGTGTTGCAAGTCTCTTTTGAAAAGCTTTTGTCTCTAGCCCTTGAAACCAATCTGTTTGGCCTCAAGTGAATGGCTATATTATTAATCAAATTCGAGCAAACTGCCATGAGAATCGACAAACTTACCACTAAATTTCAGGAAGCACTATCAGACGCTCAGTCCTTGGCGTTACGCCATGACAGTCCAACGATTGAGTCTGCACACCTGATTACGGTGTTACTTGATCAAGATGACGGCGTAACACCTGTGTTGGAGCGTGCAGGGGTAAATACCAAGGGCTTGAACAAAGCATGCCAAGCCCTCATTGAGCGCTTACCAAAAGCTCAGCTTCAAGACCAAGTTCAGGTCGGTCGTGAGGTGGTTACGTTGTTACAGTTCGCAGAGAAAGATGCGATGAAAAGGGGGGATCAATTCGTCGCCAGCGAGCTGTTTTTCTTGGCCTTGTCTGACTTCAAGAGCGAATGCGCACAGTTGGCCAGGGACAACGGTTTGAGCAAAGCCTCTCTTGAAGTGGCCATCAATGGTCTGAGGGGTGGTGAGAGCGTGAAGTCTGCAAACCCGGAGCGCGAGCGCGAAGCGCTTAAGAAGTACTGTTTAGATCTCACCGAGCGTGCTCGGTTGGGAAAGCTTGACCCCGTCATCGGTCGCGATGATGAAATCAGGCGTGCCATTCAGGTGCTGCAACGTCGCACCAAAAACAATCCCATTTTGATTGGCGAGCCTGGCGTGGGTAAAACCGCCATTGTGGAGGGGTTGGCTCAGCGAATCGTCTCAGGCGAGGTGCCCGATTCGCTCAAAGGCAAACGTGTGTTGTCTCTTGACATGGCCGCTTTGTTGGCCGGTGCAAAGTTCCGAGGTGAGTTTGAGGAGCGTCTCAAAACGGTGCTCAACGAGCTTGCAAAAGACGAGGGACAGACCATTGTGTTCATTGATGAGATTCACACCATGGTGGGTGCTGGCAAGGCCGAGGGTGCGATGGATGCTGGCAACATGCTCAAGCCCGCTCTCTCAAGAGGTGAATTGCACTGTGTGGGTGCCACCACTTTGGATGAGTACCGCAAATACATTGAAAAAGATGCGGCCTTGGAGCGTCGCTTTCAAAAGATCATTGTTGGTGAGCCCACTGTAGAGGCCACCATTGCCATTTTGCGCGGTCTTCAAGAGAAATACGAAGTGCACCATGGCGTTGAAATCACAGATCCCGCCATTGTGGCGGCAGCTGAGTTGTCCAATCGATACATCACAGATCGTTTCTTGCCAGACAAGGCGATTGATTTGATCGATGAGGCTGCAGCCAAAATCAAAATCGAAATTGACTCCAAGCCAGAAGTCATGGACAAGCTTGATCGACGCATGATCCAGCTCAAAATTGAGTTGGAATCGGTGAAGAAAGAAACCGACGAAGCGTCCAAGAAAAGACTTGAGTTGCTCCAGTTGGAGATTGCAAAGCTCTCCAAAGAGTATGCCGATTTAGAGGAAATTTGGAAAAGCGAGAAAGCCTCTGCCCAAGGGGGCGCTTTGATCAAAGAGGAGATGGATCGGATTCGTTTTCAAATTGAGGAGTACACCAGAAAGGGTGACTTCAATCGCGTGGCCGAGTTGCAATACGGCAAATTGCCTGAGCTTGAAAAAAGGCTCAAGGAAGCCAACGCGAAGGAAAAGCAAAACACTGGACCCGGACACCCCAATCGCCTCTTGCGAACACAAGTGGGTGCTGAGGAAATTGCAGAAGTTGTGGCCAGAGCCACAGGCATTCCAGTCTCCAAGTTGATGCAAGGCGAGAAGGACAAACTCCTCAAAATGGAAGAGTTCTTGCATCAGCGCGTTGTCTCTCAAGAAGAAGCCATTGTGGCTGTGGCCAATGCCATTCGACGCTCAAGAGCGGGTTTGGGAGACCCCAATCGACCCACGGGTTCATTTTTGTTTCTAGGCCCCACAGGTGTGGGTAAGACGGAGCTGTGCAAAGCCTTGGCCGGATTCATGTTTGACAGTGAAGAGCATTTGATCCGAGTCGACATGAGTGAGTTCATGGAAAAGCACTCAGTGAGTCGACTCATTGGCGCGCCTCCTGGATACGTGGGCTACGATGAGGGGGGCTATTTGACGGAGGCCGTACGCAGAAAACCCTACAGCGTGATTTTGCTCGATGAGATTGAAAAAGCTCATCCCGATGTCTTTAACATTCTTTTGCAAGTTTTGGACGATGGACGACTCACCGATGGTCAGGGTAGGACCGTTGACTTTAAAAATACAGTTTTGGTGATGACCTCCAACATTGGATCGCATTTGATTCAACACCATGCGGACCAAGACCCGACAGAGACCAAAGAGATGGTGATGGAGGAGCTCAAAAAGCACTTCAGGCCAGAGTTTTTGAATCGCATAGACGAAACGGTGGTTTTCCATTCTTTGAATGCAAAACACATTTCTAAGATCGCAGACATTCAACTCCAAGTGCTCTCCAAGAGACTTGCCAAGCTGGACTTGGTCTTGGATGTCTCTGCAGCTGCGCTTGGTGAACTTGCCAAAGTCGGGTTCGATCCGCAGTACGGTGCCAGACCTTTGAAGCGGGCCATTCAGCAGCGCATTGAAAATCCCTTGTCCAAGTTGCTGCTTGAAGGGGTTTTCTTGCCCAAAGATGTGATCCACGTGGTGGTGGATCCAGTGAGAGCGCCTGGCGAGTTTTCTTTTCAAAAGTAAAAGCATAGACTGGACCGATGATCGGTCCAGTCACTGGTATTGACCTGGATAGGGGAGCAAGCAGCTTTTGTACAACTGTGGGAAAATGGGTTCATTGTTGTCTAAAGCGCGATTCGTCGTTCGTAACTGAAAGAACCCCCTCGACATGAATACTGCCACTCTCGGCTTGGAAGAACCCCAAGTGGCTCCAGTGCCACTTGCGCAAGATGTGAAAATCATCGCTTTGGTGGGCTTTGCTCACATGAGTTCGCATTTCTCCCATCTGCTCTTGCCCTTGATGTTTCCCATCTTCACCAAAGAGTTTGGTTTGAGTTTCTCAGCACTCGGTTTTTTGATGAGTGTGTTTTTTGCCATTTCTGGTTTTGGTCAAGCTTTCTCGGGATTTGTGGTTGACCGCATTGGCGCGCGTCCGGTTCTCTTTGGAGCCATTCTCTTTTTGGGTCTTGGGTGCTTGTGGGCAACGCAGGCCAGCAGTTATGCCGATTTGATTTTGGTGGCGGTGCTGCTTGGCTTTGGAAATTGCTCTTTTCATCCTGTGGACTACACCATCTTGAATCAGCGAGTCTCTCAACCTCGGTTGGGACATGCTTTCAGCGTTCATGGCGTCACTGGAAACTTAGGCTGGGCCGTGGCTCCCGTTTTCATGATTGGTATTTCAACCGCCACCAACTGGCACACCGCCTACGGTTGTGCAGCTGTGATGTATTTCTCGATTTTGGTCTTGTTGTGGATATTTCGCGATAGCGTGGTGACCCAAGTTCAAAGCAAAGCGCACAACACGTCTTCTGGCTCAATGCTCTCGATCATGAAGTTGCCCACCGTTTGGTTGTGCTTTGGGTTTTTCCTCTTCTCCACAATGACCTTGTCGGTGGTTCAAAATTTTGCAATGACGATTTTGGAGAGCCTGTACACGGTGAGTGTGAAGTCGGCCACGATGACGCTCACCTCCTATATGCTGTGTGCGGGTGTGGGTATGCTCAGTGGTGGGTTTGTGGCTGCGAAATTTCCCACTCACAGTGATCGGGTGGTTGCAATCTGCATGGCTTTGGGCGCCGCTTTGGTGGCCTTGTGCGGCACCTCATGGTTGGACAATTTGGGTGCCATGGTGGTTTTGGCAGCCACCGGATTTGCCTTAGGCATTGGTGGGCCATCCAGGGACATGATGATTCGAAAGGCCACTCCCAAGGGTGCCACCGGGCGAGTTTACGGCGTCGTCTATTCTGGTCTTGATGTCGGTTTTGCGATCGCACCTGCTTTCTTTGGTTTTTTCATGGATCACGCTTGGTATTCGGCAACCCTATACGGATCGGCCATCACTTTGTTGATCAGTGTCTTTTTTGCGCTGAGTGTTGGCAAGAGAGTCATAGCCGCCTGAGTAAAAACGTGAGGAACTCGGTCATGCACAAAACTCAAATTGCTGGACACTTGCTTGTTGAGTGCTTGATTGAGCAAGGGGTCACGCATGCTTTTGGAGTGCCAGGCGAGAGTTTCTTGGCCGTTTTGGATGGCTTTCACGCCTACCAAGATCAAATCAAATTCATCGTCAATCGTCACGAGGGAGGAGCCGCCAACATGGCGGAGGCTCAGGGCAAACTCACTGGACGACCAGGAGTTTGTTTTGTCACTCGAGCGCCCGGGGCCACCAACGCATCCATTGGCGTACACACCGCTTTCCAAGACAGCACTCCCATGGTTCTTTTCATAGGTGATGTCGGTAGTGACTTCAGAGACCGAGAGGCCTTTCAAGAGTTGGATTACAACGCTTTCTTTGGTCCCAACACCAAAGGCATGGCAAAAAGGGTAGAGCGCGTTGACGATCCTGCACGTTTACCTGAGTACGTGGCTCGAGCTTTTGCACTTGCCATGAATGGTCGCCCGGGTCCTGTGGTTTTGGTGTTGCCAGAGGATATGCTTCGTGTCGAGGTCAATGCACGACCTCTGGCCCAAGTCCATCCCGCACAGGCCTGGTGTGATCCAGGTGCTTTAAGGGATATGCGTCAAATGTTGTTGAACGCCCAAAGCCCATTCCTGTTGGTTGGTGGAGGAGGGTGGACACCTCAATCGGCCAAAGCGTTGGAGCGATTTGCTGAAAATTGGTCACTCCCAGTGGGTTGTGCATTCAGGTATCAAGACACCTTTGACAATCACCATCCCTTGTACGCTGGGGATGTGGGCATTGCGATTGGTCCCAAGCTTGCGCAACGCATCGCCAACAGCGATTTGATCATTGCTTTGGGCCCAAGGCTTGGAGAGATGACCACTGGTGGGTACGAACTCATCAAAGCGCCTCGCTCCAAGCAAAAATTGATTCACATCCACTCAAGTGCCGATGAAATTGGTCGTGTCTATCAAGCCGATTTGAGCATGTTGTCCACCATGAACGCTGCAGCCAGGTCTTTGGAGGTCTTGGATGCACCAAAGGACATCCCATGGCGCCTCAGTAGCCTTCAAGCTCACCAAGATTATTTGGACAATTTGGTGCCCCAAACCTTGCCTGGCCCCATCGATGTGGCGCAGTTGATCAAGACACTCAACCGCTTGTTGCCTGAAGATGCGGTGTGGACCAATGGGGCCGGAAATTTTGCGACATGGGCTCACCGCTTTCACCCCTACACGAGCCTATCCAAGGGCCACAAGACGCAATTGGCACCCACATCAGGTGCCATGGGGTATGGCATTCCTGCTGGCATTGCTGCCAATTTGCTCACCTCTCGAGTGGCGTTTACGATTGCTGGTGATGGAGACTTTTTGATGACCGCCCAAGAGTTGGCCACTGCCCATCAATATGGTGCCAAAAGCATCATTTTGTTGCTCAACAACGGCATGTTCGGCACCATTCGAATGCACCAAGCCAAAGCCTATCCTGGCCATGTGAGTGGTTCTTTGTTGAAAAATCCTGACTTCTCAGCTTTGGCCAAAGCCTACGGCTACGATGCCCATTTGGTGCTCAAGACGGAGGATTTCGAGCCAGCTCTCAAAGCCGCATTGGCCAGTGATCGCGGCACCGTGATTGAAGTGCCATTGGATCCCGAGGTGATCACCACTCGAATCTCCCTGTCTGAGATGGATCAAGCCAAAGAGAAAAAAACACAACATTGATCTGCGCCTTTTTGACCCAGTCTAGTATGATGGGGATGGCTCACTTGAAATGTTTCGCCCCCCTTTGGGATGAGGCCCATCGAACAGAGCTTTGTTTTTCCATTTGAAGCGGTTTTATCCATGAGCACCATCAACGAAGTCTTTGAAATTCATGTCCATGGGCAGGTCCAGTTGAGACAGGATTTGGCCTATTCGGAAATTGAAGAGGCTTTGAAACCGCTTTGGATCAAAACTGGAGAAAAATCTCTTCAAAGCGGTGCCGCCAGTATTTATGACGACGAAGTGGGCATCGTCTACGATGACAATGAGCACCTACTGCAAATTTGTTGGACCGTGATTTCAGACTTGAATTTTCACCAAAATTTAGACGAGTTCTGCATGGGACTCAATGAACTCACGGCCAAAGGTTCGGTTTTTGAGGTCACGTTTTTCAATGAACAGTTTGAGGGAGGTGATCAGGCTGGTTTTGAGCCCGATGAGGACGACGAGGGGGAGTTCTTTGAAGAAACTTTGCTGCTCTTTGTTGGACCCACTCCAGCCGCCATCATGGATGTTCAACGCGACTTGATGGTGCAAGATGTGATCACCGTGCTTGAGCGCCACTTTGAAGCCGATGCACTGAGCGGCGTGATCCAAGAGGTGGACAAACTCTTCATTCATAAGTTCGAGAGTTTGATCGACTCCTTGGAGCGCATGCCCAATTCAAGTCCAGGCAAGTTGATCACCTCTGCGCCAGGACTCAAACCTGCAGGAAAGTCCAAGAAAAACTCAAGGCGCCTGCACTAAAGATCACTCGCCGCCCTTGATTCCAGAAAAAAAGCACTGAATAGTCTGATCAGACCCAGTGCTCTTTTTAAGCCCCTTGCTCAAAGCGGCGGGACAGATGATCAGTTTGACTTGACTTTGATGCCTTTGAATTCACCGCTGGCAATTCTCTTTTGCCAGATTTCGGGTCCAGTGATGTGTGCACTGGTGCCGCCGGCGTCAACGGCCACGGTCACGGGCATGTCCACCACATCAAACTCATAGATGGCTTCCATGCCAAGGTCTGCAAATCCCAACACCTTTGCCGTTTTGATGGCTTTGGAGACCAAGTAGGCGGCTCCACCCACGGCCATGAGGTATGCGCTTTGGTGCTTCTTGATGGACTCAACTGCAGCAGGGCCTCGCTCGGCTTTGCCTATCATGGCCAATAGCCCCGTTTGCTCAAGCATCATGTCGGTGAACTTGTCCATTCGAGTCGAAGTGGTAGGGCCTGCTGGGCCCACTGCCTCACCATCGACTGGGTCGACAGGGCCTACGTAGTAGATGACGCGATTTTTGAAGTCAACGGGCAAAGGCTCTCCTTTGGCCAAGAGCTCTTTGATGCGTTGGTGTGCAGCGTCCCTGCCAGTGAGCATCTTGCCATTCAAGAGCAAGGTTTGACCAGGCTTCCAGCTCGCAACTTGCTCGCGCGTTAAGTGATTCAAATCCACGCGTTGGCTCGTCTCGGTGTTGGCCGTCCACTGCACTTTGGGCCACAAATCCATCGATGGGGGATCCAAATAAACGGGTCCCTCGCCTTTGAGCACAAAATGCGCGTGCCGAGTGGCCGCGCAATTGGGGATCATGGCCACGGGCTTGCTGGCAGCGTGTGTGGGGTACATGTGGATTTTGACATCCAGCACCGTTGTGAGTCCTCCAAGCCCTTGGGCTCCGATACCCAGAGCGTTGACCTTGTCGTAAATTTCAAGTCGCATCTCTTCAACTTGGCTTAGTTTTTCGCCTTTGGCTGATTTGGCTTGGAGTTGGTACATGTCCAAGTCCTCCATCAAACTCTCTTTGGCCATCAGAACGGCTTTTTCAGCGGTGCCGCCAATGCCAATGCCCAGCATGCCTGGAGGACACCATCCAGCACCCATGGTTGGCACTGTTTTGAGAACCCAGTCGACCACGCTGTCGCTGGGGTTGAGCATGATCATCTTGCTTTTGTTCTCGCTCCCGCCCCCTTTGGCAGCGACCGTCACTTCCATGGTGTCACCCTCAACGAGCTCGGTGAAGATCACCGCAGGGGTGTTGTCTTTGGTGTTTTTCCTTGCAAATTCTGGATCACTCACCACACTGGCTCTCAAGCGATTGTCTGGGTAGTTGTAGGCTTGGCGAACGCCTTCGTTGATCGCGTCGTTGAGTCCTTTGGTAAAGCCGCTCAATCGCACGTTCATGCCCAGTTTGATGAACACATTCACAATTCCTGTGTCCTGGCACAAAGGGCGATGTCCGGTTGCACTCATTTTGCTGTTGGTCAAGATTTGTGCAATGGCATCCTTGGCAGCGGGAGACTGCTCCATCTCGTAGGCGCGAACCAAGTGCTCGATGTAGTCGCTGGGGTGATAGTAGCTGATGAATTGCAAGGCTTTTGCCACAGATTCAATCAAGTCATCTTGTCGAATTTCAGTCATTTGGGACTCTCAAAGTTTAATAAATCAGGTGTTGGTGTGTTGTGAAGCTGTGGGTGAAGGCGCCTTCACCCTGTGGACCTCAATAGCGTGAGTTTACCTCCAGCGGCTTGGACTTTTCTTTGATGGCGGTTAAAAATGAAGTTCCCCCAGGTCACTGTCTATAGGTAAAAGTGAGTAGAAAAGTGGCTATTCGATGTAGGTTTGATGAAAGACAAGTCCATAAAATGTTTCCATGGTGTAATTTATAAGTCAAATATCTATTGAGGAGACATGCCGCCATGAGTGAAACCCATTCCAACCATCATATTTTCACGCCCCCGAAGTCTTTCTCGGATCAAGCGGCCATCCCTTCGATGCAAGCGTACGAAGACTTGTGTCACCAAGCGTCAAGTGACTATGAGGGTTTTTGGGCCAATCAAGCACGGCGGCTGATCACTTGGAAAAAACCTTTTGAACAAGTTTTGGATCAATCCAATGCGCCTTTTTTCAAGTGGTTTGATGACGGCACGCTCAATGTGTCTTACAACTGTTTGGATCGAAATCTGGAGCGCGGCTTGGGCGACAAGACGGCGTTGATTTTCGAGGCAGATGGTGGAGAGGTCACCACCATCACCTACAGAGAGTTGTTGGGAAAGACCTGTCAATATGCGCATGTTTTGAAAGAAATGGGTGTCTCTAAAGGGGATCGCGTCATCATCTACATCTCCATGTCCATTGATGGCGTGGCTTGCATGCAGGCCTGCGCTCGCATTGGGGCCATACATTCGGTGGTGTTTGGAGGCTTTTCTGCTCAGTCTCTCAAGGACCGAATTGAGGACACAGGCGCCAAGCTTGTGATCACCGCGGATCACCAAGTTCGGGGTGGAAAGCACTTGCCCTTGAAGTCCATTGTGGATGAGGCCATTGCGATGGGGGGGTGTGAAAACATCAAGCACGTATTGGTTGTCAAACGCACTGAAGAGGCTGTGAACATGGTCTCAGGACGTGATCATTGGTTGGCAGACTTGGCCGCCACCAAGCCCAAACACATAGAGCCTGAGTGGGTCAATGCAGAGCATCCTTTGTTTTTGCTCTACACATCAGGCTCCACTGGCAAGCCCAAAGGCGTGCAGCACGCAAGCGGTGGTTTTTTACTGCACGCTGCCCTCACCACCGAGTGGACCTTTGATCTCAAGCCCAACGATATTTTTTGGTGTACTGCTGACATTGGTTGGGTCACTGGGCACACTTACATCACCTATGGTCCTTTGGCTTTAGGTGCGACAGAGATTGTGTTTGAGGGGGTTCCCACCTACCCCGATGCCGGACGGTTTTGGCAGATGATTGAAAAACACAAGGTCAGCATTTTCTACACTGCACCGACCGCCATTCGCTCACTCATCAAGGCCGCAGAAGCCAATGAGGCCATCCACCCCAAACAATACAACTTAAAGAGCTTGAGGCTCTTGGGCTCAGTGGGTGAGCCCATCAACCCCGCCGCTTGGGAGTGGTACTACAAACACGTGGGCGGCTCCAACTGCCCCATCGTGGACACATTTTGGCAAACCGAGACCGGTGGCCACATGATCACGCCCATGCCAGGTGCAACGCCCATGGTGCCAGGTTCTTGCACATTGCCTTTCCCCGGCATTGATGCTGCAGTTGTGGACGAAACGGGCAAGGACGTTCCAAACGGCCACGGCGGTATCTTGGTCGTTAAGAAGCCTTGGCCATCGATGATCAGAACCATTTGGGGAGATCCAGAGCGTTTCAAAAAGAGTTATTACCCAGAGGACTTCCACGGCAAGTACTACTTGGCCGGTGATGGCGCCATTCGGGATGAGAAAACAGGCTACTTCACCATCACTGGTCGCATTGACGATGTGCTCAACGTGTCGGGTCACAGAATGGGCACGATGGAGATCGAGTCTGCTTTGGTGAGTTGCACAGACCTTGTGGCCGAGGCCGCTGTGGTGGGGCGTCCCGATGACACGACTGGTGAGGCGGTTTGTGCGTTTGTGGTTTTAAAACGGCCAAGACCCACGGGAGATGAGGCCATCGCTTTGGCCAAGGTGCTCAGGGATCATGTTGGCAAAGAAATTGGCCCCATTGCCAAGCCCAAGGACATTCGATTTGGAGACAATTTGCCAAAGACGCGGTCAGGCAAGATCATGCGCAGGTTGTTGCGCTCCATTGCCAAAGGAGAGAGCATCACGCAAGATACCTCCACCTTGGAGAATCCTGCCATTTTGGAGCAACTCTCAGAGCGCAGTTACTGAGGATTGAAGCCGCTTGCACGTCTCTTAGGAGACGTTGCGAGGCCACAGGTGATCCACTGAGTGTCAGAGCCCTTGAGTCTCAAGGGCTCTTTTGTTTGAGGATCCAATCGACCAATTCACGAGCTTGATCGGGGCTCACTTGGTTGTTGGCGGGCATGGGCACCACGCCCCAAGAGCCTGCGCCGCCACGAATGATTTTTTCGCTCAAGCGCGTGCTCGCAGTTGCATCAAGCGCGTAGCGCTTTGCAACGTCGCGGTAAGCGGGGCCCACCACTTTGTGATCAATGGCATGACAGGACAGGCAGTGTTTCTCCTGGGCAAGTGCCAAGGGGTCTGCATGGGCAAAAGCGCTCAAGACAAAAAGACCCAGGCACAAAGCGCCTTTGAATGAGGCGAATTTGAGCCTGGTGTATCCAACTGAGACCAGCTCACGCATCAGTAGTTGCGATCCTCAAACAAGTCGAGCACGGCGCCTTTGCTGGCGCTGGAGGCGTTGAATCCAAATTTGGCTTGAACACCTCTGAGGTAACGGGGCTTGGGGGGTGTCCAGCCTTCTTTGCGCTTGGACAGTTCAGCTTCGCTGATGTTGAGTTGGAGCAGCAACTGGTGAGCATCAATGGTAATGGAGTCGCCTTCATGGATGAAGGCGATGTTGCCTCCTGCAGCAGCCTCTGGGGCCACGTGTCCAACCACCATGCCCCATGTGCCGCCAGAGAAGCGTCCATCGGTGATGAGGCCCACGCTCTCGCCCAAACCCGCACCAATCAAAGCGCCAGTTGGGGCCAACATTTCGGGCATGCCTGGGCCGCCCTTGGGTCCGAGGTAGCGCAAAACCATGACGTCACCGGCCACGATCTTGCCATCCAAGATGGCCTTGAGTGCAGACTGCTCGTCATCAAAAACTCGAGCAGGTCCAGTGATCACTGGGTTTTTGAGACCCGTGATTTTGGCCACGGCTCCCTCTGGGGACAAGTTGCCCTTCAAAATGGCCAAATGGCCTTCAGCGTAGAGTGCATTTTCAATGGTTCGGATCACGTGTTGGTCTGCTCTGGGAACATCCGGCACGTGGGCCAAGTTCTCCGCAACTGTTTTGCCTGTGATGGTCATGCAGTCTCCATGCAAGAGACCTTTGTTCAAAAGAACCTTCATCACTTGAGGAATGCCTCCCGCTTTGTGAAGATCCACAGCCAAGTACTGGCCTGATGGCTTTAAGTCACAAATCACGGGCACTTTTTTCCTGATGCGCTCAAAATCGTCAATGCTCCAAGGCACTTGGGCCGCGTGAGCGATGGCCAAAAAGTGAAGAACTGCGTTGGTCGAACCCCCAGTGGCCATGATGACAGAGACCGCATTTTCGATCGATTTTCGAGTGACAATGTCCTTGGGCTTTAGATCGTTTTTCACGGCTTCAATCAGCACTTTTGCAGAGGCCTTTGCGCTGTTTTGAGTTTCATCATGGGGGTTGGCCATGGTTGAAGAGTAGGGAAGCGACATGCCCAGGGCTTCAAAAGCGCTGGACATGGTGTTGGCTGTGTACATGCCACCGCATGAGCCCGTACCAGGGATGGCGCGTTTTTCAATTTCCAACAAGTCCTCGTCGCTCAGTTTGCCAGCAGAGTTCTGTCCCACCGCTTCAAACACGCTCACAATGTTCAAGTCCTGGCCTTTAAAGCGTCCAGGTAAGATGGTTCCGCCGTAAACATAGATGGCAGGAACATTGGCGCGCAAGATGCCCATCATGCCGCCAGGCATGTTCTTGTCGCACCCTCCCACCACCAAAACACCATCCATCCACTGACCTTGAACGCAAGTTTCGATGCAGTCGGCAATCACCTCTCTGGAGACGAGTGAGTACTTCATGCCCTCGGTTCCCATGGCCATGCCGTCCGAGATGGTCGGTGTGCCAAAGACTTGGGCATTTCCACCAGACTCTTCAATGCCTGCAATGGCAGCATCTGCGAGTTTTTGCAAGCCGCTGTTGCAAGGTGTGATGGTGCTGTGGCCATTGGCCACACCAATCATGGGTTTGACAAAGTCGCTTTGTTCGTAACCCATCGCGTAATACATTGAGCGATTGGGTGCCCTGGATTTGCCCTCGGTGATTTGAGCTGAGCGGCGATTGATTTGAAGTTTTTTGGTTTCCATGGTGTCTCAAGGTTGGGGGCCTTAGGGCGCATGTGAAAAGCACGTGCGCCAAAAGCCTTGTGTTCATGCTTTTGTAGATTCCATAAGTTTACCCTTTTGTTTGAGGCACAATACGCAGCATGATGATTCACCCTCAATGGAACCCCGTTGCCTTGCAAGTTGGCCCCTTGGGCATTCACTGGTATGGGTTGACCTATTTGTTGGCTTTTTTGTGCTTTGTTTTGCTCGCCAGGTTGCGCATCAAGCACGAACCCTATGCCAGCATGACAGGCACACAAGCATGGACGATGGAGGGGGTCGAGGATTTGCTCTTTTATGGCGTTTTGGGGGTGATTTTGGGGGGGCGCTTGGGCTATTGTGCGTTTTACAAGCCCCTTTATTATTTGAGCAACCCTGAGCAAATTGCCTATGTTTGGCAAGGCGGCATGAGCTTTCATGGCGGCATGATCGGGGTCATATTGGCCATGGTTTTATGGGCCAAGAAACACCAAAAACCTTGGCTTGAGGTGACCGACTTGATTGCCCCATGCGTGCCCACAGGCTTGGCGAGCGGGCGCATGGGTAATTTCATCAATGGTGAGCTTTGGGGAAGGGAGGCTGATCCAGCCATGCCTTGGTCCATGGTCTTTCCTCAAAGCGGCACCTTGGTGCCCAGGCACCCTTCTCAAATTTATGAGTTTTTGCTCGAAGGCTTGCTCTTGTTTGTTGTCCTGTGGGTTTTTTCCAGGAAAAAGCGCGCTAGGGGCGCTGTGTCGGGTTTGTTTTTAATCGGTTATGCCGTTTGCCGCTTCACCGTTGAATACTTTCGCGAGCCAGATTCTTTCCTGGGGCTTTTGGTTTTTGATTTGAGCATGGGGCAACTTTTGTGTTTGCCCATGTTGTTTTTTGGACTCTATTTGATGGTTTCTGCAAAAGCCAATCAGCATTCCATCAGTACCTGATTTTTTTAAGTTTTCACCCTCAATTCAGACCGATAACAGGCTGTGATCGGTTCAATTCATATCAGCTCAGCCATTCAAAAAGTGCAAATAAAGAGGGCTTCAAGGGATATCAGCGGTTGCTCAAAACTTGCGTCTTGAGTTAAAGTGAATTCAAGGCAGGGACGTAACTTGGGGTAACTTCGACGCCTCTTGGGTACCCCATACTCCTATCATTTTGATTAAAACGTGAACACAAGCACAAGGAAGCAATGAACACCCCTCAATGGTTGGTCCAAGGCATGAGACTCCTTAAGGGCAAAGTGGCCTCAACTGCACCTGCGCCAATGTCCTCCGTTGACAAAAGAAGCACTCGAGAAAGGGTGGACGCCTCCCTTAAAAAAAGAGATGAGGCATTGTCTCGCTCGCTTCGCAAAATCCTCACCCAGCTCCAAACCATCATTGACCCTAAAGTGAGTGAGACCGAGGGCGGTAGGCGTGCCATGGCCTTTGCTCACTGGTACGAGCTCTCTCTTCCTGAGGTTCGCATGGATGTGTGGCTGTTGATGAGCGAGCATTTTGGCCCCGACGCACAAGCTGTTTTTGAGGCCAAAGAAGAGTTTGCGATGGCCTACGGCACCAACGATGAAGGGGCTGCTGAAATACGTTTGAGAAGGCTTTTGATCTCTCCCAGAACTCGGCTTTTTCAGCGCTTCGCAGCATTTGACGGTGGGATGAGGTTTTTGCTCAATTTGCGAGCAGAGTTATTGCCAGCGCTTAAAACCAACAAGCGCCTCATGGCGCTTGATGCAGAGCTTGAGTCCTTGTTTGCCACTTGGTTTGATGTGGCGTTCTTGGAGTTGAGGAAGCTGTCTTGGGATTCGCCAGCCTCATTGATTGAGAAGTTGATTCAGTACGAGGCCGTCCATTACATCAAGAGTTGGGCCGATTTAAAAAATAGACTGGATAGCGATCGGCGTTGTTATGGATTTTTTCATCCCAACCTTCCCAATGAGCCTTTGATTTTTGTTGAAGTTGCGCTCTTGACTGAGATGGCTGATAGCATCACACCACTGCTCGATGAGAATGCTGCACCAGAGAATTTGCAGAAGTCGACCACAGCCATTTTTTACTCCATCAGCAACACCCAAATGGGTTTAAAAGGAGTGGGATTTGGTGACTCGCTCATCAAACGGGTGGTGCAGGTTTTGCGAGACGAGTTTCCTAAGCTGAAAGTTTTTGCGACCTTGTCTCCAATTCCAGGACTCAGAGGCTGGATGGCCAAGAATGCCCAAGCCCTATTGGATAGACTTCCAGAGCAAGAAAGAGCTGCGCTCATGAAGTCTTTGTCCCAAAAGGAGTACAACCCTCAAGAGATTTTCAAAGCCATTGACTCGCTTGATACCTGGCAAGACAACGAAAACGTCAAACGGTTCTTGTTGCAGTCTGCTGCGGTCTATTTGGGGCAAACTTTGGTCGATCACCATCCTGCAGATGCGGTTGCTCGTTTTCACTTGGGTAACGGCGCTCGCATTGAGAGGCTCAACTGGTTTGCGGACCCCTCCACCAAAGGTGCCAAGCAGTCTTGGGGGATCATGGTGAATTACCTCTACGATTTGAAAAAGTTGGATAAAAATCGCACCACTCTCACGCAAGGCAAAATTGCAGTTTCCTCTGCAGTTGAGGATTTGTTTTTGCCTCCTGTCAAAGAGGATTGAGGCATTCGGGTGTGCCCAAGGCTTTTGGCGTCAAATGCATTGAGCTTTGGAGCCAAAAAAGTGTTGCCAGAGACAATTCAAAAAAACTTTTATACTCCGAGCATGAAAAATCACAATCTATTCCAAGCCTTGCGTGATGCTTTCCCCAAGGATTTGAACACCTCTGCCGTTTTAACCGACACGGGACTCGATTACAGTTGGCTCGATCTTGAGCGAGCAAGCGCGATGATGGCAAATTTGCTCGACTCGCTGGATTTGCCCCCACAATCAAGAGTAGCTGTGCAAGTGGAGAAAAGCGTCGAAGCGATGATGCTTTATTTGGCCACACTCAGAGCCGGTCATATCTTTTTGCCACTCAACACCGCCTACCAGCATTCAGAGATAGAGTACTTCATCGAAAACGCCGAGCCTGCGGTCGTGGTTTGCTCTGGTAAAAACTTTTCTTGGGTGAGTCAAATTGCGTTTAACAAAGGCGCAAAAAGTGTCTTCACCTTGGACGATGACCGCACTGGATCGCTCTTAGAGCGGGCAGTTCACTTCTCCGATCGCCATACTCCAAAGGTATGCAAAGCTGGTGATTTGGCTGCCATTTTGTACACCAGTGGCACAACGGGCCGAAGCAAAGGAGCCATGCTCAGCCATGAAAATTTACTCTCAAATGCTTTGACCTTGAAGAAGTATTGGGGATGGGTGCCTGGAGATGTTTTGATTCACGCTTTGCCCATTTTTCACGTGCATGGACTTTTTGTGGCCATTCATGGAGCGCTGCTCAACGGCTCCAGAATGCTTTGGCACGCCAAGTTTGACCCTAAACGGGTTCTCTCTGATTTCTCTCGCGCCAGTGTTTTCATGGGTGTGCCCACCTTGTACGTTCGCTTGCTCTTAGAGAGTGGACTCAATGCCCAGAGCGTCAGTCGAATGCGTCTTTTCGTGGCAGGCTCTGCGCCACTTTTGATAGAAACTTTTACCGATTGGCAAAAGCGCACCGGACACACGATCTTGGAGCGCTACGGCATGAGTGAGACCTTGATGTTGACCTCTAACCCTTATGAGGCCGATGATCGCTACGCTGGAGAGACCGAGCGCAGAGGGTCCACCGTTGGATTTCCTCTGCCCGGTGTGTCTCTTCGCATCTGTGACGAACAACACAACACACTGCCGGTCAACGAAATCGGCTCCATTGAGGTCAAAGGACCCAACGTGTTCTCAGGATACTGGCGCATGCCAGAAAAAACTGCTCAAGAGTTCTCCAAAGATGGATACTTCGTGACAGGGGATGTGGGTAAAGTTGATGAGCGCGGTTATGTAAGTATTGTCGGTCGTAGCAAAGATTTGATCATCAGTGGAGGCTACAACGTTTACCCAGCTGAGATTGAAGGCTACATCAACGAGTTCTCAGGTGTGGCGGAAAGCGCTTTGGTCGGTGTCTCTCACCCTGATTTTGGTGAAGTTGGCGTGGTCATAGTGGTGCCCAAGCCTGGGGCACATTTGGAACCTGAAGGCATCATAGCCAAGCTCAAAGGACAATTGGCGAATTTTAAAATTCCCAAGAAATGCTTTGTCTTGGAGGACCTCCCACGCAACACCATGGGGAAGGTTCAAAAAAATGTTCTGCGCGAGCAATACAAGGACTTGTTCACCCAAAGCTGAATCAATTTGGCTTTGATGCCGTGGGCGTTGCGATATCAATCTCTTTTGCCAATTCGATCACAGCCATCGCATAGTAGCTGCTCCAGTTGTAGCGCGTGATGACATAAAAGTTATCCGTGCCCAAAAGGAGGGTTGGTGCTTGATCGGCATTTTGTAATTCGATCAAAGCGAACTTGCCCACGTGCCCAAGCGCTTCTTCGCTCAATTTGACATGGTGCTCGATCAGTTGCGTGGCTGATAGGGTGGGCAAGATATCGTTTTCAAGCAGTTCCGCTAAATTATCAATTTCAGAGGGCTCTTGGTGTAAGTTGAAATGTGTGGGCATGCCACTGATCCATCCAAACGATGCCAGATAATTCGCAACAGAGGCAATGGCATCTGCCTCGCTTTGAAACAGATTGATCTGACCATCTTGATCAAAGTCCACACCATATTTCTTCCAATTAGAGGGCATGAACTGAGCTTGGCCCATGGCACCAGCGTAACTTGATCGCCATTGCACCGTGGGGTGTTCATTCATCAAGAGCAAGAGCGCCAACAATTCCTCGCGAAAAAAAGCCTGTCTTTGAGCGGCTTTGGGATGCTCTTTTGGAAACTCAAGCGCCAAAGTGGTGAGCACATCCAATGCATGAAAACGCCCCATCTCTCTGGCGTAAAAGGTCTCAACGCCTAAGATCGACACCACCACGCTCCAAGGCACACCATATCGAGATTGAACCTGGGACAGTGTTGTTTGGTTTCTGATTGCAAAGTCAACACCTGCCTCAATCCTGGCTGATGTGGTGAAGCGTTGTCGGTAGGCCGACCAATTCTTTTTGAAACCAGTGCCTGCAGGCAGCACCAAGGGTTTGATTTGGTTGAGTCGATGTGCCTGAGAAAGTGTTTCTAAAACCCAAGCGGAGGGCAAATGACCCTCATTTGCCAACCCTTGAGCCAAATCTTTGATGGCAGGAGTCAAGGTGAATTGGGGCCCTGTTCCAGAATCAATAAAACGATGAGGGCGAGCAACGTGCAACTGGCTTTTGGGATGATGGCCTGTGTGATTTTCTCGACCATTGGTGCCTCGCTCAAGACCTGTCTTTGAGTAAGCGATTGGTGTGCAAAGCAGCAATCGCAAGAGCATAAGGATCGCAATCTTGAAAATGAAGCCTTTCAAGCATTTCCGAATTTGGGAAAAAAGTGACCAAGAAGCGGCAAAATCACCATTGATGCAGAAGCAATTTGGAAAAAAAAGGTGCTGCATCAATGTTTTAATTTTGTGTCGGGGTTGTGGTTTGGATCATGCCATCCATCATACAGGCATGTACTGATTTCTCTTCTCAATTTCGCTGGCCCTAGGATTGTCTACCGTGTTAAGCTTACCAGTATGGGAACAGGATTTTTCTTTGACGAACATTGTCGTTTGCATGACATGGGAGAAGGTCACCCTGAGTGTGGACAACGCTTGGATGCCATTCTTGAGCGAATCATGGAGACTGGATTGGAGCATGCCTTGGTTCGACCGGTTGTCCAACCTGCCACTGAGGATGATTTGCTTTTGGCCCACAGTTCCAAACACATCGAGCACATCAAAGCTTTGCATGAAGCGCTTAAGATTCAATTGTTAAGCGATCCCGCGGCTTATTCACACATCGATCCCGACACGTGGATGAACGGGAACACTTGGGATGCTTGTCTATATGCGGTGGGGGCCGTGCTGGGGGCTACACGAGCTGTATTGGCGGGCGAGTTGACCAATGCCTTTTGCGCAGTTCGTCCGCCAGGGCATCATGCCGAGCGTGATGCGGCAATGGGGTTTTGTTTCTTCAACAACGTGGCCATCGCTGCTAAATACGCCCTTGAACTTGGCGGACTCAGTCGAGTCGCAGTCATTGATTTTGATGTGCACCACGGTAATGGCACTGAAGATATTTTAGAAAATGACCCTGGGGTTTTGATGGTGGGTTTTTATCAACATCCTTTTTATCCTTATAAACAAAAAATACCGACCCCCGCGAACATGAAAAATTTAGCTCTTCAAGCTTTCATCAAGCCTGAGCAAATCAGAGACATGATTCAAGAGACTTGGTTGCCTGAGCTTGAGGCATTTGAGCCAGAGATGATCTTCATCAGTGCTGGATTTGATGCTCACCGAGATGATGACATGGGACAATTGTTGTTGCGTGAGTCTGACTATGCTTGGATCACCCGTGAAATCAAGGGGGTTGCAAAACGGCATTCAAAGGGACGCATTGTGTCTTGTCTTGAGGGAGGCTATAACCCAAGGGCTTTGGCTTTGAGCGTTGAAACTCACATTCGCGTATTGGCTGATCTGGAGCATGCTTTTTAGCAGAATCATTTTTTGATGTTGGTGATTTTTTAAAAATGGGGTGGATAAGTCTCCCAGACAGTTGATGAAGTGATGATCCAAGTCATGGGAGTGAAATACTTTTTGACATAAGATGAGAAACTGAATTTTTTGTCAAAAGATGCTGGGGTACTTTTCCACCCCAGCCAATGGAGAAGCAATGAATGCATTGAACACTTGGATTGATGGGCTGGGTACGGCATCAGTTCTACAACAAATCGCTCTATTGGCACTGAGTGTGTGCATTGCTTTTTATTGGGCTAAAAAACTTGGACATTGGTTCAAAAATGAGTCCAATTTGCTATTTGGTCAATCCACGGTCCAAGGTGTCTTGTTTCCTTTTTTAGCCCTGGCATTGGGTTTTATCCTCAAGGCTGTTTTGCATCAATTCAGATGGCCAACAGATTTATTGGTGTCAGCATTGCCCTTGCTGTTGTGCTGGCTTGTGATCAACTTGTGTCAGGGAGTCACGCGTTTCATCTTCCCAGTATCTGCGGGGATGCGCGAGTTTGAACGCTTGTTTGCTTGGGGCAGTGGGATTTTTTGCGTGTTCTGGGTGTTTGGCTTCATGCCCGACTTTTTGCAAGAACTCGAACAAGTTCACCTGTCTTTTGGTAAAACCCAAGTCGATCTCAGAACCTTGCTAGAAGGTGTGCTCAGTTGCGTGGCGGTCATCATTTTGACGCTGTGGTTCTCCACTTTGATTGAGCGGCAAGTCATCAAGCCAACAGTGCAAGATTTGTCCATGAGAAAGGTCTTGTCCAATTTATTGCGAACTTGTTTGGTAACGATAGGTCTTTTGTTTTCCTTGTCTGCTGTGGGGCTAGACCTCACCGCCTTGTCCGTGCTGGGTGGTGCTTTGGGGGTTGGCTTGGGTTTTGGTCTACAAAAGTTGGCTGCCAATTATGTCAGTGGGTTTGTGATCCTTTTGGAGCGCTCCATTCGAATTGGAGATTTTGTTCGAATTGAGGAGTTTGAGGGGCAAATCACCGACATCAAAACTCGCTACACATTGATACGCGCATACTCAGGCATTGAGTCAATTGTGCCCAATGAAGTGCTCATGACTCAGAGGATTGAGAACTATTCGCTTCAAGATCCCCACGTCATGTTGAGCTCTACTGTGACCTTGTCCTATGACACCAATGTGCAGCAAGCACAACGGTTGTTGATCCAAGCCGCACTGGATTGTGACCGGGTGCAGCAAGATCCTGCCCCCAACGCATTGTTGGAGGCATTTGACGCCGATGGTTTGACCTTTAAACTGGTGTATTGGATCAAAGACCCCCAAAATGGACAACTCAATGTACGCTCCTTGGTCAATTGCAATGTTCATGCAGCGTTGAAAGAGGCCAAAATTGACATTCCAAGGCCCCAGCGCGAGATCCACTGGCCCCAAGCGTCCTCGCTCCCCTCGCTAGACGGCAATACGCCTTTAGGCTGATTGCAGGATCAAAACAGCCTCAGTTGGCTTAAAATGTAATTTTTGGTCTAGAGCCGGTGCTTGAGGCTCAAAGTGATTGACGCATCCCAACTTTTTAAGGCGATGGATCACACTTGTTCATTGGGCTGCATCAAGTTTTCAGTCAAATGCTCTAGGCCCTACACTCACTTTCATTGTCAAGGATCAACATGAAAATCTTAGTGCCCGTAAAGCGTGTGGTTGACTACAACATCAAGGTGCGGGTCAAGTCAGACCAAACCGGTGTTGACATTGCGAACGTCAAAATGAGCATGAATCCTTTTGACGAGATTGCTGTTGAAGAGGCAGTTCGGCTCAAAGAGAGTGGTGCGGCCAGCGAAATTGTTGCGATTTCTTGCGGTTTGACGCAGTGCACAGAAACTTTGAGAACGGCTTTGGCCATTGGAGCCGATCGAGCCATTTTGGTTGAAACCAATGAGGAGCTTCAGCCCTTGGCGGTTGCCAAATTGTTAAAAGCAGTCATGGCCAAAGAAAATCCAGATTTGGTGATTTTAGGCAAACAAGCCATCGATGACGATTGCAATCAAACGGGTCAAATGTTGGCAGCTTTGACGGGCTTGGGGCAAGCCACTTTTGCTTCAAAATTGGAGTTGGTGGACAACAGGGCCCAAGTGACACGAGAGGTTGACGGTGGCTTGGAGATCCTCTCTTTGGCTTTGCCTGCAATCGTGACCACAGATTTGCGCCTCAATGAGCCGCGCTTCATCACCCTGCCCAACATTGTCAAAGCCAAGAAAAAACCGCTTGAAGTCATCAAACCCGAGGAGCTCGGTGTTGATGTGTCTCCAAGGCTGAAAACACTCAAGGTGAGTGAGCCTTCACAACGTGGAGCAGGCATCAAG
>Ga0208618_1000080_pt1 | contig 42974 bp, 42 predicted proteins | sample CryBogCBE18Jul08_FD_184585 | JGI IMG/M metagenome (GOLD analysis project Ga0208618, IMG submission 184585) | Freshwater microbial communities from Crystal Bog, Wisconsin, USA - CBE18Jul08 (SPAdes) | ecosystem: Environmental > Aquatic > Freshwater > Lake | place: Crystal Bog, Wisconsin, USA...
CGTTGGCACGTATCATTTGCCAGACAATGTTATCGTTGTTGCTGCTGGTAACCGAGAAGCTGACAAGGGCGTTACTTACCGTATGCCTGCTCCGCTTGCTAATCGCTTCGTACATCTTGAACTACGTGTTGACTTTGATGACTGGTTCCAGTGGGCTGTTGCTAACAAGATCCACAAGGATGTCGTTGGTTACATCAGCTTTGCCAAACAGGACTTGTACGATTTCGATCCTAAGACTGCTAGCCGCTCGTTTGCTACTCCTCGTTCTTGGAGTTTTGTTAGCGAACTGCTCGAAGACGATATCGGCGAGAACACACTCTCAGATCTCGTAAGCGGTGCTGTAGGCGAAGGTACTGGTGTTAAGTTTATGGCACATCGCAAGATTGCCGGACGTATGCCTAATCCAACTGACATCCTTGCAGGCAAGGTTAAGGAGCTCAAGGTTAAAGAGATCTCCGCTATGTATTCTCTCACTGTTAGCTTGTGCTATGAGCTCAAGGACGGTGCTGAGAAGAAAATCAAGGGCTGGGATGAACAGGCTGATAATTTCTTCCGCTTTATGATGGATAACTTTGAGACTGAGCTCACTGTTATGGGTGCTAAGATCGCGCTTACTAACTATGACTTGCCTCTAGATCCTAGCAAGATGAAGAACTTCGATGAATTCCACGATCGTTTCGGCAAGTACGTTATCGCTGCTAATCAGTAACACTAAGGCTGCTAGATAATGTTGTCTAGCAGCTATTTTCACATATGGAGAGAACTATGAACTATCAAGAAGAACGAATCTATGATCTAGAACAAAAGGTAAATGTTATCAAAAAGGTAGTTATTACATCTGCTATCGGACTAGCACTTATCTCTACTGCACTTAGCAGCTTTTATATCGTTGATCCTAGCGATCGTGCAGGTGTGCGTAGCTTTGGACAGCTGACTACGACTACACCTATTGGTCCTGGATTACACTTTAAGGTTCCATTCTTTAGCACTGTTGATAAGCTACAGGTCAGTCTTACTACATTGCATATGGAAACCTTTAGCACAAACACAGTCGACAACCAGCGTGTACAGTTGGAAATCAATATGACCTATCGTATCCCTGAAGATGGTGTGTTCCGTTTGATGTATGACACAGGTGGGACTGGTCCCGGTGATATTACAAATCAGATCAAGAGCGTTGTCCGCGATCGGGTTAGCCGTGTTGTTGCTAGCAAGAATACCAACAGCATCAGCGGTGACCGAGAGAAGATCCAGAACGAGATCTTTGGCGAAGTCGAAAAGTCTGTGTATGATCTGTTCCGTATCAAGGTCGAAAGCCTGCAGATCCCCGGCATCGTATATAGCGAGACATTTAACAGCAGTGTAGAAGCCGCGGTCCGTGCTAAGAACGAAGCTATCGCAGAAGAGAATCGCAAGAAGGTGTTTGAATATCAGGCACAGCAGAAGGTTATCACTGCTGAAGGTGAAGCAAAGCAAGCTACTGTACGTGCAGAAGGCGAAGCTAAGTCAGCTGCTATCGCTGCACAAGGTGCTGCCAATGCTCTACTAATCCGTGCGCAGGCAGAAGAGAAGGCTGCTGAACTCGCAGGTCAAGGTAATGCTGCCCGGCTCAGTGCAGAGATTGTAGCACTAGGTGGTCCAGACAAGTATCTCGAACTACAGCGTACTATCGCTACACAGAAGTGGAATGGTCAGGGGCCTGCAACTGTGATGAGCACAAATGGGCAGATGCCTATGCTGCTTAATATGCCGGGAAGCAAGTAACCCGCTTGACTAATCTATTAAATGTGTTATTATATAAACATAACAAAGGAGTAACAAATGGCGACCGCAGTAGCAGAACGTAGAGATATCCGCAAATACGAAGAGAAACTTATCACAGCCCGTGTTGGACTGCTGCTTCGGCATAGTTTCTTTGGCAACCTCGCAACACGTTTGCGCATGGTAGACTGCACAGATGATCCGCACATTAATACTGCTGCAACTGACGGTCGCTATTTCTATTATGACACAAAATTTATCGACAAACTGAGTCCTAAGCAAACAGAATTCCTGTTCTGCCACGAGGTACTGCATAACGTGTTCGATCATATGGGACGGCGAGGCTCACGTGATCCTGACATTTGGAATATCGCAGCCGACTATGCTATCAACCAGATCCTCGTAGACGATCGCATCGGCGACAAGATTACACAGGTCAAGATCTTCCAAGACAACAAATACCGCGGCAAGAGTGCAGAAGAGATCTACGACATTATTTTTGAGAAATATGATCTCCAGCAACTTCAGCAGCTTGGTGAACTGCTAGATCAGCATCTCGATCCTGAGAAGGACGGTGACGGTGACGGTAAAGAAGGCAAGGGCAAACGCCAAAAATATACCAAAGACGAACTGCGTAAGATCCGCGATGAAATGAAAGAAGCTATGATCAGTGCTGCACAATCTGCTGGTGCTGGCAACATCCCGGCAGGTGTACGCCGTATGATCCAAGAGCTTACTGAGCCTAAGATCAACTGGCGCGAACTACTGCGTCAACAGATCCAAAGCACTATCCGCAACGACTATACCTGGATGCGTCCGTCACGCAAAGGGTGGCATACTGGTGCGGTATTGCCCGGCATGAATTACGATATGACTATCGATGTAGCTATCGCTATCGATATGAGTGGTTCTATCAGCAACAAACAAGGTAAAGATTTCTTGAGCGAGATCAAGGGCATCATGGATCAGTTTAAAGATTTCCATATTAAACTGTGGTGCTTTGATACTGAAATCTATAATCCAGTCGACATCACTGCCGACACTATTAGTGAATTTGAAACGTATGAACTCAAAGGCGGTGGTGGTACAGATTTTGATGCTAACTGGAAATTTATGAAAGATGAAAACTTTGTTCCTAAAAAGTTTATCATGTTTACTGACGGTATGCCCTGGAGTAGCTGGGGTGATGAAGACTATTGTGATACCGTGTTTATCATCCACGGTCCTGAAAATATCATTCCGCCATTCGGTGCACATAGCCACTACGAGTTTAAAGAGTAATGAAAGAATTTACTATTAACCCACTAGATGTGCTAGAGAAGAGGAAATTAAATTTCCTCCCTCCCCATCTTAATGCTATCAACGTAAACCATTCTCGTATAATCGACGAATGGATTAGAGGACATCTAAAGGGCAGATATTATCTAGGTCAAGAATTAAAACTAGACGATAGCAGTCGTCTAGTTCCCCGAGAAGTAGTAGCTTTTGAAGATCCCAAAGAAGCCACTATTTTTTTGTTATCCTGCCCATACTTGGCCAAAATCAAAGGCTGATATTTCCTTTTTTGATTAATTAATTATACAGTCTAAAAGGAGATTATTATGGACGATGTAAACACCACTACGCCAGACACTGCCCCCGACGCAGGAAGCAGTGAGCTAACAATTAACGATCTAGCTGCCGTTAAGTCAATCATCGATGTGGCTAGCACACGCGGTGCATTCAAGCCAAACGAAATGGTAGCTGTAGGAACCGTGTATAGCAAGATCGATGCGTTCTTAACTGCTGCACAGGCTGCGCAGAAAGCATCAGCAGCTAATGCTTAAACACGTTGGAAAGATGAAGCATAATGGAGCGAAGGTTGCGGTGATATATCGCACCCTTCCCGGAGATGCTTTCGGTGCTCTTGTTGTGGGCACTGCTAGTCTAAGCGAGACACAGCACAATGCCCTAATGAATGAATTAGAGTCAGCACTAGGCCAGCAGGCAAACGAATTCGGCGATCATATCAGCAATCGCTATTTCCAAGATGGCGCTAATATTTTAGAATCGCTACACTTGCAGGGCAAGCTCCGCAGGGTTGAAACTACTGAAGTAGTCATGATGCCTACTAGCACAGACGAAGTTATGCTTTCGGAATTAAATGAGATCATAGCTGAACAGAAGGGTGTTACACTCGACGATTTATCGATCAAGAGTGATATGCCACACTTACAGAGAAAGACTAACGTACAAGAAATCCCTGTAAAAGACCATACTGGTAACCATCCGCGTGTTACGGAAAAGCAAAAAGAATATCCACCTATCTTGAGCGAATCACCATCCGGTACTAAGGAACCCGAAGTAGTGTCAGTTGGAGACCTCAAGAACGAGATAAGCAAGCTTCTCTTGGAAGCACAGAGACTACAGAAGTTGGCCGACTCGATGGAGCCAGCGAAGAAGAAAACCAGTGCCAAAGCAAAACAAAAGAATACTGAATCAGAACATAATTGAGCAATGGCCTGAAATATTCTCCGACATAGACCTGTCCGCCGTTCCTTTAGATTATTTACATAACGTAGTGATAACCTTTAGGGACGGCAACCAGTGGAATGTTGTTATTAAAAAACAGGACAGAGATATTATGAAGGGCGATTTACCAAAAGAGCTAACAGAGCTTTTCAATAATTATGAAAAGCAGATAGTTAATGTTGACTTCCAATTGGATGTTCCCCAGATAAAGAAAGATGTGATGAAATCCACTAAACGTTTCTTAAGAGGCAAGAAATAATTAGGTTAATAAATATATTATGACCGAATATTATATTAGAACTAAAGAAACTGCTGACGATTTCTTTTTTAGAGATAGCATACAGAATGTTTTTACGCACAATGGTAGTGCTAGACCATATGGAATTTCAATATACTCTGATTTAATGTGCAAGATAGAATGGTTAATTCTAAAGTTAAAAATTCCATATTATAGTAGCCAAGACCCTAAAAATTCTCCAGAAAATATAGATATATTATCAAACTTTACCTACGACGAGATCGCAAGATTGCGCAAATCTACAAATACTTTATTTGCATTTAACTATTTGGCAGAGGGCAATAGTTATAAATGGTATAATTTTTATCAGATGTTAACATTATCAGGAATTAAACATCAAATTCCTCCAGAAAAAATATTCTTTTTAAGCAGTAACATATTAGAAGAACAAGCATATGCAAATTGGCAAAAAATAAATTATCCAAATTATAAAATTAACGTAGTTTCTTTTAATTATTTTGCTAACATTGTTCAAAATTTTTCAGATACTCCTGTCACAATAGATCAAACCGTATCTAAAATTAAAGAGAATACTAAACATTTTTTATCTTTGAATCGCAGAAAACACCCTATGAGAGTATATACTTGCTACAAAATATGGAAATCTAGCATCTATTATGATACTCTCATAAGTTATGACAAGATATTGCCAACAGATATAAGATATGGATACGATCACGAACCTAAATTTTTGTTAGAAAAATTTATGGATTCTAGTCCTTCAGTTTTAGATTTTAGTGATTTTGATAAAAATTGGGCTTTTGAGCCAGCAGGAGCAAGTAACCCTATAGGTTTATTTGAGAGATCATTAATAAGCTTAGTGAGCGAAACACTTACAGATTCTGAGGACGGTACTAGTCTATTTTATAGTGAAAAAACATTCAAAGCAATGTTAAATAATCATCCTATCATGATATTCGGACAAACGGGTATTAATTTAACTTTGGAAAAAATAGGTTTTAAAAATTACAAAAATTATTTTGACTTAGAATTTGATAAAATAAACAATACATATTCTAGGATCGATATGCAAATAAATCAATTAGAACAGATTAATGATCAATTGTGTTCTATGAGTGTGTCACAAAAGATAGATTGGTTTTTGCAAGATAGAGAAACATTAGAATACAACAAGAACGCATTAAAATCTCAAGATTATAGTAGAAAAAAACTAGAAATTTTTATTGATATAGTTAAATCAATTATTGAATAATTCTTTACAGTAGTTTTTAAAATTAACTAATTCCGGAAATATTTTATCAAATTCTGTGTTACGACGACGGTCGTATTCTTGCACAAATAGATAAAAATCTTTTTGATCCGTATTTAATTTTTCATCTGAAATACTATGTGTCCTTAATAAATTACATATCATCCTTATTTTTTCTTGATCAGATTCGTAAAGCAATGCGTAATGTCCTTCTGAGGGATAAACTGCTTCCTTCCATCTATCTATAAGTTTTTCTAAACGCTCAATAGTTTGTTCTTTAACGTCAACTGGAGCTAAACAGGGATGTAAAAATGGAGGATATCTCAAATAATTAGTGCTGATTATCAACTTGTTATGTTCATAACTTGTATGGTGCTTTATCCGAAGCTTCATTATATCTTCATAAAATTTATCAATCGTGCCTAATGATAGTATATTAATAGTTGTCATTATACCTACCCACGAATTCGATGGAACATTTGTTAAGAGATTATCTAGATTTTCGTACCATTCTTTATAATTTAATCCATATCTAATATATTCAGCTTGTTCATTTACTGCTTCTCCGCTCGTAAATATATTAACTTCTTTAATCCTAGGTGCTATACGATTAATATATGCTATTAATTTATCTATAAGATTTTTTGGCACATTGAGATTTGTATTAATCCCTAATATTAGTTTAGGATTGAGATCGGGATCTTTTTCTAATTTGTCTAGGAGATCCCAAACGTCTTTACTTAAAAGTGGTTCGCCACCAGTTAATCTCAAATTAGTTAAATTCTTAGATAACTCTGGCCACCATTCCCAAAAAGCTTCAACATACGGATTGTATTCGTTGTGGTTATAAGTTGGTTTTAATTTTCCTGTAGCGTGTGATGTAGGATAAGGTCCAAATTGCTTTGTTTCTTCTGCCCATTTACTACTTACATCAGGTGAGCAGTATGCGCATTTAAAATTACAAACATTAGAAAAACTGATTTCTAGATATGTAGGATTAATATCTTGTGTTTTTGTTGCTAAGATTTTAGGAATAAATGGCCAGGCCCAGGGTTCTATACTTTTGTAAAATCTGTCACTTATATTGCCCATATCTTCCACTTTCCAGCAATATTCACATTCGCTAGGTCGAATACCGTCGAGCATTTTTTGCATCTGTTCTTTTTTAAACTTGGTATTATGTAGTGCTTTATAATTCTCTTTTAATTCTTCTAATGGAATCTTATGTGGATTTGGATGGTGACAGCTGTGATTAAATCCGTTTTGGAGATATAACGTAGTCTGTATCCATTTTGCTGCACAAAACGAAGGACTTATATTGTTCAATACATCTATTTTTTCTTTTTCCATAAAAATAATTATCGATAAAACGACTATAGGAATATTTTTTCTTGACAAGCCAACACACATATCATATTATAAACTATGACATTAAAAACAGACATCAACTTTGAAGAAGATAAATCATATGTTCCGGTATTAGATCACGGTTTCGTAGGTCTTGTAGACTATATGGGTAGCGACGATGCTATTGTCCGAGCGGCCCGTGTTAGTTACGGTGAAGGCACTAAGAAAGTGCAAGGTGATCGTGGGTTAATCCGCTATCTCATGCGGCACGAGCATACTACACCGTTTGAAATGTGTGAAGTTAAATTCCACCTAAAGCTGCCAATCTTCGTGATGCGCCAGCTTGTTAGACATAGGACAGCGAGTTTAAATGAATATTCGGCCCGTTACTCGGTCATCACAGACGAATTCTATATACCCGATCCGGACAAGCTCAAACCGCAAAGTACAACCAATAAGCAAGGTCGAGAAGGTGAGCTCACAGACGAACAGCGAGCGCACGTTATTGCAGATCAGATCGAAGCATGGGATCACGCTTACAGCGTCTACCAACAACATATCGACGGTATTGGGCTGGCTAGAGAAACTGCTCGCGCGATCCTCCCGGTAGGCGGGTATACTGAGTGCTATTGGAAGGCTAACCTAAAGAACTTCCTGCATATGGCTCGCTTGCGTATGGATAGCCACGCACAGTGGGAGATCCAGGAATTTGCCCGTGCTATGTATTTGCTTGCTAAACCTTTATTTCCTTTAGCTTGCGAAGCATTTGAGGACTATGCTGTTAATTCTGTCAAGGTTAGCGGACTTGAAAAAGGCCTATTAAGGCGTTTGATTAGTGAAGAAAAGTGGCAAGATCTACTTGACGGTTTGCGAAATGAGGAAAATATTGCTAATAAATATGGTCTCAGCAAGCGAGAACTAGAAGAATTTAAAGCCAGCTGGTTATAAATCTCTACCTATTATTAGGCTACTCCTGGATAAATACTAAAAGAAAATACCAGGAGTTTCTAGATGTCTATACAATTAAGGCGCGGTCTCAATTCTGAAAGGGCTACTGTTACCCCAGCAGAAGGCGAACTAATATATACTACCGATACTAAGATATTGTACGTAGGTGATGGTCTTACACTAGGTGGAAATCAAGTTTCAACCTCAGGATTAAGCGGTACGCTTAATGGTAATATCGATTTAGGTAGTTATGAACTTACCGGAGTATCGTTGACGATAACCTCAACCGGTACTATTATCGCTAATAATATAAGCGGTACATTTAATGGCGCACTAGGATCAAACCTAACTATAGGCACACATTCTATAACTAATGGAACTAACTTAACGCTAAATGGTTCGGATGGTAACATTAGTGCTAATAATTTTATATTAGGATTAGGTTCACTATCTAGTTTAAATACATTTGTATCTCCCAATAATAATACGATAGGAAGATTAAAAATCGCCGATCAAACCGAGATGGTTTTTAATAATAGCGACGATTCAATACCTTTTATTAAAGTGAATGGTATAACTAGTGGACCAACGACATCTTATTTCCAAAGCAATATATCTAGAGGTACAATCGCTTCGCAACAACCTGTGCAGGCTGGTGATGTTCTCTATTTCCAAAGTATAAACGGGTGGGATGGAACAAATTATACACCATCGGCTGCGCTTGTTTTCCAAGTTGATCCCAATTCAACGGTATCAGCTAGTCATGCACAAGGCAAGATATTCATAGCTAACTTTACTGATAATAATTTAGCCAATGCAAAATTCTTAGCATTTGATTCTGCAGGAAGACTCGGCGTAAATGTACAAAATCCAAATTATACATTAGATGTAAGCGGTGGTGGATCTTTCCAAGGTAGGGTACGAACATTTGGTGTAGTCAATAATGTTGATCCTGCTACACAGGATGGTCCATTGGGCTATTATAATATTGACAATAGTAACCCAACGATAGCAGTTGCAGACACACATCACATAGATATACCTGCATTTAGTGGTATGTTAATAGTAAATGACATAACAACCGGAGTTGTTGCTACTTGGCTCTGTGGCGGCAATCAAACCATACAGACAGGAATAACCAGTATAGCATTTGGTGCTACACTGGGAACTATGGCAGAACAAAGTAACGGTTATCGCTGGACTAATAACGGATTTACTGGTCCATTCACATTTACTGTGATCAGGACTAGGAATACTGCTTAATTACCATTTAGGGTATCGATTGAGAGATTCATAAAATCTCTCAACATCCATTTTCCAAAAAGTCTGTATAGTACCTCTATATTCTCTCTCTCCACAATCAGTCAATAGCCCTTCTGATGCTAATGTAGGACAATAGGTCCTATGTACTAATCTCTGACTGGCTACTGGAGAATTATTTGTCGTTATATAGAGATCCTTGTCTCGGCCTGCCCATTCTATACAAGCAGGAATTAGGAATTGACCTGAAAAATTCTGATGTTGTTTTATATCGTTTAGGCTAAATTTCTTGCGATCACTTGCTAGTGTAGTTAGCACGCATATGCGTGCGCAAATCCTATAGGCGTTTGGTCCCATTATATCCAACGTATGTGAAGCTACCGAACCGATAGGCCTATCGTCACGCAAGAGCACAAATGTCTGTTTCTCTCGTTCATTTTTAAAACAATCAATCATGGTCTTTTGACTTGAGTTGTTTAAATAACCTTTTTCCGTAGCTAATTTATAGAATTCAGTTAGATCTATTTCAGGTGTCCACGGGACTACTTTATAAACAGTTTTTTCCGCCATTGGGTATTTATGGAATATATACTATAGGTGCATTATGTTTGATTATAAAGAATTAAAATCTCTACATTTAGAAATAACCAATCTGTGTCAAGCTGCTTGTCCTATGTGTACTAGGAATATACAGAGTGGTCTTAAAAATCCTCTGTTAAGAGATGCCGAATGGACACTAGAAGACTATAAGACTATCTTACCAAAAGATATTATAACACAATTAGAAAAGATAATGTTCTGTGGTAATTTTGGTGATCCATTGCTAAATGATGATCTAATCGGAATGTGCGAGTATACTAGATCCATAAATCCATCTATAACCATACGCATACACACTAACGGTAGCTTACGCAACAAGGAATGGTGGCGTAAACTAGCTAGCGTTTTACCTAAAAATCATCAAGTTATATTTGCTATAGATGGACTAAAAGGCACACACGAATTATATAGGATAAACACATCATTTGATAAGATAATAGAAAATGCCAAAGAATTTATAGCAGCCGGCGGTAAAGCAGAGTGGGCATATCTTAGATTTAAACACAATCAAGACCAAGTAGAAGAAGCTAGGATTATGGCAAAAGAGCTAGGATTTGAAACTTTTGTAATGAAAGACAGCTCAAGATTCTTAATAACTAATACATTTGATGTATTAGATAAAGATGGTAAACCAACACATCAGCTACAGTCTAGTGACTATTCTAATCTAAATCTAATATCCGAAGATATCATAAAAAACTATAGATTAATGGTCGATGATAGCGAGATAACTTGCTATGTACAACAGGTCAAAGAAGTCTATATAGATGCACATATGACTGTGATGCCTTGTTGTTGGGTAGGAGCATTACCCTACATATATAGAGAATCAAATCAAACCATAGGCAAGATACGAGACGAGATATATCAAGAATATAATAATTTATTAGCAGCATTGGGTGGTAAAGATAGGCTCGATGCGAGCAAGAATCATCTAAGAGATATAATAAATTCAGCAGAATATCAAACCGTATGGCAGAGATATTGGAGTGAACAAAAAATGATAACTTGTGCTAGGAGTTGCGGAGTATCTAAAAGAGCAGCTGTGTCTCGACCCAATGAGCAGTTTATCACCCGAGAAAATTTATCTCAACAGTGAATCCTTTTGATTCAGCATTAGTTTTAATATAATCTATAGTATCTCTGCTACAATTTAAACGTATTTCCAAATCATTGATCTTTTCAATTCCAGTTATTTCTTTGCTTTTGATCTTTGTGTTGAGCATCTTCATAGTATCTTCATATAATACCTGTTTCCAATCAAAATCTCCTCCAGAAAATCTTAGATGATAACCGGGAGATTCAAACAAAGGTAGTCGATGTCTTATATTTAGATAAACTCTGTCTCTTGAACCAAAGTTAACAGCAGTATGTCGTATGCTAGTATCTAATCTCCATATCCTCCCATCAACAGGCAATTGATGCATTTTTTGTTTTTCTATATCTATGAGATAACAATGAGGATTAGTAGTTATTACCATATCATAACGATCATCGGGATCGCAATGCGCAGTATAACATTCAGCAGATTCTAATTTTAATAGCCTAGCTTCACCTATATCGTCTAGTGCTTTTAAAACATCTCCCAATGGGGTTCCTTGATACTCTGGTTTAACTGTATATCTTCCGGTTAGGAGATTACCATTTGTTTCATTGAGGGTTAGCCTCTTGCCAAACTCTGGCATCATAGAAAATTGTTCTAATATAGGGTCGATGTCGAATCTGAATTCTGTTTCATGGATCATAGAAATATTTATGGTAACCCAACATCTACTTAAATATTTGGTATGCAGAAAATAAAAATAGCACCATCGTGGAGTGATGAATGGTTAGAAGTAACTGGACCACAACCGTTTTCAGATGTGAAAATGCAAAAGCTAGCCTTGGCTGTTTTAGATGGTAAAACAGACCGAGATATATCTGATGAAATCTATAATAATTTTATAGAAGAAACAGAATATTGGATAAAAAATTCCAAACTCAATGATCTCAGAGGATTTGATAGATTTACAAGGCGAGATGTCTGTATGGGTTGTACACAATTTATAGATAATCTATATATGAGGAATACCATACAATATCTAGAAGGTGATTACAAATATCACGATAGATTAGGAACAGGCATCATTAGAGATACAAATAACCTAGAGCAGACTACACCCTTAGTATTATCAATGCCATTTCCTAGCACAGGTAGCAAATATCGAGATATGGAATCTATACTAGATATATGCTCTAGGCGCATGATTCCTGTACATATAGACGGTGCCTGGATAACCTGTGCTAAAAATCTAGATTTTGATTTCAATCATCCTGCTATAAAAAGTTTTGCTATAAGCCTAAGCAAAGGATTAGGGCTAGGCTGGAACAGGATCGGAGTGCGTTGGTCTAGAGATATAAACATATCCGATAGCATATCTATAATGAATGATTACCATATGAACAACCGTGCATTGACGATGATCGGTTTGCATTTCCTGAGGAACTTACCGCCGGACTATTTGTGGAATACACACGGAGATAAAAATACTAAAATCTGTAGTGCATTTAATCTCATACCAACCAATAGCATACATCTAGCACTTAGAAAAGACGGTAGTCCTGTAGGATTAACACCGCTATTACGTTACCTTGAGGGAGAAGAAATTGGATAATCTAATAAAAGATATGTATGAGAGAGATTACGGCAATATGCTACATCTTGTAAATGGAGTATATATACCGTTTGATATTAAATGGAAAAATATAGGAGTATCTGTATCCGGAGGTGCTGATAGTGCTATGTTAGCCTATGTACTCTGCAAACTGATAACTGAGAATGACGCTAATACTACTGTCCATATTATAAGCCATATACGTATGTGGGAACGCAGACCGTGGCAGAGGAAGAATAGCTTAGATGTATATGATTGGTTAGTTGGGCATTTTACAAATATAACTTTTAAAAGACACGAGAATTTTATCTCTCCTGATCTCGAATGGGGTAGCCAAGGTGCTACTCTCATAGACGAATATGGAAATATCAATAGCGGTGATATAATAGAGATACAATCGTTTGCCAAATATATAGCACATAGAGAAAATCTAGATATCTACTATAATGCAGTATCGCATAATCCCAGTACATTAGAAATAGATAACAGATTTCTACGTAGAGATATAGTGTTTGATGATAGTGAAAAAACTAGGAATCTCATCATACGCAAACACGGAGATAGATATTCCTGCCATCCATTTCGGTTCGAAGAAAAAAAATGGATCATTTCCTGTTACAAGCTGTTTGATGCATTAGATTTACTAGACGTGACCCGTAGCTGTGAGGGAGATAACATAGACTATCCAGATGTATTCAAAGGTCTAGATTATAAAAGCTATAAAGACGATATGAGAGTACCTACTTGTGGAAAATGTTTCTGGTGCAGAGAACGAGATTGGGCACTAACCTGTGACTGAAAAACTTTGGTGCCCTCTTCCTTGGACGCATTTGGCTGTTAAAAATAATGGTACTCTTCGTATGTGTAGCCATAGCCAGAGTGGCGGAAACAAGAACACTGTTTTGATAAAAGACAGCAAGGAACTCACTATAGAAGATCTCAACACAGTCGATGCAATGAATAGTGATAATTTAAAACAAGTTAGACGAGACTTTTTAGAAGGAAATTGGCCAGAACAATGCAGACGCTGTGAACGTGAAACAGCAGCAGGACATAGGGCAAGAAACATCTGGGAAACTGAGAGGCATTTAGATACCTTTACTTATGAACAAGCATTGGCAACAACTGCTATCGACGGTACTATAGAAAATCCAGAGATACAAAGTTTCGATCTCAGAGTAGGTAACCAATGTAATCTACGCTGTGTTATGTGTTTTCCTGGAGAAGCAACTAAATGGTATAAGGACTATAAAGAGATAACAGGAGAAGATACATTTGGTGTCGATAATAAGACCTATTCACTAGATCCCAAAGATAGTGATTTTGATTGGATACGAAGCGAAATAAAGGTAGAATCTCTAGTGAGAGCAAGCACACACCTAAACAAGATCAAGTTTGGTGGTGGCGAGCCCGTGATTATAAAGAAGCATCACGATATTATAAGGCGCTTAGTAGAAGAAGGATATGCTAAAGATATAGAATTAGAATACAGCGTCAATATAACCGTATTTCCTCCGGAATTGTTTGATCTATGGAAGCAATTCAAGAAGATCAAAATATGTGCTAGTTTAGATGCCATAGGAACCGCCGATGAGGCTATAAGGTATCCGACTAGATGGAGTGACGTCGAAAATAATCTAACTATGCTTGATCAATTAGGTGAAAAATTTGAAATATTTACTTCAACAACTATAAGCATATTATCTCTAGAGCATTATGCTAATACGTTGTTATGGATACAATCAAAAGATTACCAAAAGATCAATAGAAATGTACATTCAGTAAGTGCTAGCCATCCCGTGTATGCACCACATTATCTAAACATAGCCATATTAGAGCAGCGGCATATAGATGAGATATTTTTAGATCTTGAACAACAGGTAATGGCTAGTCCATATAATGCTGTACTGAAATCAGCTATACTCAACAAAATCATGTTCTATAATAATTACTATAAATTAATGAAGATAGCAGGACCCGAAGTTATTATCTATAGGAAACAATTTGCAGATAGATTCTATCGATTCGCAAATAATCAAAAACAGGACTGGGATACTATATTCCCAAAAGCAGCAAGGATAGCACAAGAATGGAAAAACCTATAAGCGAGACCTTTTGTATGCATCCCTTCACTGGGTTAGCTACTAGAGAAGACGGAGCCGTAATGGTCTGTTGCCGTAGTCATCCTATAGGTTGGATACAGAACGAATCACTTGAAGATATATGGAATAATGAGAATATGTGCCGTATACGCAAGCAGGTTTTAAGTGGAGAAAGACCTAAAGAATGTAGCCCTTGCTTTAGCTTAGAAGATCAAGGTGTGGAGAGTTTAAGGCAGAGACATATAAGGGGTAACATACCCGAAGCTAGGGTAAATCTATATCCAACAGCATTGGAAAAACTAAGTGAAGATCATCATATGCCTTTTGAAATACCCACTATGGAGATCAAGCTCAACAATCTCTGCAATCTCAAATGCCGTATGTGCCACCCCATGGATAGCACTAGCTGGAACGACTGGGACGAAGTAGAACACTTCTATAAAGAAGAAGGCAACTTTATGGTGGATGCGATAAACGAGTTAGGTTTAAAAAAGAAACCCTACCTAGATAAGTTTGATGACAATCCCAATTGGTGGAATAGTTTTGCTAGGGTTATACCACACTTCCGCAGAGCAGAATTCGCAGGCGGGGAACCGCTCATGGATCCGCAGCACTATCGCATATTGGATATGTTAGCACCGTATGGTGATCAGATAGAGATAAAATATGCTACTAATCTAAGTGTATTAGGTATTAAAGGTGGGCGTAATATTTGGGATTATTGGCCAAAGTTTAAAAGCGTAGCTGTAAATGTTAGCATCGACGGATTAGGAGATGTTTACGAACACGTAAGAGGAAATGCCAGTTGGGATGATCTAGTGGCTAACATCAAAACTATACAGGCTATTCCAAACATTTCTCGTATAGTTGGAGCAGTCTGCGTACAAGCAGATAATATAATGACACTAGACAAAATCATTGAATATTTCCTAGACGATATTGGTATCGTCTTCTATGGCAATAGAGTAGAATATCCTAACTTGTTATCAGCACAAGTAATACCACCTGCTCTAAAAGAAGAAGCTATACAGAGATTAGAAGCTATTAAGCCCCGTGTGAAAGATTTTAAATTAGTCCAAAAATACCCTATACTATTAGATATTACACTAGGTCAGATACAAGATAATATCAACTATTTGCGTTCGAAAGATCAGAGCCATCTATGGCCTAAATATTTAGATTTTAGTGCTAGGTTAGATCGGCGCCGTAATCAAAAATCTATAACAGATATTATTCCGGAATTCAAAGATCATGTATGAGAAATTTTTACTAACCATTGGCAATTCTGTAAGAGATTACGAACTAACTTTTGATATATTTGATACAGGCATAGCACAAAAATGGGCTACTGAAGTAGCTAGAGATTATGGATTTTATGAAACTGATAGATTCAGCAACTGGCCGGATAGCCCTCGAGATAAAACATACTATGTAGATCAACTAAATCAACAGATAGCTACTGTAAATAACTATCATCCTAATACCATTAACACAGTTGTACAAGATAATCCAGATCAAGACACTATGAATTATCTGCACGTTTTCTTTGAGAAACTAAGAGGGCCCGTAGGAGAAGAACCAGAATGGTTTAAATCTGCCAGTGCAGAAGCACAAGAGGCTATCTGCAAGTTTAACATACTGATACACGAATATGAGCATCTCAGTTTTAACGAAGAAATGTTGCCGTTAACACATCACCCATATGCCACTATAGTAGGAACTTATCAAGATAGGCCTAGATATGAACTAACAGATGACGAATATCAATATTATACATACGATTGGCGTTTTGGTACTGTTTATATAAACTACTGCGAAGTAGGTAAGCCATTATTGGATGTTTTTAAAGACAACGACGAAGTAGTTGGAGATAACAATATAAAACCATTAAAGTATTATAGCGCAGATTGGCAGATCAAGTTTGGTCCAGATACTTTAGATTGGGTATACGAGCAGAGGACTAAAGAATTTAAAGATTGGTTTGATAGGAAAAGTAACTATCTAAATCAGCTAGGTATATATTGGGGACCAAGGATGGCACTGGGTATGATACCAGTAGCTACATTAAATCTAATAGATAGCAATCTTATTGATCTAGACAAAGTAACTATAGTGCAAAAACTCAGTCCATATCAGGAAATAAAAAGGACCAAGATACTATGAGGAAAATCACTAGCAAATGGCCGCATCAAGACAAGATCAAGATAGAATGGAATCTAGGTAAACGCTGTAATCTAGATTGTACCTATTGCCCAGAATATATCCACGACAATCACAGTCCTCATACAGACATAGAGAAGCTTAAAGCTACAGTGGCGGTTTTAAACGCATTAGAAGCTCCTGTGCGTCTAAGTTTAACAGGAGGCGAGCCTAGCGTACACCCTCACATAGAAGAGCTGTTAACTGCTATAAATGCTGCTGAAAATATCACTTGGGTAAGCATGACAACCAATGCTACTAGGTTGGCCAAATGGTACGAATCACAACAACACATCGTTGATCAATATGTTTTTAGCCTCCATTTTGAGAAAGATTGGGAAAGATGCATAAACAACATAGTAGAATTTGAGGTGTTAAGGACAAATAGAGTATTAGTACACATAATGGCACACTATAAGCATATGGATGATGTTAGAGTAATAAAGCGTTCTTTCGAAATGATTAAAATACCCTATGCAGTTAGGAGAATACGCTGGACCGAAGGCAATCACGATCTGTTTGACGATATGCGATATCATCCTGATGATCTAGAATGGATCAAAAATTCAACCGCCACGATATGGCCAAACTGTATAATAGATGATTTTGAAGAAATGCACGCCAATGATATCATTAAATTACATATGAATCAGTTTAAAGGCTGGACTTGCAACGCAGGATTAGAAAGCCTAATGATAAACTGGGATGGCGAAGTGCATCGTGCTACTTGTAGGGTCGGTGATAGCCTTGGAAACATATACAACGGTACTTTCCAAAAACCCATAGATCCAATAGTATGCACACGCAACTGGTGTACTTGCGAAGCTGACATACCCCTAACTAAAATAGATTACCAAGTTCAGGAAAAATAGACTTAGCATCAGTCTTGCGGATCTTATCTAGACTAGATATATATTCTTTGAAATCAGCTACCTGGGAAGATTGATCTCCCGATTGCACGAACCTAAGTATAGCTTCCCATCTAGTCCATCCATATGGATTGTGCTTCCAGAAATCGTCGTCTTGCCTATAATTGTTCCATAACCAATCTTTAAACTCTGAGAATCTATCGCCAACATCTTGTTTATCTTTTTCAGATAATACGCGAGCGCTAAGGAACGTGGGTAGATATAACAGATGCATATTAATTAATCCGCCGCCGCTCTGATGATCTCCGACTTTATAATCATTGATTTTTTTGAATCCCATATCTAATTTCCATCGGGCAAATTCTGGGAGATGTTTTATGTTAAAGATCTGTACAGCAGCTTGTATACCTATCTCTATATTATCAGGAGTTGCGTCTAGTTTCCTAAGATTTCTAACTACATCATCCCAATTAGTGGGATAACGTATATACCAGTTTTTCTCACCCACAGCATCTATGCTAAAAGCTACTTTTACTTTCTTAAATTTAGACCATATGTTGATCATTTCATCAGTCACAAATATACCATTAGTATTATATCTCAGAGATATCTGTTCGTTATATCCACGTTTTATTATTTCTAAAAGGAATCGCTTATGTTCTTTTATCATAAGAGGTTCGCCGCCAGCAAAATATAATTCGCGTATATTAGGGATCTGTTCATAAACTTGATTCCAAAATCCCTCGTTCTTATACCAATTATTATTGAAAGATTCTCTATCCCAAGATATCTGAGATCGTATAAGTGGACTTTCTAGTGTATCCATTAAAGTATCATAATCTTCTACCCAACGGCTCGAATCGTGAGGTGTACACATTACACATTTTAAATTGCAAGTATGTCCCAATCGAAGATCTAGATATCTAATCTTCGGGGGTATAGTACCGTCAGTTGCTGTATCTCGTATTAGCTGTGCTATATCTAACTTATTGTTAGTCCAATGATAGGTTTCCCAAAGGCGTTTGCTGATCACACCATTTGCTTCTTCTTCAAAACATTTAGCACAGCTATCGGGTATTTTTCCCTCTATCATAGTCAGTCGGACATCACGCATATATCCATTGTTCAATGCATCAACAGGTAAATCTCTATTAAAATTAGCAGGTTTACCATCTTGATTTTTTACGAGACCGACAGTATAGTCTCCTGTATCAGCACCACTAGCATTAGATCCGCAACAGAGTCGGGCATCACCGTTAGGTCTAGTAGCTATGTGTATCCAAGGAAGGGGGCAAAAGGTCTTTGAACCTGTTTTTCCTTCGATGAGACGTTGATAGGCTTCTATCTTTTCACTCATATATTAGTTATGCTGTTGCAAATATGCTTAAATATGTTTATGATTTATGTTGGAAATTTCAAAGATTGGATAGATCCAAGAATAATGGACATTATGCTAAATTCTCCTGGAGAAAAGCGCCCCATTGAATCAGAAAAAAATACGGATAGGAAACAAGAAGTTGTTTTAAAGTGGACTGATGCAGGGTATAACCTCGATAAGTTGTCTTGGGAATTTTATTACGACAATCATATCGGTTGGTTAGATCCACCGATAGCTGTAGGATCTAGATTCAAATGGTGGTTTAGTAAAATGAATCCCGGAGAAATGTTTCCGCTACATATTGATAGTTTTCCAGATAGTGAAAAGAATATTAAAAGATACTGGATGGCGATGCAGGATATGATTCCAGGACATATTTTTATCTATGATGGGAAACCATTGGAATATTCAGCCGGAGATATGTTTATTTTTGATGAGGCTAGAGATTGGCATGGTGCTGCCAATCTCGGATTTGTTCCTAAGATTGCTTATCAATTGGTAGTATTTGACGAAAATCAAGTGTAGAAATATAGCTATCAGATTTTAATATAAAATCAACCATATCAATCATCTGTTGTTTATCCGTGTAAGGTTCCCAGGCCCTGGATCCCTCTTTAGGATCGTAATTCATAAATCTTACAAGAACAGATTGTGGCTGATTGCCAAATAGTTTTTTCATACTTAATTCTTTGTGGGTTTGTTCCAAAAGGAATTTACTGGCTATCATTTCTAAACTAGCAGAATGTCCATATAATAATTCCAAGGGCAATGCTGCCGCTATACTACTAAAACTTATTATCTTTCCACTGCGTTGACTCCAAGCATTGTATAATCCCAATAAAATGTAAGATTGGCTACATCCTACATTAGCTAGATTTATAAAATGGTCAGCATCATTGGCAATTTCAATTATCTTAGATCTATCATCTGCGTTTGACAAATCATAACCTGTAGATCTACTGATTCCAATAACTTCGTATTCTTTTGAAAAATATTCGCTAAGTATTTTGCCCACAGGGCCTGTATGTCCAGTAATTACTATTTTGCTCATTAGTAGCTTTCCAAATGATCTATGTTTAATTTCTTACGGAAGTCTTCTGTAAACTTACCGTCTATTCTTAGGCTATAGCTCTGTTCAATTATCTTTTCGCCGCCGTGCCAATCTTGATCGTTCCACCAAACGGCACGACTATTTAGATATATTTTATTTTTAGTATCTGGATCCCAGAGATAGAATGCTTTTTTAGTATTTGGACGTATATGTATAAATTCATTATTGTGAGGATAATCTACATTTACTCCATTCTTGGCATCTAGATCTCTATGTTCAAATGGGATACCATCGTGTTCACAATGGAAAAATATAACTCTACCAATGTGCTCAAATATACCGTCAGTTATCAACTTTTCAATCCAAGAAACTGTATTAGGAAAAAATTTAGCTTCTTCTGTCAACTTTCTTGGAGCGGTCCTGTCATCCCAGGATCCCTCTTGCCATAGAAAATAATATATATAAGGGTCATATGCACCCATAGCCATTTTTAAATATCTAGTAAATTTATTCCTATATTTGTAATCTGTTAGATTTTGATAAAGAGGCATACCATTAATCTTGATAGGATCATCATCAGGCAGTGACATAAATTCTTCAAGTGCCTTATATATTGGTTTCCAATTTACAATATAACTCATCTTTTCAAAAGTAAAACCCGGAGCCATCCAAGTTCCTTCTTTTGCATATTCTCGGGCTTCTGCAAATCCTCGGATTATCTCTGGTTGCAAATTATCAAATGCTGCCATATCTAAATGGGATTCTAGATCTAGATATGGTATTCCTCCGATTCCTCTTATCATTTTATTTTTTTCCTAACTTTTTAACAGATAATTACATTTATGAATTATGAATATTATTATAACAATGTACCCGGTGACGGGCTTTGTCGCAACAATCTTATTTACACAAGCTTAATAAGCACAGATAAAAAAACCTTTGTCCAATGGTATTTCAACGATGGAATATACCACAGGGGACAAAATGAAGTAGTTGATCCCGGAAAAATGGAAGAAAAATGGCAGAGAGAAGTTAAGTTTCTATCTATTATGAACAAACAATATCCGGATATAGTTCCGGAAATCCTAGATATAGACAATCAAAGCAAAAAGATTTATCTAAAGGTTGATGGAGTAGATTTTTGGGAGAGATCTGGATGCCTGCAAGAAAATTATGATAGCACATTGCCAGATTGGCAAGATCAAATGCTCGATATTGTAAAAGCACATCGTAGTTTAGGACTATACAAATATTCCATGCATCCTAGCAGTTATTTTATCATAGACGGTAAATTAAGAAGCATTAATTACTTCTTTACATATCACGAAACAGAACCACAAGTATCTATAAAAGATGTCGAAAGCCATATCTATAGTACCAGACAAGCAGAGCTTAAAAAGTATCTATCAGGTCTAGGAATAGAATGGGATAAACCGCAGCCGTTTGATAAATTACAGTTACTCTGTTGGGAAAGTTTTCGCACAAATTATCCTAGCGATTTTATAGAAAAAGTACAAAAGATCGTATAATGTTTTATGACCGGATAGACGAATTAGAGATAGAAAACAGTTCAATATGTAATGCTGCTTGTCCGCAGTGCGCTCGAGAATTTAGACCTAATGATCACAGTTGGTTTAAGCAGAGATATCTAACTAATAATTTTTTTATCGAAAGGATATCTGATCAAATATATTCCTCATTAAAGAGGCTTACATTTGCCGGAGTAGTAGGCGATCCATGCGCTAGTCCAAATTTTTTAGATGTGTGCCAGATAGCAAGAATAAAAGCACCGCAAGCATCTATTACTATCTCTACTAATGGTGGAATGAAAACTATAGAATTTTGGAAAAACCTAGGTCGTGTATTAAAAAATACAGAGCATGTGGTATACTTTGCTATCGATGGGTTAGAAGATACTAATCACCTCTATAGGAAAAATGTTAATTGGAACAAAGTAATGGAAAATACCGCTGCGTTTATAGAAGCTGGTGGAAACGCACATTGGCAGTTCATAGTTTTTAAACACAATGAACATCAGATAGAAGAAGCTCGCGATTTAGCCAAAAAGATGGGTTTCGTAGAATTTGTAGCAAAACAAAGCCATAGATTCTTAATAGACGATGCATTTAATCTAGAGCATATACTAGAAAACGGTGATAAACTTATGCCAACTGATTTACCGGAACACAGACACAAATTGCTTTCGGAAAATAGGAATCCAGATATTCTCGCATATCTAGGCGATCTAGAGAATAGCAAAATAGATTGTTATTCTGCTAACAGGAGAACTGTTTATATAGATGCAGCTGGACTTGCCTATCCTTGCTGCTATATAGCAGGAAATGTTTTCTTATTAGATGGATTAAATGTCAAAATGGATGACGGATGGGATCGCCTGTGGACTTTGGAAAATAAAGATAAGATAAATCTATATAAAAACGATTTACAAGATGTAGTAAAAAGCGATTTCTTTTTAACGATAAAAAACAGTTGGGATAAGAGTTACAGAACAGGCAAGTTAGCTATATGTGCCGCTAGTTGCAGTAAATCCGAAGGACGATTGATCAAACCAGAAGATTTTAAAGATTATCAGAAAGAATCACTGTTATGAAAAACATAAAAGAAATCGGATATGAGCACAAAGAGTATCTTAGGATCAATTATTATGTAACCACACAATGTCCGTATGCCTGTAGATATTGTCCCGATAATCTGCATAATGGAAAAAATCGTGAAATAAATCTACAAGATTTAGAAACATTTTTAAATAGATTTAGAGATAGAGAAGTTAGCGTAGGACTCACTGGCGGTGAATGTTCAGTACATCCCCAATTTAAAGAAATAGTCGAACTGATTAAATCATTAGGAATGAAGGTCGCTGTAGATAGCAATAGTGTAAGAACAGCTAGGTTTTATGAATCAACCGGAGATCTGGTAGATAATTGGAATATTTCCTTGCATCCAAGCCAGCATACACTAGATCTAGAAAAGATAAGCGTATTAACTGATAAAAGTTTTGTAGTAGTTTTTGTGATAATGGATCCCGCATATTGGGATCTATCATTAGACTGGTTCGATCAAATAAGCAATTTACCAAACTTAAAAGTAACACCTGCTCCGATTACTTATTGGGGTGCTGGAAGCACAAAAGTTGAGTATACTTCTGAACAGAGAGAACAATTATCTAAGTTAGAAAGCAAATTCACATTTACTAGAAAAAGGATGGAAGAATTACAAAAGACACACCAGTGGTTATTGCGTGGAAAATCTCTAGTAACATATACAGATGGGTCTGCTGAAGAATTTGATTCTTTTAAACTAGTGAGAGAAGATCGTAATTCATTCTTAGGATGGGAATGTTGGGCAGGAAATTATTCTCTCGTGATCAACGATGACTGTTCTGCGGGTTGGGCAAATTGTGGTATACGTAATTATAAACATTTTTTAGATATGTATCCAGAAGATATAGAAAAAAGTGTCATTTGTAATATTGAAAAATGTAACTGTAGCTTAGATATACGGGCTCTAAAGAGATCACCCAATTAACATAAATCTATTATATTTTGGTAATTCTAATGTAAGCGCAGCTATATGTTTAATCTTACTTTGTTCTTTAAATTCATTTATATCTTCTGCACAACGTATGTGTTCTTCTAGATCAAAATAATCATTGCTCTGTAATACTATCATAGATCTTCCTGGTATCTTTTTTAACCATTTTTCATAGGTTTCTTGATCTATATGTTCACAGCTAGTATTGATAACAATATCTGGATAAAATTCGTAATCATAATCCACCATGTTGCAAGTTACTGCTTTAAATCTACCTTCTATTTCTTCTATCTTATTCATAGTCCTGGCTGTTTCTTCGCAGCTAGGATCTATATCTATCGAAACTATTTTATCAATACTAATTCCAGATTGGAATAATAGGCTCGCTAAAACACCATTCCATCCACCGTGTATGACTACGTTACTAGAAGCCGAGGATACATAAGGCATGATTCCGTTTATTAACCAAGTCTTGCTGTGTATCTGTCCTTTCCAAAAACTCTCAAGCGTGCGATAGCGATCGTCGCTATTACGTATAGCATCCATCCAAAAAAGAACATGGTCTATATCAACTTGCATTTTGGTATCTTACTATCCGCCGAACTTACACAACTATTAGTTATACAAATCTCTGGGTGATCGAACAATCTAAACCCATCATTTAATGTTCCTAAAGGAGTATCGTGACAACTATAACTACGCTTAACTTCATTTCCTCGTATTATAACACTTTGATATCCGCTGTTACAACGCCATCCTTTAAATTTGTTAAAACCAAAAGCATTAAATCTCTCTGCTTGATCAAAATCATATAATTTTCCATTAGAGTCTTTTAATTCAATTTGATAGATACCTTCTTGATCTATCTGCTGAGGGAACCCAGTCTGTAATAAATTTATCATTTCCTCTGTATATCCAGAAACAACAAAGCTGGCAGTGGGATCGCTTTGTGGTTTAAGTGTAATATTAATTCCTTTATTGTAGAATCTTTTACATCTATCATAATATTCTTGGAATCTGTCTGGAACCATTACTTGGTTTATAGTTACATATATTCGATTTTCTAACAAGAATAGTAATTTATCAGCAAACTCGTTTTCGTCGGCAAACTCTGCGTGGAAGCTAGCAGTAATACTGGCTCGATTAAATTTTTTTAATGTAGGGATCATACGATTCCACCATTTCATTCCCGGACTACAATTACTAGTCATATGAAAACTTTGATAGCTAGGTAAATCATCATTAACGTAATAACTGAGTAAATTATCAAAATCCTTGAAAACTGTCGGTTCTCCTCCACTAAAACTAAAATGGAAATTTTTAAATCCATTCGACCTTGCCTGTTTCTTGATTTCGTCTATCGTGCGTTTATAAACTTCCAAAGGAAAGTGATCAGGTACATCACTGCGAGCATAAGGCCAACAATAGCTACAGTTATAATTACAAAACCTCCCCATAATCCAGCTAACAGCAAATAGATCAGTCCCAAGCATAGTCTTTTGGCCAAATTCATTTATATCATCCCACGGTATATTTTGGAAATCAGTATTTTTCAAACTCATCTTTCAACCATTTCCAATCATTTATCTTTAACAACATTTCTGGGTTACCTGCATTTGCGCAACCATATTTCCTGCCTGCTTGTGCTCCGAGCAATGCCCAATGACCGTAGTCTTGATTCTGTCCTTTAGTACACCAGATTTCTAATCTATCTTGTGTTTCAGCATCTATTTGTCCGTCTATCACTTTGCTAGATAATTTAACACATTCACGGAATGCGCTTTTCCAAGTATTAAAAGTATCTGTATTGAATGCTGTAATATTGCTTAAGATAGGAACTGATTTAAATTTTTCACTGATAGAAGTAGTCATATCTACTGTAGTTATATCCATATTCATTGTTAATTTCTTTGGTAGCAGCTTAACTCCACCATATCCATATGTTAATCCATTGATTGGATTTTGGCTCTTAAACACATGGACACAATCTTTTGACCAATCATCAACTTCATAATCAAAATTAAAATCATCAACTATTTGGGCATCACCATCAACTACCCAAAACATATTGGTCATAGATTTCTTAGCAGCAGCAACGTGTGCTTGATGGATACCAGTAACATCTTTAACTCTTTTAGCCAAACTAAATCTAGACTTTAACAGTTGCCAATTATCTTCTGCGTTTGGTTCTTTATAAGAGATAAAGATGATATCATACATTTCGTGTATTACCGTAGTGTATAACAGTTATACCATCTGTTTTTGGAAACTGTCGCCACGGATCAACAACTACGCTACCCTTAGGTATAGTACAATATAGACTATCAGGGACAAGTTGCACTCCTGTTCCCGAATAAGTCACTTCTGCATTATGTGCCATTAAGAATACAGCAGGGCTATCAATGATCGCATCATCGCCTGTGAGTGGGTCTACATAATTTAATTGTATGCCAGCTTCTCTTACAAAGTATCCTACCAATTCACTGTAACTACCGATAGTATATGGAACATAGGGTTTGTAAGCACGACCGTGTATGACTACAGGCAAATCAGTTTCTCTACTTAATTTTATCAATTTATTGGCCATACGTTCTGCTTGCTTATCTCGACTATGCATTATAGCATGGAATAAATCATATCCAAGATCCAGTTTCTCTGCTAGATATCTCAATGCTATATTATCTCTAGGATGGCAAGCCCCTGCATCACCTAATCCTGCAGTCAAGTATTTAGGACCGGTAATTCTTTGTGTAGCAGCTTTAAGAGCATCTGTCACTACATCAACATTGATGTTTCCATTAGTTTCTGCTACATCTTGTATCATATTTACTAGACCGATCTTAGCAGAAATAAATGTGTTATAAAAGACTTTTATAGCTTCTGCTTCGTCCCAAGTACCAACATTATTACGTGGATTATTTTGCATTAAAGGTTTGTAGAAATCGATCAATATCTGTGCATCACCTGTAAGAGATCCATCTTCTGTTCCAATAATTAAACATTCTGGATTAATCATATCCCATTTAACTGATCCCATAGCTATTAGATAAGGATTGTAAATGAATCTAGCATTCGTAATGCACGGACGCAAGTGTGCTCTAACTGTACCCGGCAATACAGTACTAATCAATACTACTAGCTGTGTTTGGTTAACATATTTGTTAATCTCTCTTAACACCGTCTGAACTATGCTATAATCAAAATCTCTAGGAGGTAGATCGGCTATCGGAGTAGACCCACCATAGGATGGATCGTGAGGAGTTGGTACAGCTACAAAGATTATGTCTCTATCTATTACTGCTGCTTGTATAGAATCTAATAATGGTATAGTGGCTGTTGGATCTTTTATTACATCATACCCTACAACATCATACACTGTGCTCATCACTTCTGCACAAGGTAATCCCAACTTACCACAACCTATCATGGATATTTTCATTTTAACCCTCTCAACTTTGTAAGATACTTATTATTAAACCAGCATCTATAGAATTTTTTTGCTCTAATAAAATCTTGACAAGATCCAAAAAATCACATAAAATAATAGAATGAACGAAAATTTTAAAACAGGCAATTCCTTTTTTATGTGGATCAAAATACCAATGTCCTATATTGGTATAGGAGAGATAAAATATTGGTTCCACTGTTTAGCTCCAAAAGTTGCTATGTATCGATTGATAGTAGACGACGAGCTAGATAATGCTAAGGCAAATCTGAAGCAAAGAGAAGAATATTATCCAGGAACTAAAGTCATTAGTGTTGTTATGAATCCCTGGGCTAGAGTTAGACTAGGGTATCTAGATCTAAAAAATAATAATAATCCAATAGCAGATTGTGATTTTATTTCGTTTGTTAAAAATCTACCCAAACTAAAATCTATAACTATACCCAATCAATGGTGGCATCCGTTAGATCAGCAGATAGATTGGATCCAATATACTAAAGAAGATGGTACTATAAAGAAAGCTGATTATATTTTTAAAGTAGAAAATCTAGAAGAAGATTTTAAAATCATACAAGATTATTTTGAATGTTACGAATCGTTAGTTTGGTTTACACCAATTCCAGAATATAGAGAAGCCTACGACGACGAGACAAAGATTATCGTATCCGAACTTTTTGCCAAAGACATAAAAGAATTTGGATACGAATTTTAAATATTTCTTCCTATTATCCTAGGAGTATTTTGATATACTTTTTTAAAAAATATGCTAGCTTCTGCATCTAAATCAGCAATCTCTAGATTGAGATAATCCTTTAAATTTTTACCAACAGCTTCGACTTCTTCTGCAATAGTATCATCTGTTATCGTTGGTTGTATCTTTTCTTTCCAAAAATTCGTTAGATATTCAAAGTCTCGTACATTAACATAATCCCACTCGGTGCAGTTAGTCATATAACAACCTAATCGTGTTCCGTACATCGCCCAAAGTCCGTTTTTAACATCGGCGCCAACATTTGACCAAATCAATAGTCTTTGATAATTTTGCCACCATACTCGTTTAATATCTTCTGTCTTAGCTCCTCGATCTAGGCTCATTTTTACGCCTTCTCGGAATCCTGCACGCCACGCTTGGAACGGACTACTGTTGATATAGCTAGTAGAATAACATTCGTTAAATTGATAGTATCTAGGATCGAAACAAAATTCAACTACGCTTTCAGTATCGTCTGGATCAGCATTTTCGTGCGTTTTCATATTTAGGACGAAATCTTTGGTCCAACACTTTAGTCCGCCATTTCCATATATTAATCCATTAACCGCGTTGCGTCCACACCAACTAAAAACAAGATTTGATTTAGTTCCGGCTATGTCTATTTTCTGTTGGAAAAACTTAGGGTCAACTATATTGTCAGCATCAACGGTGATAAATCTGTCAGTTTCGCTGAGATTAGCAGCTGCCTTATGTGCATTATCGCTACCTTTCACTCCGTGTACTCTTTTGGCCCACGGAACTATCTTTATCAACTCAGCATAATTTTTTTCAGCGTTAGGTTCGTCGTAGCTTATAAACACTGTATCTATTTCGTGTAAATTTAATTTTTTCATCTCTTATCCAAATGCAGGTTAGTTTCAAATATTTTTTTGGTATAGATGTTACAGGGTTCTTTATTTTCGTACCCATCAAAAAATATCCTTAATTTCCTAGTTTTTATCAATTTCCTTACTGGGAATCTTATAGTTTGGTATAAAATATTTGGATCATTTTCTGCTGTAACATAAAAAATCAATTCTCTATCATCAGACAAGGATTCAACAAATAAATTATTTGAAAGAACAAAAATAAATCTACGGTTTATATTATCCTGTTCGATTATGAGATCTACGTTAAGATCAGCCTTTTGATTTATTTTTTCAATCTTATAGATATCTAAATTAACATCAAATTTAATTGCTATATCTATTTTTTTTATGAGGGAAGGAACTCCTCCGTTAAAAACGATCTGGAAATCAGTTAATTTCCTAGATTCATCATCTAATTCTTCAGATTCTAACTCCACAAAAGGATAGACATCCGATTCTGGATAATTCCTTATATGCAATACTTTCCCGTTTGAAGGATCATAATAAACATAATGTTTAGGTTTATTGCTTGTATTTTCTAGTTTACGTAAAATATCAAAAATATCAGACATTGAATTTCTCCTTGTAGAGATTTTCATAAACCGTTACTATGTGGTCGGTTAAGAATTCCTTTTCAGTATAATGGAATATACCCGACTGCTGATGATTACCTATCTTCAATATTCCTCTAGAATTCATATAAGATCCTACACGACTCATCCAATCATTTTCGGTAGATCTCCACCCCTGTGCATACGCTTTCATATGCGTTATCGTTGGATAATCAAAACTACTAGTAATATCGTCACCTAATCCGTGTATTTTAGCAGCAAGCGCAAATACAACATCCATTGACAAACGTTTTGGTGCATTTAATGATAGGAACTTTTTAAAGAATGTTTTCCAATTTAATGTTATAATTTTAACAGTATTCCAATAATCCGATAATCGATCAGTCTTCTTAAAATAAAAAAATGCGCTATAGACATTTGGCAAATCGTTATCTATAAAAGTCTTACGATAGTAGGAATCGTCTGCGACTTCTCCTCTATAAGTCATAGATTTAGTAACAAAACAAGCATCGTGCGCTTTTGATAGATAATTCCACCAATTATCAATATTTGATAGGAAAAGCATATCAGCATCTAGTATAACTGTTTCATCGTATGGAGAAATAGAATACAGTTTCCATCTATTTTCTATCTTCCATGTAGAAAACCAAGCATCGTCATTCCAAGGAACTGTTATTATTTTATTAAAAGCATATGTGTAGTGTTGGGGGATACTATCCGGTATGTCCGTTACCAAGCAAACATCAGTTACTTCGTCCTGAGAAACTTTGATGCTGAGTGCTAAGGCATATGCCATCCTTATATAATCATCTGTTTTGTTATTTTGTGCAAATATTAGATATCCCTTAGTCATTATCTAACACCTTCAATAGCTTTTTTGTTTGCCTATCTATGCTATACTTGTTCATTATATGAATATTTTGGTCTGTTATTTTTGATAGAGTAAATTCACCTAATAGATTTTTTTTCTGTATTAAAAATATCAAACAATTCTTATTTTTAACATCTATCAATTCGTCTCTGTCTGTAGTGTAATAGATATCGCAAGGTAAACTCATAGGTTTATTCTTATTACTGAACCCACCTAGTATATGTATAGCTATGCTAAAGATAAAATCGTTGCGTACCAAACTGCTTTCTATCTGATACATGAATCGGTAATAGTCATAATTCTCTAAAATATGTTGGCAAAGGCTGAAAAAGATCTTAGTATTTTTTGTTTTTTCAAAATAAAATGCAGTTGCCCAATAAAAGTCTATACTAGCATCGCTTACTTTTACAAATTCGCTATTCTCTCTATCTGAAGATAAATCATGATGGAACTGGTTTATCATAAAGTCTGCATCGGTTTCCCATATGCTTTTTAAATTATCATTTAATAATAATAGATCAGTGTCAATAACTAGAGTTTTGTCATATGGAGAAAGATCATATACACGAGATCTATATCCGTTATCAAACCTATTTATTTTTACAGTTTGTGTATCATGGAATTGTCTTTTTTGATCAGTATAAGAATTAATCCCATCTGTTAATATTATCTTATCAAAAAAACCAACGTGTTTCTTATTTTTCTTTTTCATCCATTCGAGTGTAGTCTTATTAGTAACAAGACTAATAGGTACATCTAGTTGTTTCTGCGCATATTTTCCGCAAACGAAGGCTATCTTAGCATAATCGATTTCACTATTATTATGAGCAAATAGTAATATACCTCGGGTCTTTTCCATTTATTCTCCGACTATTTTATCAATTGATCTTGTTGACATAAGTTTGGAATAATCTTGATAGTATTGATTGGTGCTTTCTGTGTATATATCAAACACTTTTTCTAAAAATTCTCTAACATCTGAAATCATATAAGGAACTTCCATGTCATCTAAAATTACTACGTCTTCTGTCTGTTCTCTAGAAACCAATGTTGATAGGAAATTTATCAGTTCTCTGTTTATAGTAAACCTGCGACCATTTTCGTGATGAAGACAATTCTCTTTAAAAGCCTGTTTGATCATATCTCTCTGATTATTAAAAGTTATCATAAAGTTAGCAGAATCAAGTGCTGCTTTTAAACGTAAATCCATTGAGATATCTCCTCTGTCTAAAGTAATTATAACTTTTTAAAAGTCGATGAGGAAATATTGATTAGCTTGATAATAGTTTAGTATTTACTGCTGTAGGGGATGTTACCGAGACGTGTGTTCCAGATGCTCTACGCTTCGATATGGTAGAAGTAAGTGTTCCATCAACACTATCACTAAAAGCATTATTATGAGAATCGAGAAATACTATATTCACATACATATATCTAGCAGTGCCTGACGAATTGTTAGCTACATCGCAATTTATTGAAATAGCGTAAGTGTTAGCAGAATATGATCCTGTACCTGATGCAGTAAAGATTGTTTGTGTACTGCTTGTAAGATTATAAAATCCAATAGATGATCCTGTTCCGATAGTTCCTGACCCAGAAGTTGAACCATGATCGAATGTTATAGTTCCCATATTTCTCAACAGATTAATCCAGTTAATATCTTGCACAGTATTAGATGTACCCGTTAACGAAGCCGAAAATTTGATACTGCTTCCGGAATTAAAATAATATCTGGCATTACTAGCAGATCCAAAATCTATAGTAAAGGTATGATAAAGTAATTGATTGCTAGGGCTTCCCCAAGGTGTAGTCCTAGAGTTAGAAATATCTGGACTAAAAGATTCATCGCTATATTCTGCGATAAAAAACTTACTGCTTGTGATATCTGAGACTGCGCTTGGCCACAATGCAGTTTCTTTAGCTGTTACCCTATCTCCCGCTGCGATATTTCCTCCAGATCGCATAGATCTTGCTGTTACGGTTTGAGTAGGAGAAACAGTCCAAGATGTTCCACTACCGCCAGTTATATATGTTCCTGGCGTAACTCCTGATCCCCAAACCGGATCACCTATAGCTATAGTTCCTGTTACTCCAGAAACAGTTAAAGTTCCGGAAGAAATAGAGCCAGTAAAACTAGCACCTATCAATGATAATATAGATGTATATGAAGAAGCAATGCCTTGATGATTAGCAGCTATTAAAATATCTGCTTTCAATGCCGCCCAGCTAGCTGCGGTTATCTGGTTAGTTCCGGTTAGAGGTTGGCTATTATAATTAGATCCAGGAGTAGGTGTTGCAGAATAAGTTAATCCGTAACCGGCTTGACCAGATCCCGAACCTAGAATGTTAGCGATATTTGTCTGTATCGTATTGTAGTCTTGTTGGAGTATTTTCGAACCAGCACTAATCGTCATAATAAATCAATCCCTTGAGATATTTATCACTAAGATGTCGGTGATCGTTTAATATGTATAACCGTCTAACAATATATGATTAGTTCCCCTAGGAGCTGCTTCATTAACATTTGATCCCGAAGCTCTCCTTATTAAGACATTTGAAGTTAATGTACCATTAACTACGTCTTTTAGATAACTACCGCTATGGAAGTCATCAAAGTTTATAGTCACAAATATTTGTGTAGCACCACCTTGCGAATTATTTGGCACATTACAACTCATTTTCACAACATAGTCATTTGTGCTATATGGGCTAGCCACACCATAAACACCTGCACCTGATGCGATAAAAACAGTTTGCGGAGTATCAGTAAGTGTATAAAATCCAATAGCTGAGCCGGTCCCACCGCTTGCAGTAGTAGCCGAGTGATCAAAAACAACAACACCGATACTAGTAAGCAATTTATTCCAAGCACGATTTTGGCTAGTTGGAGATCCGTTAAAAGAAGCAGTGAATCTGAGACTGCTGCCTGCATTAAAGAAGTATCGTGCTGCTGCCGCATTATTAAATGTTACTGTGAATGCGTGTGTAACTGTTGGTTTTGTAGAACCGCCCCAGCTAGCTGTCCTAGTGTTGCTTATCGGTGCATTTGCTGCGTTAAGTAAATTTTCGTCACTATATTGCCCAGCACCAAGTAAGAATTTGTTATTTGCGATTTCAGTTGTAGCTAATTGGAAGAGACCTAAATCTGTTGCACTTATAAAAAAATCTCCGTTAGTTCCTGGTGTTGGAAGATTAGCTATATTTGCACCAGATGCTATTCCTTGGTGTTGTGCTGCTGTTAATATATCAACTTTTAAGCTGGCCCATTTAGCACCTGTAATATCATCTCCAACATTTACTGGAGTGCTTACTAGACTTTTACCATAGCCGTTCTGACCAGATCCGTTGCCTAGTATGTTATAAACAGACGTCTGTAAATCATTATAACTTTGGGCGGTTATGATATCCCCGGTTACTGGCATTTGCTTATCTCCAATATTCTATCTTATACCACAACTGCCATGATAACTCCTAGTCCGGAATCACTTTTATTTTCTAGGCTCTTGGCAAATACTGCCGAAGCTGTAACACCACTATGTTGTGCTGCTTCAGCATATCCAGAAATTGTGCTCGTAACTAATAAATCACCTTTCTTGATCATTCCACTAACCTTAACAGGAACTTTGCCTCTCAACGCAACAGCAACTCCGCTAGATTCTGAATTCATTAGATAAGCAGGATCAGTTGATACTACACCTGCTACCCGAGTATCAGCATATTCTGTAGTAGTTGTTACTTCTTCTTCACCGCCAAATACAAGAACTGTGCCTGGTTCGTAGGCTATATCTGCTAGATATTTTTCTGCTAAGTCAGCATATTTTGCTTTTGTTGCCGTGCCTGTCATTATATTCGCTGCAAAATTACCGCTAGAATCTCTAGCTATCACAGAGTTTACGACATTTTGATCTGTTGCTGTAACAAAATTAGTTGCATGGCTTCCATCATAATTGTATAATATATTATTTGCATTAGTAGCTGTTCCGGATAATGTACCATAATATGTAGTAGATACACTGCCTACTGTTGATGCATTGATAGTAGATGCTGTTAATATGTTAACTGCGGTATTTGCGCTAGCATCTCTTGCCATTATTGTGTTAGCTGTAGCTGTAGCTACTGCCGAAACATATACTCCATTGTATAATAAGTTATTAGATCTGTCAGCTGTTCCACTTAGACTGCCATGGAGTGTTCCGTAGATATCGCTTGAATGTATAGTTCCTACCCAAACATTGTTCCACCTTGCTATACTAGAACCTAGATCATAAACTAGATCAGCTCCTGGATTAGCATTTAGAGAATTTAATACTAAGGGATTCCTAACTGTAGAACTGATAGAATCCTTTACTTTAAATGATATCTGTGAAGAAGCTACATTTTGTATAGTTGGTAATCTATTATTACCGGTATCAATGAAAACTTGCAAATCATTGCTAGTAGTACCTACAGTTAAACCTGTATCTGGAAAATGTCCTTGACCAGTAAATGTCGGATTACTTGCTTGTATTAGACTTGTTCCTGGAACTGCGGTTCCGGAAATGTTTATAGCATCTGCTGTTGAAGCAGTTCCCCATAGTCTATAAGCGGTTGTAGTTAATCCTGTAGCACTATTAATCAGTGTTATACCTTGATTTATATAGGTATAACCAATAATTGGATTTATTGTGCTGTCTAAAGTAAAGGAATCGCTACTCATTATAAAAGTAACGATAGTATTTACGTAACATAAAATTATAGTGTGAGGTAGTGTATCAGTTCCTAATACTGTTACTGTTTCTAATCCGGCTTGTCCTGCGCCAGTAACTCCTTGCGGACCAATCAATGTAGTTGTTTGATCGGAATTAAAAACGTAAAGCTGTTTAGTATCAGTAGTATACCACAGATCACCAAGTGTTAATCCAGTAGGAGGAGAAGCTGCTGCACTAGTTGTAGTACCACCAGTGGTGCGCCAATTAGAATTCTTATCGTAAAATTTTAATTTATTGTTTCCGCTATCATACCATAACTGCCCAGCTATCGCCTTGGGAGGACTGGTGATGTTGGCAAAATTTTCTAGTAGATAGACGTAATTGTCATTTTGTATAGTACCATACCCAGCATAGTTTTTACCAACTAACTTAAGGTCTGTGGTTTGATCAATCGTGCCGTCGTCCACTGTTGCTAATGGTGTACCAGAAAAGTGGGTAATTTGATATGGCATTCTAAGACTCCCGAATCATATGTTTAAGATATTTATCATATACTGCTCGTTAAATCTGCCACCCATGCCCAAGCAATTCCTACAATATGGAATTCTTTGAGATATCTAGCGACTACTTTATTAACGAAATCTATATGTTGTACGTGTATGTAGGCAATTTTTCCGGGATAATAAGTAGTTGGATCAGCTATATCGTTCAACATCAATATTATACTAGTATTAATATTTGATTCTAATCCGTTATCAATAAAAGTTAACGAAAGCGGAGCCGATTTAACAGTATTATCGACATAAATCTTGTTAGCAGCATCGTTATTGCTTGTTGGTTGCGCTAATCCTAAGATCCTAGGTGTATTTGTTAATGTTATATTCTGGCTAGTACCTGGAGATATTGTTATACCTGTAGAACTAGAAACAGTTGTACCTGTTATTGTTAGACCGGCAAGTGTTGATGATGTAGTGACTGAAAGATTAGTAGTTTTAGTAGTTCCAGTAACATCTAGAGCAACAGTTGGGAAGTCGTTTAATATACCTACCCTACTATTAGCACCGTCAATATAAACGATATCGTTTGTGTTGCCGCTATTGTCTGTCGTCTGAAGAGTTAGTATCCCACCATTGGCATTATTTTTAACAGATACTTTTGTAGTAGTTGGTGGTACATAAAATGTTCCTATACCTCTAGCTCCTACAGTTACACCCAAATCATTATTAACTACAAATTCACCTGTGGTTATTTGATCTTGATTCAACTTCATATATTGATTGCTAGTGAGCCCGTCTAACTGTAGAGAATTAGTTACAGTGGTGTAAAACATTGAATCAAAACTGCTACTGGTTTGGAATCCTTTCTTGACGGTTAAAAATCCAGGGATGATAGGAGATGGTGTAAATGCGCTGTTTGATATGATAGCATATATGATATTTGATACATACAATACTAAGATTGTATATGGATTTCCATTAGCATCAAATATAGTTTCAGATTTTAATCCAGTTATTCCCTGTGTTTTTCCCCAAGTTGGGCCAGCTAATATTAGATTAGTTCCGTCATAAAAATATAATTGGTCTTGTCGGCTATCGATCCATATGTCACCAGTGGTTAAATTTGATGGTTCAGTATCGCTTACGATAGGTCCAGATGCTGTCCTCCAACCGGTTGTTGTATAAACTTCTATGCCAGATGTGGCAGAATTAAACCAAATCTGTCCTATAAGAGGCTTTGTTGGCGGATTGATACTGGCGAAATTTTCTAGTAATTTGACTGTATTTTCATTATAATACTGTCCAAACCCCGTATAATTTCTACCTATTAATGTTAGATCAGTTGAGCTAGTATCAATAGTACCGTCTAACAGTGTGGTTAAGGTATTACCGTTAGTGAGTGAGATAGTGTATGACATTAGATTGAATAGACCTTTCCTGAATATATGATATAGTTAACGCTCATATAAGGATTCATAACAGTTATAGGTTGAGCCGATGGTGGCCCATAAAGAATATTTCCTGTCCTATCTATTGCTTCGCCTGCACCTGATGCAGCACCAAATATGTTAGTTGCTCCAGTATCTGTTGGAGTTCCCGATGTACTATTAACTGCATAAAACTGTGTTCCTTGATCGCCGAGGAGCGTGTGTTTATGTTCAGGTAAATTGTTAAGATCTAATGTGACTTTTTCATTGCCACTACCGTTACCGATAACATTTGCTGTTGATTCAGTAACTCTCCCAGCTGGAGTGCTGATAGTATATTGCGATCCTGTTCCGGTATTGATAGTATTACCATTATTCATATTGTCTAGACCTAATGCAAAACGTCCTCTTAGGTCAGGTATTCTAAAACTGTTTTTTCCTATTAGCGTTATCGGATCGCCATATGTGTATCCAATAACATTAAATAGATCTAGATATTGTGCTTTTTCCTGTTCACTACCGTCACATAATAGATAACCGGTAGGGACTGCTGATACTGGACCAGCAAAAGGAAATATACACCCAACCGGAACTAATGGTAAATGTTGTACGAAATTTGGTTTATTAGTTTTCCTAAGTCCAACATTTGGCCTATAAATTAATAAAGTATCCGAATCATAGGAATCAGTTACTTCATCTTTTGAACTGATAAAGTTTTGAGAAATTGTCGTATTGAATGTTTTTACTAATCCCAAACTAGATGTTAATGTCACATTTCCTGTTGAACTAGATGGACCCGGGTCTTGATTATATTGTAATGTGATGCTGCTCAAGGTGCTGTTAGTAGCTAGATAGCTGCCGTTAAATCCTGCTTCATCTGCTCCGGTTACTACATAATTAGCGCCCGTTGCTGGTAAAATAGATTGTAAAGATATAGCATATGTAACAAAATACGGACCTGAACCATTTTTGCTTATAAAACCATTTGTGCCCGCAGTGTTATCTACTATATAGGTTGTTCCGCCAGTTAATCCATCAAAACTAAACCCGCTTGCAGACACATCGCCTTGTATATTAAATAGCGTACTAGCTTGTAATCTACTCGAAGATGTGCTGTTCCCTGAGATACTTCCTGTTAGGTTACCAACAAAGTTTCCCGAATTTGTTGCTATAAAATTGTTAGCATATACATTAGAAAACGGATAATATCCATTAACCGGATCGTTACCTCCTAAGTCGATGTTGCTATCTGTAGTCGGCATCATACCCGGATAAGGCCCACCATTCGCAGGCAATCCTTCACCGTAATTTAACCACCAAGTACCACTTACGTAACTATCGCTTCCTAAATTAGTCTCTAAAGCAACCGTCATTCCGCCATCAACAAGCAATGCACCTTCACTACCGGTAAGTGAATTAGTAGTGCTGGTTATATGAACATCTCCGCTAAATCTAGCAGTTCCAACAACATCTAATGCAGCTTGTGGATTTAGATTGTGTATTCCAACATTACCGCTAGTAGCATCTAATCTAATAACTGTAGTTGCTTGTCCGCTTATATTGACTTTTAAATCTAATGCAGACTGTGCTGTACTATGATAGATAGTGCCAACAGATGCAGAAACTTGCATCTTAAGCTGGCTATCTGTTCCTACGGATATACCAGTATCCGATTTAATGGCTATAGGATATAGGGTATTGCTGTTAGCATCCGATCTTAGGAAATTTGCTGCAGGAACAACTGTTGATCCAACTATTAAAGATTCTGCTTTTTCGCTAGTACCCCATAATTTAGTACCGGTGCCGCCGCCAGTGAAATTCGCGCTGCTTACATTAACACCCGGATTAATCGTACCAAATCCGTTGATAGATACTTTTGGAATAAATGTCTGTGTAGAATAAACAGATACCACTTGATCATTTAAATAAGTCTTTAATACTGTCCTATCGATTCCTAATGAATCCTCTACGACTTCAACTTGTAATCCGCTCTTTAGACCCGAACTAAATGTTGGTCCCACTAAGATCCAATTTACACCAGAATATAGATAAAGCTGCTGATGCAGTGTATCAATCCATAGATCGCCGACAGATCCTGTCGTTGGTGCTATAGTTGCTTTATTAACCGATCCAGCCGGTTTCCAATTAGTACCATCATAGATACGTAGCTGTGAACTATTGATCGTGTTATCATACCACAGCTGTCCTTCAACAGGATTGCTAGGAGCCGATGAGTTGGCAAAATTCTCAAGTATATGTAGGAAATCTTCTCCTATGATAGTGGAAAATCCTACTACATTCTTTCCTGGAAATGCTAGACTGGTTTGTGTATTAATAGTATTATCATTAACCACTAAAGGTGTTTTGAGATTGCTATTTGTAAATTCTATTTTATAAGACATTATGCACTATACCCCGATAAGCTTTGTATACGAACAGTATAATCAATCTGTAATAACCTATTTAGGCTTTTCTGCACAGGATGGAATAGTACATGAGTTAATAGTTTTCCGGTTCCGTTAGGATTATAACCTACTAGCCCTAGTTCATCAAATGTATACAGATCATTAAATCCTGTAGCATTATCAAATGCTCCTTGACCGGTAGGTTCACCATAATCTAACAAACAAGTCACTACTATATCAGTATAATTATTTCCGGTAGTATGAACTGTCTGTATATTATTCCTAGTTGGATCTAGATTAGCTACGCTATTTCCATCGACAACTTTAACAAATGTTTGATTATATAAACTGCTATTAATTCCGACAGTGTTGGGAGTAAGATAAGTTATGATACCAGTGGGGTCAACATAAGTTCCACCATTTCCAAATGCTATCTGATAGATAGTTCCTTGTCCATAGTTAGCAATACTGGAAGCTAAAGCCATGCTCATATTTTCATAATGGATAGCATTGCGTTTGTTAACAAAGACCTGACCATTTTCTGGATCAAAAATCTTGATATGACCTTCAATGTTAAAGGCGCCGTTTTCGTCTGGTTTTTTAATCATTTTCTTGTCCTGATCTTGTTGACTAACTTTTTTCTTGTCCATTGTCACTCTCTTTATTTATTTAGGTAAATCAACCGATGTCGATGTAATGAACTTAGCGATCTTGCTATCACTGAATGCAAACTGTACCGTTTCGCCATTGTTGTACCAGGAATAGCCTTTCTTCGTTAATATCACTATCGTAGCTCCCGGAGCAGGAGCAGTAGTAAATCTAATATTGGCATTTTTACCGTCAACACTAAAATCAGCTTCGATCGTTACATCTCCCGTACCGTTGTAACTATCTTGAGCTAGTTTTTGATCGTATACCATTGTTGGAGATTTATTCAATCTATTTCCGCTTAAGAATACTTCCATTTCGTCATTTTGGCCGTAGGTTACAGGTATAGTTGACCTGTACCAAGCATTGAAATCTGTAGATTTACCGGCTGTTGGTACAAATACTAGAGGTAGCAGATAAACATTAGAAACAGTTGTGCTTGTTGGTACTGGTCTATTCAAACTAGTATTTGAATATATTAAGGTTATGCTGCTTAGGCTTAATATGCCTCCAACAAATATCCCCGGATCGGTAGGATATTCTAAAGTCACACTGGTTGTAGTACTAGCTGTAGCTTTAAATGTACCATTATAAAATGATGTATTCTTTAGCACAGAAAAATCAACTAGATCTTGGCTTCCTGTTACACTATAATATAGACCAGTTCTTAGAGGTGTAGTCTGTGTAGGTATAATATATGTGACATAATATGGCCCAGTTCCAGTCTTGCTAAATCTAGATGTTATAGGAATATTGGAAACATATGTACCTGGATCACTATTATAACGGAATGTTATAGTACTAGTTGTACTAGCTGTAGCAACTAATGGAGGAGCATCCGGAATCCTTGGCCTACCTGTATTATAGTTTTGATTCATATTACCACGAATAGTATAATCTATGTCTATACTCGGAGGAGTAGTAGTTAGAGGTATATTAAATGTAACAAAATATGGTCCATTTCCTACCTTGCTTGCAAAAGAAGCTACGTTTACCGTATCTAAATATGTGCCAGGATCGATCAAATATTCCAATGTAACCGAAGTTTGTGTAGCACTAATAGCCATAACTGTTCCATTATATGCTGTATTCATGCTACCTGTTATAGTATAAGCTATTCCCACAGTAGGTGGAATAATCTCAGGAACGATTTCAAAAGTTACAGCATAAGGACCATTTCCTTTTTTACTTACAAAACTTACGATTTTTAAATTTATAGCTGTTGGAACTAGATCGATACCGTTAGTATCGATCAAATTGCTAATAGCAGGATGATCAATATTAACTACTCTAGTAGCTACGACACCTGTTATATTTGAATAGCTGTTGATTGCATTTTTTATAATAGTCCTATTATCATCAATAGTACCATTTGACATTAAATCAAAAGTTATATCAGTTTGGTTGATTGATATAGTGGTTTTTATATTATGATCTGGTACAATCATCGTTGTACCATAGATAATTCCAGTGCTAGTTCCTAGAGGTATACCTAGATTTTCTTGTATAGCCGTATCTGCTAGATATGTATATTTGTTTTCAGTATCTTGATAAGGAACTGTATCTTTATAACTCATACTCATAACATCGGTGCCCGCAGGCACAAAGTTATTAATAGCTGTTCCTAGCGTTCCTCTACGCAACTGAGACAATGTATTGCCATTTATTATAGCAAAATATTCTATACGTTCAAATCCAATATTAATTACCCCTGGTAAATTAGCAGCAGTATCAGGATTATCTAATAATAATGCATCAACAACGTGTATCTGGGTATCATAGTAGTTTAGATCTTGTGTTAGAGCAGTTGTTTTCTTTCCATCTAATCTCTTATACTGTACCCTATTGAGCATATCTTTGAAAATCCTAAATCCAAAACTATTCTGAGATGTTTTAGGATTGCTAGTGATTATCTCTATGTAATCGCTCTTGGTTAGTATATCTGGAAGTGTTACTCTGACCTGCCTTAAATTATCCAGTATAACATAATCTACACCCGGAACTAATAGTTGTTTAGATATAGATACCAAGACCCCACTCTTATCCGATACTGTCCTTGGTAAATCAAATATACCAGAAGTATTAGTCGTAGTACCAAAAGTATCATACTGTGTTATATCATACGAAACTGCTTCAAATCCACTAGTAAAAGTAAATTCTTTGTTGGATCTCATTATATCCCATTGATCGTGGTTAGTAAACGTAGTCATAACTATGTTATCTTTGTTAACCTGATTGTAATTTTTTGTGATATAGAGTGTAGATCCCTCTATATAAAAGTCTTCATCTCTAAATATCTCAACGATAATTTTATCACCAACGGCAGCTACACCGTCTGTGAGATATATTATATTGTTAGCATTGTCGAGCTTATAGTCTCTTATTTGTAGTAATTGTATATTATTCTTATAGACTCTTATCATGTCTAGTTTGAGAGAATATGCACCATACCTTAATCCATCAAGCTCTATGATTTGAGGGTAAACAAAATTTTCATAATCTGGCGCCCTAAGGAAATCCTGTTTCTTTATACCATTTACTGAATATGTAACGAATACCCAAGCATACGCAGATACAGGATTTATAGTTGCTGGAGCTCTAGCTAATTGATAAGAAGAGCTATTTGTTATAGGTATGACTTCATTGACTGTTTTACTGTATTTTTGTACGGTTCCTCTAAAGATCATAATCTGTATTGTGCTACCAGCTGCTGGCGGTTGATCAAATCTAACCATGACATCACCATTATTTGGATTATCTGGATTAGTTGTTAGTATGGTCGCACCTGTTTCAATTCCATCTATGAGTATGTACGCACTAACATTACCTGTAGTGTATCTTGCGCTAGATATAAACTCTGTTGTAGCACCGTCACCTACAAATATCTGTCTCGATAGTATATCATAGCCTGCAGTATCTATCACAAATATAGTTACTTTACTATCAAGTGGAGGTGGCACTGGATTATATGCATCATCTGTAGTAGTTACCGTTTGTAAAGCATAATCTACAAGGAAACTAGTTTGTAATAACCTGTCAACAAACACAACAACTGCATCAT
>Ga0208618_1000081_pt1 | contig 42802 bp, 61 predicted proteins | sample CryBogCBE18Jul08_FD_184585 | JGI IMG/M metagenome (GOLD analysis project Ga0208618, IMG submission 184585) | Freshwater microbial communities from Crystal Bog, Wisconsin, USA - CBE18Jul08 (SPAdes) | ecosystem: Environmental > Aquatic > Freshwater > Lake | place: Crystal Bog, Wisconsin, USA...
AAAAATACACGCATGAAATAGGCGTGTCAATAGGCAACACGCAGGCAATATCTAGACTATCACTTTAGACATTCATAAGGTTATTGTCTAGCCATATGCAGCTCATCATGCAGCTATTGCTTCCGATCTTCTGCCCTCATTGGCTGCCTGCCTGCCCCAATCTTGCCCAATATCTGCCAATGCGACAGTACCCTCACCCTCACGCAAGCACACCCAATCCCACGCAATCGTTAGCAATCTTCCTAGTTTTCAATAAATAGTTAATCAATCAAAAGCAATCAAGAGCGCAATCTGTGGCTCGCTTGCCTAAATCGAAGAGCGCAGGGAAAAAGTATCGGCAAGCGTGGGAAAAATTGGGTGATCGACGGGGGGACTTTTAATAATGGGGCGACGTGTATGTAACTATCAACCCAATGATTTTTTCTAAATATAGTCTCACATATTGAGATTTGCTTAAACTATTTTATCGACCAAACAAGTATAAAATACTAGCTTTATACAATGTGACGTAACTCACAGACATGAAAGCGGGACAAACACCTAATTTCCCACCTTATACAATATAAGGGGTTTTATAAATTACACCCCTATCCAAAGGGCGGTTCCACCGCCCCTTAGGTTATTAACCCAGTGGGGCATGGCGGAGCCTGCCCCTAACTCTTCCCATCGGCGGCGCAGAGCGCCACCCATAGGTTGTTTCCATAGGGATTACCATAGGCCGCCTGACGGCGGCGATTTACTACCATAGGAATTAAAGGCGGGTGTATTGTATGGCTAAGCCATCGGCTAATAAATACAAGATCGCCCCAGATAGCCAAATCTCGGCCACTCAAGCCAAGCAGACTATCGCCGAGCTGGTAACTAAAGGTTACTCCATTGCCGATGCAGTTCGGGCAACTGGCAAGTCAATCAAGTCCTATGAGTACTACCGCATGTCGGATGCTCAATTTAAAGAGGCTATCGACCTAGCCCGCGCCGTAGCACGTCGCGAAGGCGCGATAAGCGAAGAAGATGCAAATATCAGCTTTGAGGACTTTAGAGCCAAGTACCTCAACTCCAAGACTTTCAATCACCAGCGCAACATCATCTCTATGCTGGAAGAGGGTAAGCCCGCGTGGCTTCACCCCAACATGAAATACGAAGAGGGTTTTCCTAACTACGTCCTCGTGAACATGCCACCTGAACATGCCAAGAGCATGACGGTCAGCATTGACTATATCACCTATCGGATCTGTATCGATCCGAACATCCGTATCAAGATCGTCTCAAAGACTTTGACTATGGCAAAGGATTTTTTATACGCGGTCAAGCAAAGGCTTACCCAGCCCGCTTATGCTGAACTTCAACGGCGCTATGCCCCTGCTGATGGTTACAAAGAAGCGGCGGATAAGTGGACCCAAGATGCGATCTACCTAGAGCGCGACTCAGGTGAAAAAGATCCTACCCTGCAGGCACTGGGTATTGGTGGTCAAATCTATGGTGCCCGTGCTGACTTAATTGTTTTGGATGACTGTGTTACCTTGGCTAACGCCAATGAATACGAGAAGCAGATCCGTTGGATCCAACAGGAAGTTCTTACTCGTGTTGGTCCCACAGGAAAGATCCTTGTTGTAGGTACTCGTGTAGATCCAGTGGATCTTTATCGCGAGATGCGTAACCCAGATCGTTATCCAGATGGCGCTTCGCCTTGGACATATCTGGCTATGCCAGCGGTATTAGAGTTTGCAGATGATCCAAAGGATTGGATTACCCTCTGGCCGCGTTCAGACAGGCCTTGGCTTGGAGATGATGCGAATATTGGTGAGGATGGTTTATATCCTCGTTGGGATGGAAGTAACCTACGCAAGCGTCGCGGTGTATTAGACCCAAAGACGTGGGCTATGGTTTACCAGCAACAGGATGTAGATAGCGAAGCTGTCTTTGCACCTGAAGCAGTACGCGGATCAGTATCAGGTATGAGAGCCATTGGCCCTCTACTACCAGGCGCTCCTGGTCATCCAGATGCAATGAATGGTTCTTATACCATCTGCTCAATGGACCCAGCCATGTCAGGTGATACGTTCTCAATTGCCTATGCTGGCGATAAGAGTACACAGAAGCGTTACGTGCTAGAAGCAAGCCGCATGCCTGCTCCTACACCACAACGTATTCGTGAATTAATTTTTGAATGGACAGAAAAGTACAAGCCATCTGTCTGGGTTATTGAGAAGAACGCCTTTCAGTTGTTCCTTACTCAAGATGAAGAAATTAACCGCTTCCTAGCATCACGCGGTATTCGCCTTGTTCAGCATTACACAGGCGCAAACAAGATGGATGCAGAGTTTGGCGTAGCCTCTATGGCCCCACTCTTTGGAATGGTTGATAAACTTGGCAATCACGTCAAGGGAAGCAACCTTATAGATTTGCCACGGTCCGACAATGAAGGCATAAAATCGTTAATCGAACAGCTCATAACATGGTCCGCTGGCACTAAAAATAAACAAGATGGATGTATGGCACTCTGGTTTGCAGAAACTCAGATGCGTGATTATATCAATCAGGCTGGAGCATATGGTGGCTCCTTTATTAAAAACCCATTTCAGACTCGTGATCAAAAAGCACGTCGTCGGGTTATTAACATAGAAGACTATCAACGCGAAAAAGAGAAGTTAGCATCTAACGGGGGTTACTTATAATGGCACTAACTGTAGATCAAATCGGAGATAAACTCCGTAAGCTACGTGCACATTACTTCACACGTGATTCACGTTATGATGATCTATTGGCGATCCGTCAGGGTAAGATTGATCAAGTGTTTCCTGGAATGTTCTCAGAGGACTATCCAAAGCCAATGATTGCAAACTTCATTGACGTTGCTGCTCGCGACGTTGCTGAAGTTATTGCCCCACTTCCTGCCTTTAACTGCATGACCACCAACACAACTTCAGATCGTGCTCGTGCTCGCTCAGATAAGCGCACCATGATCGCTGCTGGTTACCGCGATACTTGCAACCTTCAGACCATGATGTACACAGGTGCAGATCGCTATCTTACCTTTGGATGGCTACCATTCCTCATTGAAGCAGACTACGAGAACAAGCGCCCAATGATCCGCATTGATTCTCCAATTGGTGCCTACCCAGAGTTTGATCGCTTCAATCGTCTTATCTCATACTCAAAGCGTTATGTTAAGACAATACGTGAACTTATCAATGACTTTCCTGAACACGAAAATGTTATTCGCGGTCAGTACGAAAACCGTAACTCTGAGCGCATCCTTGAGATGTATCGCTACCAAGACAAAGAGCAACTTATTCTTTTCTTGCCAGAGCGTAACAACTTTGTTCTTTCACGCGTTGAAAATGAACTAGGTGAAATTCCTGTAGCAATTGCTTTGCGTCCTGGCGTTGACTCAGATGAGCACCAACGTGGACAGTTTGATGATATTATGTGGGTGCAAGTAGCCCGTGCACGTTTTGCTTCTCTTACTCTTGAAGCAGCACAAAAGGCAGTACAAGCACCATTTGCTTTGCCTTCAGATGTGAACGTTCTTGAGATTGGCCCAGATGCAACTATCCGTTCTGCCAATCCACAACAGATCCGTCGTGTAGATCTTAATCTTCCACCAGGAATTTTTCAAGAGAATGAAATTCTTGATCAGGAAATGCGCACTGGATCACGTTATCCAGAAGGCCGTCTAGGACAGCAGTCAGGTTCTATTGTAACTGGTCGTGGCGTAGAAGCACTTATGGGCGGATTTGATACACAAGTCAAAACAGCACAGGGTGTATTTGCTGAGACATTTAAAGAAGTTATTCGTCTATGCTTTAAGATGGACGAAAAACTATTTGGTGATGTTAAGAAGGAAGTTCGTGGCATTAATGCTGGCGCTCCTTATGTAGTTAACTACACACCAAGTGTTGATATTGCTGGAGATTATTCTTGCGATGTTACCTATGGCATGATGGCTGGACTAGATCCAAACCGTGCTTTGGTATTTGGACTACAGGCACGTGGAGATAAGTTAATCTCACGCGACTTTTTACGTCGTCAAATGCCTTGGGAAATGAACGTTACCCAAGAAGAAGAGCGTGTTGAAGTTGAAGAACTGCGTGACACATTGCTTCAAGCAGTTGCTTCTTATGCCAATGCTTTGCCACAGATGGCGATGCAAGGAGCAGATCCATCTAAAGTTATTAATGCAATTGCGCAAGTAATTGTTGGTCGCCAAAAAGGCGACCCTATTGAGGAAATTGTTGCTAAGGCTTTTGCCCCAGAACCACAGCCACAAGTTTCCCCAGAAGCTGCAGCCGCTGGTGCGGCACCTGAAGGTGCCCCAGGACAGGCTCCTGCTGGGGGCGCGCCTCAAGGCCAAGCACCAGGCATGCCGCCTGCACAACAAGCATCGCAAGGTGCGTCATCCCTGCAGAACTTGTTAGCAGGCATTTCATCTTCTGGCAACCCGCAGCTTGCTGCGTCAGTTTCCAGACGCTCACCCGCCTAACGTTACGAGTGAGAAAACCAATTCCCTATAGGAGATAAAAATGGCAAAAGTAGCACCAGCCTTTAAGTCTAGCCTGCAATCAGCACCTGTTAAGGTTGCTATGCAAGGTGGACATGGCTCATCAGACGCAACAACACAGAAGACAAGCATCCAAGATGCTCCTTCAGTTAAGGCAACTGGAAAGTCTGACATTAAGTACACAGTACAGCCTTCAGGCACCCGCGGATCAAACCCAGGCGCTAAGTAATTAAATGAATGAAGAGGGTGATGATTTTAGCGGAGTAATCTCCGTCTGGGATATTATTGCCCTCTTTGCTCATCTTGTAAAAAATCTATTTGCAAGTTTTGAAGAATTTTTTGATGTATTGAGCCACATGGCTCTACATAAAGCAAACGTCGTAGAAGATCAAAAACTATTTCACGATGATGTTGTTAGAACAATTGAGACTATTATAGAAGGTGAGTAATTATGGCAGGCAAAGGCGGTTATCAAGCTCCAGCTAAACCAGCACAAGTTGCTACCATGGCTCATAATAGAACTGAAAATAGCGCTGCGACCAAAATGACGCAAGCTGCTCGTGACATTACTGGTATGCCAAATTATGGCGATGCTCAAGACATGGCACAAATTCAAAGTGGTGCGCCTATGGCTGCTACACCAAATTTAGGATCTACGCTTACAGCACAACCACAACAAGGTGCACAAGGTGTTCCACCTCAAGGTTTTATTGGCGCACATCAACCAAGCCCAACAGATAACCCATTAACGCCAATTGCTACGCAACAACAACAATCTATTAGCGGGGCACAAAGTGCTTTATCTTTGCTTAACTCATTAGGAGATAATGCTTCTCCACAAGTTAAATCAATTCGCAACGTTTTGGCTGCACATTTAATGAACCAATCACAAGCAGGACAAGCACCTACAGCGCCAACCGCAGCGGTTCCACCGATGGCGGGAGCAAAGTAGTTTATGCCAGCAGTCATTCCACCATTTCCTGAAGCACAAGCGTTAGCAGGCAACTTAGATGCTATACATGCTGCAGGCCACACAAACCTTGACCCACTTGCTCAAACAGCAGTTGCTCAAGGAGCTGGTAGTACACAAAATGTTTTAGATCATGCTGGTCTTTTAACTCAAGCTGTAAAGCAAACAACGCCAGATAAAGCAATTTCTGAACCTGCAATAAATCAACAACCAAGTCTTTTATCACAAGCAGCATCATTTTTGCATCATCAATATGGCCCAGTTCCAGTTTTAAATTCAGATGTTGCTAGTATTCAACAGCAACTACAATCAAAGGGCTACGGTAAAGATCTAGCAACTGGCGCTTGGAATAGCCAATGGCAAAGCGCTCTTAGTCAACATGCTTATGATGCAATAGTAGCGCCTAAATTTGGTAACGTAAAATCTTTACCATTGTGGGAACGTATCGTAAATGATATTGCTCCTTCTGGATGGTCTTCAACCATTGCTCATTCTGTAACAAATTATGTTCGTCATTTACCAGAACAAGGCCGTCAATTGCTTTCCGATCTTGCTGGTGGAACTGCCGCTACTTTTACTGAGTGGGGCAACAATCAGGCTTACAAAAATAGAGAAGCATCTGTTGCTGCAGATGTTGAAAATGCCCTTGGTGGCAATGTAACAAAACAACAAATTGAACAAACACAAGTTAAGCGCTATGTTGGCGATCTTGGTAATCTTCTTACTCTTGTTACTTTGGCTGGCGCTGGAAAAGCATTGGCAACTTCAGTAGGTGCCGTTGGTAAATCGTTGCTTGAAAATACAGCAGCAAAAGAAAGCATACCAGCAGCAGCAAAAACATTGGTAACGCGTTCACTTCCTGAAAGTGCTGCCGCAACACCTACATTTTTTGTATCTAAAAGCCTTTATCAAGGCGGATTGCCAGCAGTAGAAGAAGGAGCAAAAGCTGGACCAGGCACTGGTCTATTGCGTTGGCTGGAAAATGTAAAAGGTTTAAAACGCATGCTTCCAGCAATTGATGCAATGGATACTGAAGGAAGTACTTATTATAATTTAAAGATGCAGCAAGCATCTCTTATGCGCAACCCTATATGGCAAGTTGCTGCGCAAGCACAGGCTAAAGGCTCATTAGCAGGCCTTGGCCTTACAGCAATTGGCGAAGCTGAACAAAAAGCTGGCATTAATGAGCAAGATGCTAACCTTGCTGCACCATATCAAGGTTCATTAGCCAATGCGGTTAACTTTGCAAGCATGTTTATGGGTCACCCAACCATTGGTTTAAAAGCTAGTCAAAATGTTGGGCAAGTTGTAGATGCTGCACATGGTGCACTTAGTGATACTCTTGGTCCAATTAACATGGATTATGTTCTTAAAAAGGGATTGGGTATTTCATTAACCGATCTTCAAAAAAACTTGGGCAATGAGTTTGTCAATGATCATTTTCTTAACACAAAAGTTAATCAATATGCAGCATCTCACTATGCCGACGATGCTCTACAAACAGCAGTTAAGGCTGGAACTGTAGATAAAAATACGCCAGAAGCTCTTAAATTGTTTAAACAATATGAGACTGAGGCGCTTAGCGACCCAGCAGGTATTTTAGCACCAGCTCGTGATTCTTTAATTCGCCAACCAGACGTGCTTGCAAATTATTTTAGAAAAGATTTTGGCAATCAACTTGGTTCAAACGTTCGTAAAGGCATAACTGACAGTTACGATATTGCAGATAAAAACAAACAACGTTTTTATGACGCAATGAACAATTTAAAATCAGCGCATCCCGATATTGCCGTTATGCTTCAGGATGAGCATCGTAACCTATTTCATGGTTCTCGCACACAAGCAAATGTAGAAGATCTTTTAACACACGCTTTAACAGAAGACTGGGGCAAGCGTCAAACCCCATTTAATGATCTTGTTAAAAGCAAAGTTGAGGCAACCTCTTTAGGTGAAGGATTAACTCCTAGCGTTTATCAAGGCAAGGCTATGCCACCTTTGTACCACACTAACTCAAAGGTTAGTGAGTATATGCCAGATCCTGCAACACTTGAGTCTACAACTCGTTATGGCAAGGGTATTCGCGCAACTTCTGACCCTGCCTTTGCTGGTCGTACACACACAAACGTTTACACACTTCGTTACAACCCAGTTCAAAATGAAGAGCCATCTTTCCTTGATTTGACCAAGCGAGGATCTGCTCAATCGGTTGCAGCAAAACTATCTCAAGTTCAACAAGATCAAATTGCTCGCAATGAAATGGGCTTAATGGTTCCAGGCAAGGGCAAGAATACCCTTGTGGGCGTTGATAAAACTGCGTATACCAAAGAATATAAAACATTTGCCAAAATGCTTAAAAACGATAGGGACTATAGCGGCGGAGATTTGCTAGATGCTTACCGTTCAGCACTTGCTGCGGGTGGCAAACTAAATAAAAATGAAATTGATAGCCGTATCTCAGATGTAACTAATTCTGTTATGTCAGACAATGGTCATACTGGATTTAAATACATCGATAAAACTGGCAAGCCAATGTATGTTGTCAATAGTGATCGTGCTCTTGCCAACATGACACAACTTGATCCAAGTTTTACAAAAGATAGCCTTATTCCAAATTACCTTACTCAAAACAATACAGTGCCACGTGGCGCTCTCGGCATTGCCCGTAAAGATACTTTCATTCAGCAAGATGCTCAAAGTGCAGCAAATGGATTTTTCAAGCGCTTGGCTAAGGCTGGTTACGGACCAGAAGTAGAACAAGCTCAACAGACTTTACAACTTGAAAGTCGTCGTTTGGCTAAAAACTCAGCAACTGAATTAAACACACCTCTTCCAAAGTTAGATCCACAAGGCTTGGATAAAGAATCACTTAATGTGCTTAATGAGGCGCGTGGTATTCTTATTAAGAAGTTGGGCTTTGACTCACTCCAAATTAACAAACTTGATCCAATTGAAGCAGTGTCTTTGATTTATCGTGAATCTCATGGGCTAGCATCTGAGGCTTTCTTGCCAGCAAAAGCACCAAAGGCCGTAACTGATGCTGTTGCTCGTTTAGCAGAAAAGGGTTATCGCCCTGTTCTTGGCACTGATATTGGTCATGCTTATGAAGCACCAATTTTGCATCCAGTTATTGCAGATCAGCGCACGTCTTTGCTTCGTCGCGCAGCGCTTGCTCTTAAATTAGACCCAAGCAAGGTAAGCGACATTTCGGTAGCGCAATCTCGTGATACTGCAGTTAAGCAAGAAGTTGATCGTTTGTTTGCATCTGGCAAAGTTCAACCATTTGTAGGCGACAACTCAAGCACAATTGTAAATATTCTTCGTGACTATGCACGTTCTGGTGCAAGCGCAAATAGACTTGGCGATAAAGCAGCCAATGCTATTCGTGGTTGGAACCAAAGCAAGCGTGAGCAAATGATTACTCAATTAATGGGTGATACAAGCAACCTTACAGTCAAAGAAGAAAGAGAATTGCGCGATGCTGCAATGGCAAAAGCTAATGAAGTATTTGGTTCACAACGCCGTATGTCAGATCTTAGTTACAATCAAATGGTTAAGGCTCTTACTCAGCCAATTGCAAAGGGCGCAAAAGACTATCTTGGTGATGTAACACCACGTTATAAACTAGAAGATGCTCGCAAAATTGCTAAGGCGGTAATGCTTGGACAGGCTAAAGCCCCTGGTTATACAATGGGTCTTGGCAAAGGCGAAGATTTTATTCGTGCATCTGGCGCAATTGCTACTAATGCAACAGCTTCTTTCTTTGGCAAAGTACCACTCCTTGACAATTATAAAATTGGCGAAGGTGCAATTGCTCGTGCAATAACTTCATTGCCTAGCAACTTAACTGCTCTTCGTAACCAATGGCGTTTTGATCTTAACCCTATCTTTGCAGTTCGCCGCCTTGCCAAAACAAACGTTAAGGCTGCCACTGAGGGTGTTCCGCTAACTCGTAACCCTTATGAGGCTATGACTCGCCTTGGCATTAAAGATGATGCTTACGCCATTCTTGGCCGTACTATGCCAAAGGTATATGAGAAGGCTCAAGATCTAGACAGCCTTGATCGTTTCTTATCACAGAATGATCCATTTGGTATTTACAACCCAGCGCACAATATGGCTTGGCAGGCATATCACCTCAAGCAACTTGGAATGACCGACGCTGAGATTACTCAGAAGTTGGAAAAGATCAATACTTACGGTGATCGTACTCCACTTGAGCGTACAGTTAACACAATATTTTACCCATTCTCATTTAACAAGACATTGTACAAAAACATTGGTGGCTACCTAATAGATCATCCTGGTGAAAACGCTTTGCTTAACGCAGGCTTTCAACTATACAACCACCTTGATCCAAACAATAAAAACCCAAACAATGGGCTGCAAAACTGGTTTAATAACCACTTGCCAATTATCCAAGATTTTCAAAAATTAAACGCTTTTCAACATGGAACTGGGCTAGGTCAATTTGGTGGTATTAACGCACCATATCTATCTAACACACCATACATTAAAGAGTTTATGAACTTGTTTAGCCCACAGGCTATTACACCTGGTAATGCGCCAAGTGCATTAAAAACTTTTACAAACATGGTGCCAGTACTTAATGAGTTAAATGGTCTTCTTTTTAACTACAATCTTAACACTGGTCAAAGCGGCGTTGGTGGAATTGCTGGTGGAAGACTTGCCGAAACTGGTAAGTTTACCTACTGGTCATTGCAAAATCTTGCCGAGCACTCTGTAGATTTGTATAAGCATTTTATGAATGAAAAAACAAATCGTCTTAATTACACGTCAAACCTTACAGATCAAGCACAGATCCAAAAAGGAATTGAAACGGTAAACGCCCTCAAGGTTCAACTTGCCCCGCTTCTTGGAAGTGGTATGTCGTGGCCAACTACAGCAGATGTTCCAAAGGCTGTACGTGGTTTAAAGTACAACGCAACTACCCTTGAAGAATACGCACATGCGCTATACCCAGGGTATGAAGTTGGAGCAGCGGTTGGTCCAGCAGTTATAAAAGCAGCTGGGGCAACTGAATATGTGCAAAACCTACAGGGAACATTTCGTTTTGATGCGTATAATACGTTTCAAACATATGCAGCATCGGCTGTAACAAAACTGTCAAAAACAAAAGATCCTGCAACTATTCAAGATATTGCAATGCCACTTCGCAATTTGGCCGTCAATATCTCAGAACAAGATCCACAGTTTCTTAAATTCTACAATAAATACTATGAAGCATCACTTGGTCCAATTGAAGGGTTTACAAAGTAATGGCAATTAAAAAAAATACCCCTGCAATTAACCTACCAGCTGGCACTATGGAAGCGCTTGCATCAGGTGGGGCTGGTAGCAGTGGAAGCATTTTGTCAGCCAAAGCACAAGCAAACACCCCAATTAAAAATGATTATGGGTTTATTGTTAATGGAAAAATTCCAACAGTTCTTTCATTGAGTCAGCTAAAATCTCTTCTTGGTGATTCTGTCAATAATGCTCCAGCCATTCAAAGAATGTCTTTGGATGTTTCAAAAGCGCCTGGGGCACTAGCAGGTCTTGATACAATTTCAACCGATGGAAAATTAAGTCCAGTTGAGCAAAACTTTCTTGGAAATTATGCTTTAACTGTTGTCAATCAACATAAGGGCGCAGATCCAGCATCTATTGCAGATGCTATTACCAATAGAATTAATCCTCAATCAATTAACCCATATGCCGTAAGTTCTTCAATTAATCTTAAAAGCATTGATCGACCAGATATTAATGCTGTAAAATCAACCATCAATGATTTGTATTTACAATTGTTGGGTAAAAATGCTTCAGATGCTGAAGCTGCAAAATGGGCACAAGTGTATGATAATTATGCTGCCAAAAATCCAACATCTCAAACCGTTGGCTCAAATACATATTCAGTAGTTCCAGTTCAAGGTTTGGGCGCTGGTGGCGTAACAAATCGTTTGCTTCGTTCTGGTCAAAATGAAACTACAACGGCAAATCAACTTAGCCTACCAGCTTTTGCAAAAAATCAAATTATTGATTCTGGTGAATATAAAGCATTTCAAGCATCTGGTGCTGCCTTTAATCTAATGAACCAAATAGCTGCTAAAGATGCTGGAGTTGCATAATGGCTAAAAGTACTAAAGTATCTGCTCAAGTAGCGGCAGCGGAACCTGGTCTTTCAGGACTATTATCACCAGGGTCAGATTTTGCACAGATTCTTCATAATCAAAATGGCGCTCAATATGCTTTTTGGAAAAATGCAGATTCTACTTTGCCAACAATTCAAAATGGTACTGGCTATTCATTATTTCAATTTATTACTGATGCAGTTAATGGTGGCTGGATTAGCGCACCAGACTCAACAAATTTTGAATTAGGTTTAAAGAAAACAGATTTTTGGAAAGCCTATGGCGCTTCAGCCATTCAAGCAGCTTCAGATAAAGCACAGTCACTTGATGCTAATGGAAACGTGCTTCCAAATAGTACATACGGTAAAGAACTTCAGCGTCGTATTGATGGAATTACTACTGAAGCAACAAGCATGGGTTACAAACTTACCCCAGAGGTTGCAACGTCTCTTGCAGAGGGAACTTTAAATGATGCGTATGAAGGAGCGATTTATAATTCAAGCAATTATCAATCTGGTCTTCAAAGTAAAATTGCCACAACTGCTCAAAGTGCAGGTATTGCACTTAGCGGTGGAGCAAATGCAAGCACTGGAATTGGTCTTGTAAATCAACTTCGTGCCTACGCCGCAAGTCAAGGTGTTGCAATGCCTGAAAGTTTTTACACAGATGCTGGTGCTAAATTATCAGATCCAAAATCTGGTATGACTTATGACACTTATGCAAATAATGTTAAAGGATATGCAGCATCTAAGTTTTCTGGTTTTGCTAGCAGAATTAATCAAGGTGAAACTGTTGCCAACATTGCTGCTCCATATCAGCAAGAAATGCAAAACATTCTTGGTATTCCATCAAACAGTATCGATCTAAGTGGTAACAGCGGAGACAGTGCTTTAATCAATAAAGCCCTTCAAGGAACTATTGACCCAAATACTGGATTAGGTACACCTATGCCCATCTGGCAATTTCAGCAAACACTTCGTCAAGATCCACGTTGGAGAAGCACACCTGACGCTCAAAACTCAATGGCAAGCATTGTTGAAACTCTAGGCAAAACGTTTGGAAAAATCTAATGGCAATGACAGATAGACAAGTAGAGCAACAAATTGCGCAAGATGCTGCTGCTGCCACTGCTGCCGCTGCTGCTCCAGATACACCAGTAACGGCAGGCATATTTCAGGCAGCCAAACCAGCTGGTGCGCTTGTTCTTCCAGACGGTTCTAAGGCTCCAGGTAGCGCAACAATGGCTGGACCCATTGCACAAGGTGCTGGTCCATTAGGTCCTGCAGCAAATTTTTATCCAACTCCATCACCAACTACCGTGCAAACAGTAGATCCTACTGGCAAAGTAATAGGTATTACCACAACTACTTACAACTGGGATGGTACACCTAATACACCACAATACACGCCAATTGCTTCTACTGGCGCAACTGGCGCAACTGGTTCTGCAATAAACCCAAATACAAGTACAGATTATATTTCTGCCGCCCAACAGCAGTTAATGAACTGGGGTATTCTTAACGCTAACGATCCTAATTCAACAGATCTAATGAATCAAATTACAACACTTGCTCAGCAAGGTGCGCAGCCAGATACAATTGCTTTAACAATTCAAAATTCTCCTGCATATAAAGCACGTTTTTCTGGTAATGATGCTCGCGTAGCAGCTGGGTTTTCTGCTTATAGCGCAGCAGATTATATGACTGCTGAAAACAATTACCGTAGCATATTGTCAGAATCTGGTGTTCCAGATAAATATCAAACTCAATCTTTTCTTGCGAGCCTTATTGGCAAAAACGTGGGAACGGCAACACTTCAAAACTACGTCAACATGGCAAGCCAGTTGGCGACAACCCAAGATCCTTACATGCTTCAAACTGCATATCAACAATATGGTTTGACCCAAGGTGATCTTATTGCACACTTCCTTGATCCAAATACGGCAGTACCTGTTCTTCAACAACAGTTTGCTGGTACTCAAGTTGCGGCAGAAGCAGCTCGTCAAAACCTTGCTCTTAATCAACAAAACGCTTTGAGCCTTGCAGCACAGGGTGTTACGCAACAACAAGCCCAAACAGGCTTTGCAAACATTGGTAGTCAATTGGCTCAACAGCAACAGATCGCCGCATCATTGGGTGGCAATGCTGCCAACATTGGCTCTGAACTAACTGCTGCTCAATTTAACGCAAACGTTAATGGCATTTCTGCGGCACAAGCACAGCAAGAATTAACACGTCAACGTGCAGGACTTGTAAATCTTTATAGCGGCTCTTCTGGTGCTGCTAAGGGCAGCCTTTATACAGAAGAATCTGGCGTAAGTTAATTAGGTTCCATCACTACCCATTGGCATAGTGATGTGTATTTAAAGACCAAGAGTGGGAGCTAGTACCCCTTCCCCTGGGGAGTGCTATGGCCTGCGATCAACCAACATAGAAAAGGGAGTGCCACATGGCAGACCAATACGAAGATGATGACTTTGATCTTGAAGAAGATCAACCATCACAAACACAAGACCAGAATGGTCCAGCAAATCTACGCAAGGCTCTCAAAAGAGCAGAGCGTGAAAAGAAGGAACTGGCTGATCAGCTAGCTTCTATTCAGGCAGACCTTCGAGGACGTTCAGTCAAGGAAGTATTGGAACAGAAGGGCGTACCAACTAAGGTCGCCAAGTTCATTCCTGGCGACGTAAGTACGCCTGAGCAGATTGATGCATGGTTAAACGAGAACGCTGATGTGTTCGGATTTGCTGCGCCACAAGATGCTCCGTCTGAAGAACCAACACCTAATGCTCGTGAAACACAGCGAATCAATGCCACTCTTCAAAACGCAAATACCCCGTCTCGTGATGCTGATGCAGCCGCGAAACTGGCTGGCGTTAAGACAAGAGAAGAGCTTGACATGCTTGTTTTTGGTCAGAAGGTAACGGGTCGAGGACGTTAATTTAAACCCATTCGCACACTATACCCAAAGAAAGTAGGTGACACATGGCCAATCAATATACCGACTCAATCGGTTCTACCTCTGGTATTCCAGGGTTAGTACAAACCGCTTATGATCGTTATGTAGAGTTTGCGCTCCGTGCCGTTCCTCTTATCCGCGATGTTGCAGATAAGCGTCCAGTACAGCAAGCTATGCCAGGTTCGTCTGTTGTATTCCAGATTTACACAGACATGTCAGCCGTTACTTCTTCACTCTCTGAAGACGTTGATCCAGATGCTGTTGCTCTAGGTAACACCACTCCAATCACCGTTTCATTGCTTGAATATGGTAACGCTTCTCTAGCAACTCGTAAGCTCGAGTTGTTCTCACTATCAGATGTAGATCCAGCTATTGCAGACATTATTGCCTTCAACATGGCTGACTCACTTGATACAGTCGTCCTCAAGACACTTGTTGGTGGACCAAACGCAATTGCTGAACTAACAGGCGGAGCTTCTGCCCCAGTTTCAACATATGCTGGAACATACACCAATGGAACAACACAAGCATCTATCGATGGAACATCAGTAATTCGCTCACGCGACATTCGTACTGCTGTTGCAAAGCTACGTGCTAACAAGGCTGTTCCACGTCAAGGCGAATACTACTGGTGTGGTATTCACCCAGAAGTTTCATACGACCTTCGCTCCGAAACTGGAGCAGGCGGATGGCGCGATGACCACAAGTACGCTGAGAATGGCGCATCTGAATTTTGGCCAGGAACCATCGGAACTTACGAAGGAGCTATGTTCGTAGAGTCTCCACGTTTGTTCAACACAACAGATGGTACAGGTTCTTCAGGTGCTACAGGTACATTCGGTACTTCTTCTTACGTAAACGCTTCTGGTGGAACACGCGTATTCCGCACACTAGTTGCTGGTAAGCAAGCACTTGCTGAAGCGGTTGCTGAAGAGCCACATGTGGTCTTCGGTCCAATCGTTGATAAGTTGATGCGTTTCCGTCCAATCGGATGGTACGGCGTTCTAGGCTGGGCACGTTACCGTGACGCAGCTTTGGTTCGTATCGAGTCATCAGCTTCTATCCACAACTCATAATTGAGTTAGTTGTTGCCTGCTCCCGCACGTGGGGGCAGGCGGCAACACCCAACGAAAGGTAACGCATGTATACATTTAAGCCGCCAACGGTTGAAGAAGGACCAGCAGGCTTTGGTATTTTATTCTGGCGTTACAGATTACCTCGTGCAAACTCGATCCTTGTTAATGGATCTGTAGTTACTTCTATTCGCACACCAGCAGTTCAGGATACGCAATCTGCGGACTACTGCTATCTAGGCGGGCATGAATATATTATTACCCAGCCAGAATATAACATTCTTTACGCAGCGGGCTATGGCCCTTACATCACAACTTCTTAGGAGCATTGAGTGGCTAATCCAGGCAGATATAACATCAATGTTATCAAGGGCACAACTTTTAATTTAACAACTGTATGGAAGATCAATGCCATCCCAGTTATTATGACAGGCTATTCTGCTGACCTACAAGTTCGTGACGTATCAAATAATCTTATTACTGAAATGTCTACAGCCAACGGCAAAGCAACCATCACTGGTTCTGCTGGCAAAGTTTCATGCGACCTTACAGCAGCGCAGACTAATGCGCTTACCGCTGGAACTTACAACTATGCTCTTAACGTTACCGATGCTGGCGGCACAGTCACACAGCTTCTTAATGGAACATTCCTTGTTGCTGCATCGGTGGTGCAGTAATGGCGGTTAATCAAGACAGTATCTCAACGGTTGAAGTTCAAGTAACTACTAACGTATTTGACGTAGTTTCAAATGAATATCGTGTTATTGAATTAGGTCCTATCGGACCACAAGGCCCTATTGGCTATCAAGGTTTTGCAGGTGTTACAGGCGCAACAGGTGCGCAAGGTTCTACAGGAGTGACGGGAGCACAAGGTGCGGCAGGTAATACTGGTAATACTGGTTCTGTCGGTTCCACTGGTGCCACTGGCCCTACTGGCTCTACAGGCATTACAGGACCAACGGGTAGTCAAGGAAATACTGGTAACACAGGATCAGTTGGAGCAACAGGCGCGGCAGGATCTACGGGCGGCACGGGAGCTACTGGCTCTCAAGGGAATACTGGAACAACGGGACCAACAGGTTCTGTAGGTTCAACAGGTTCAACTGGCGCAACAGGTGCGCAAGGCAACACTGGTAGCACGGGTGTTACAGGCCCTACAGGGCCTACAGGAGCCACTGGCAGCACAGGTCCTACAGGTTCTACAGGCTTTACTGGTTCAACAGGTGCTACGGGCTTTACAGGCTCTACAGGACCTACTGGTCCTACGGGTGCTCAGGGCAATACGGGCAACACAGGAAACACTGGCAACACGGGTAATACTGGTAACACAGGTAACACTGGTCCATCCGTAACAGGATCTACTGGTCCGACTGGTGCTACTGGTGCCACTGGTGCAGGCGGTACGCTAGGCCATTACGGTAACTTTTACGATACTACCACTCAGACCAATGCAGGCGCTACTAGCGCCAACCTTATTACTATTAACACCGATTCTGGCTCAAGTGGCGTAAGCATCGTCTCATCTAGCCAAATTACTTTTGCCTATGCTGGTACTTACTCAGTAAACCTTTTGGGTCAATTCATCACCACTGGTGGTGGAAGCAATTACCAAGTAAACGTTTGGTATGCTCTTAATGGAACTGCTGTGACTCAATCAACCGCAGTCTTTACAACCTCTGGCGTTAACAACCAAGTCCTTGCAAACATTGAAGACTTAGTAACAGTTAATGCTGGTGACTACATCCAGTTCTACTGGTCATCACAAAACACCTATATGGAATTACTAGCAGTTGCTGCTGGTTCATCTCCGACTCGTCCTGCATCTCCAAGCGTGAATCTTCACGTTGAACAAATTATGTACACTATACTTGGACCGACGGGAGCAACGGGTGCCACAGGATCTACGGGAACGAATGGCTCAACTGGATCAACAGGGCCAACAGGAAGTACTGGCAGCAATGGCGCGACTGGAGCGACGGGGGCTACTGGATCAAGCGGGTCTAACGGTGCTACGGGAGCAACGGGAGCTACAGGCTCAGCAGGTGCGGTAGGAACAACAGGTCCAACAGGCCCAACAGGATCAACTGGTGTTGCAGGTAATACTGGTAACACAGGAAATACTGGCTCTGCAGGCGCACAAGGAAATACGGGAAATACTGGTAATACAGGAAGTTCTGGCGCTCAGGGTAATACAGGTAATACTGGTCCTACTGGTAGCAATGGAACAAATGGTTCTACAGGTGCCACAGGTCCAACAGGTGTAGTAACGGCAACTGCCCCAGTTACTTATAACTCAGGCACACAAACTGTTGCACTCAATGTTGGCACAGGACTTACTACTTCAGCAAGTAACCTGATTGTAGATACAACCGTTGTGCCTGAATTGGCTACAACGAATACCTTTACAGCAGGTAACACAATAGCCCCTACCGCTACTGGAGTAGTGCCATTAACTGCAACTACGCCAAATGGCTCTAATGCAAATATTGCTTCCTTTACGCAAGCAGGAACTTCTTACGCATTAACTGTTGACCAGTTTGGTATTTTAAAAACTGCTTTTGGAATTTACGGCGGAACTACTGTTAATTATGGTGCAAGAAATAATTTTGGTCCAAACGGTTCAGCAAATATAATTATTGCTAACAGAGCAGCCTCTGCCCAAAGCGGAGATATGCTTCAAAACCAAAACGGTTCTGGTACACTTATTTCAGGATTTAACGCAGCGGGTCAATTATTTGCTGGTAACACAACAGCAGTAGTTGGTTCTATTACAACTGCTATTTCATCCGCTGCTTATACCTCTGCCACAGTTGCCGTCTTTACCTATGGCGGAACATCGTTAATTCAAGTCGGGCAAAGAGTAACTATCGCTGGTGTTACTGGCGGTACTTACAATGGTACTTGGATAGTGACTGCCGCAACATCTACCACCTTTACCGTAGTAGGTTCAGGATTTACCAACGTTGCTGGTACTGGCGGAACAATTCAAATCTCAGCAGTTGTTTCTGTCGTTGCCCCAACTGCCGCTATTACCCCAATAGTAGTTCAAGGTAATGCTTCCCAAACTGCCAACCTTACTGAATGGCAAAACTCAAGCGGTGCGGTATTGGCAAAGATTGACTCAGCAGGTAACTTGACTGCTGCAAGTTATAACGGTCCAGTTCTTTATACAATTAACAACCAAACTGGTACTACCTTTACTCCAGCACTAGCCGATGACTATTCAATAGTTACCCTTAACAACGCATCTACTATTTCAGTAACTATTCCGACTAACGCTTCCGTTGCCTACCCAGTAGGTAGTCAATTAAACTTTGTTTGGATTACTGGAGCTGGACAGCCAACTATTACTGCTGTTACCCCTGGTACAACTACAATTATTTCAACTGGCGCAACGTCAACTGCACCTAAACTTAGGGCAAAAAACTCTGCTGCAACAGCAATTAAAATTGCTACGGACACGTGGTTGGTAACGGGCGATATAGCATAGTTTGTGCTATAATGCAAACGTGAAAATTGCCGTTTATGCCATTGCGCTTAATGAGATACTTCATGCTGAGCGTTGGGCCAATGCGGCCAAAGGTGCCGATTACAGAATAGTGGCAGATACAGGATCTACAGATGGAACACAAAAAAAGTTACAAGAGCTGGGCGTTACTGTTCATAATATTAGCGTTAGGCCTTGGCGTTTTGATGTGGCGCGGAACACGTCTCTTGCGCTCATACCAGAAGATGTAGATATTTGCATCTACGTAGATCTTGATGAAGTAGTCCATAAAAATTTTTTCCAAGAAGTTCGTAAGCAGTGGGACCCGACAGCGCAAGCTGGTTGGATAACATTTGATACTGGCAGTAAATGGCAAAAGGATAAAATACATAGCCGTTGGGGTTGGCATTGGAAGTACCCCATACATGAGGTTCCAGTGTATTACGCTGAAGGTACTCCAAAGTATTGCGCTATTAAGAACGCGATCATCAGCCATAAGCCAGATGATAATAAATCTCGCGGGCAGTATCTGCCTATGCTTGAGATGTGTGTTAAAGAGTTTCCCCAAGATCCACGTATGTGGACGTACATGGTACGTGAGTACTACTTCTATCGCCGTTGGGATGATGTAATCGCATCTGCCAATAAGCGAATGGAACTAGGTGGATGGAATGTTGAAGAGGCTGCCACATGTAGATGGGCTGCTGAAGCAGCGCACCATCTAGGTAAAGCAGAAGAAGCAACAGTATGGGCTGAGCGTGGTGCTCAGATTATGCCCAATGAAGGTGAACCTTGGTTCTCCGTAGCGCTAGATGCTTACCGCAATAAACGTTGGCAACAATGTTTAGATGCTTCTATCAAGGCAATTGAGTGCCATAGAAGCGTTCACTACTGCTATGACTCATCGGTGTGGGACTGGAAAGCATACGATCTAGCCAGTATCGCATCATGGGAACTAGGTTTTATTGATGAAGCAATTACATTTGCACTTGCTGCATCAAAGGGCAATGGCCCAGAGAATGAACGCGTAGTGCGTAACTTTAAATTTTTTAGACAAGCCAAGGAGAAACATGGCTCTCGGAGATAACTGCCGCACAGGCTGCTTAGAAAAAAATCACGAAACTTATGCCGAGTGCTTGCAATCAAGCAACGTGCACGTCAATGCTGGCGATGCTAACAGCAGCAAGACTATGACTAAGAAGCGCTGGGATGCTGAACTTAATGCATACGCAGGTGCTCGCAAGCAAGGTATTCAACCAGCTGGTACAACCATGAGGGCTGTTGCAGAGTCATTGGAAGCAAGTGACAAACTAGGCACTGCATTTGATGCAGGCACAATGCCAGCCGCAAAACAGATTACCAAGCACAAGGCAAAGGTAATGAAAGAAGTAGGGATAATCTAATGGCAGCATCAAAGAAGGGCATGGGTTTTAAAGCCGCCCAAAAGTCAATCGCTAAAAAGTCTAATGTTTCAATGAAGAGCGCAGGAGCAATCCTAGCGTCTGCTTCACGCGAAGCATCACCAGCAGCAAAGAAAAAAAATCCAAACCTAAAGAAAGTTAAGGGCTAATTATGTGCGCAGAATGTGGTTGCAACGCAACAGCAATTGGTAAGTTAAACGACAAGCTAACTGGCAAGCCAACAAAGTCACCTTACGGTGAATATGAAGGCGTTGGCGGAACAAAGTAAATTGGTTAGCAAGGCAAATAAGGGTCAAGCCAAACAAGCAAAGATAGATTCAATTGTAATTGGTGGTCAAAAGCACACAGTTGTTAAGGCCACCAATGGCGATATTGTTGTTAATCACCCTGGTTCTAAAAAAACAACATTTAAAAAAATTGACTTGACTAAAAAAGCAGATGTAAAAACTGTAGCTGCTGGCGTAGCAGCAGTAAAGAAATGGCATAAAAACCATCCCGCGAAAGGAAAATAAATGGCAAAAGATGATGGTCTATCAACCGTATATCATTTAAACCGCTTGGCAGGAACTATCGTCAACTCAGTGCCACAACTAGACATTAATGGTGCCGCATCTCAATGGGCATTTAACGTCACAGGACAAACCTTTACTCGTGGGATTGATGCTCTTAACGCCATTTATGCTTATCGCAACAGCGGCAAGAATTTTCACTTAGATACTCCTGGTGTGCTTAACGCACTTGCTGGAGTTTATGGCTATGGCGAAGCAGCCGCAGCATCAAGGATCGTGTCCTAATGACTTTATTTTCAGAACTAATTGATGAGACTGCACTGGCACTTACTGGTTATACCAGCCGTCAAGATCAAGCCACATTTTTAACAGCGCCCATGAGTGCTACGGATCTAACTTTTACTGTTGCCGATGGCACAGTTCTTACACGCGGTATTGTAGAAATTGATGAAGAGTTGATCTGGGTTGACTCATTTAACCGTACAACCAACACCGCAACTATTCCACCATATGGCCGCGGCTTTAGAGATACTAACGCTGTTCCACATAGTGCTGGTGTACGCGTAACTATTACCCCATCATTCCCACGGGCTATGATTCGCAAGGATATTAACGAAGCAATTGACGCTATTTATCCAAGCCTATTTGGTGTGTATTACACAACATTTTCTTTCATCGCATCACGCACAACTTATCAGCTTCCATCGGAAGCGATTGATGCTCTAGCAGTTTCTTGGCAGACTATTGGTCCATCTCTTGAATGGCTACCAGTTCGTCATTATCGTATTGACCGCACAGCAAACCCAATTGCTTGGAGCACAGGTAAGACAATTTCTATCTCAGATGGAATTATCCCTGGACGTACAGTTCAAGTTGTCTATACAAAAAAGCCTACACAATTGGAATATGACACAGATGACTTTACAACCACTGGCTTGCCAGACTCAGCCCGTGAGGTAGTCATTCTTGGTGCGGCATATCGCTCAGCTGCATATGTAGATATGGGCCGCGTGCCAGCATCATCTGCTGAAGCAGGTTCTATGGATCAAAGCAACCCAATTGGAACAGCAACAAACATGAGCCGTTATTTTTACCAGATGTACCAGCAACGCCTACAGGTGGAGATGGCACGTCAAGCAGAGCAATACCCACCTCGTACACACTACTCACGATAGGTAGATAGATGACAAGATACTACTCAGCCAACGCGCAAGATACTACAGTTACTAGCGCCATTACCAGCTCGTCTACTACTGTTGTTGTAGGAGCTACGACAAACTTCCCAACACAATATCCTTTTATTGTTGCCCTTGATTTTGGAGCAGCAGCGGAAGAATTAGTTGCGGTTACTGGTGTATCTGGATTAACTCTTACAATTACTCGTGGTTTTAATAGTACAACTGCTCAACCACATTCAGCAGGAGCTGTAGTTCGTCACGTAGCAACTGCTCAAGATTTTACAGATGCTCAAAATCATTATAATGCATCAAGCTCAATTCATGGAGTAACAGGATCTGTAGTAGGTACAAGCGATTCTCAAACTCTTACCAACAAAATTATTTCAGGCTCATCTAATACTATTACAAATGTACCTCTTGCAACTGGTGTTACTGGCACGCTAGCAACTACAAATGGTGGAACTGGATTATCATCTATAGGAACTGCAGGTCAAGCGCTTGTAGTTAATTCTGGTGCGACTGGTCTTACATATACATCAGTGGTTGGCGTTAGTGGCCCTACAGGGCCTACAGGGGCTACTGGATCCACAGGAGCTACAGGTTCAACAACCCTTTCTATTAATGCTCAAACAGGTACAACCTATACCCTTGCAACAGGTGACGTAAATCTTTTGGTAACAGCATCTAATGCTTCAGCCATAACCGTTACTGTCCCACCAAGCGTATTTACTACAGGGCAACAAATTAACGTTCAGCAAATCGGGGCAGGTCAAGTTACCTTTGCCGCTGGTTCTGGCGTAACTATTACATCAACAGGTGCTACTGCTGCGTCTCCTAAACTACGTGCGCAATATTCAGCAGCAACTGTTATCTGCACAGGAACAAATACATTTACAGTATTAGGAGATATTGCATAATGCCACTTATTCCAGGTATTCTTGCTTCAGGCATATCAGGCCATTTAGGTGTTTCATCAGTAACCTACCTTGTTGTTGCAGGTGGTGGCGGTTCAGGAGGCAACGGTAGCGCTGGTTGTGGTTGCGCATATGGATTTGGTGGTGGTGGCGCTGGTGGTTATCAATCATCAACACTTTCCGTTACTCCTGGCACGGCTTACACAGTAACTGTTGGTGGTGGTGGTGGACGTGGTGGTTCAGGTAGCGCTGGTAGTAACGGCGGAAACTCTGTATTTTCATCAATAACCTCTCTTGGTGGTGGCGGTGGTGGTGATGGTCGTGCTGCATTTAATGGCCCTGGTAACACTGGTGGTTCTGGTGGCGGTAGCGCATCCGCAGTAAATGCAAGTGGAACTGCTGGACAAGGAAACGCTGGTGGAAATAGAAACGGAGCAACCCTTGGCGCAGGTGGTGGTGGCGGTGCTGGTGCTGCTGGAGGAAATGCAGTCATTCTTTCTGGATATAATAAAAGAGGCGGCGCTGGCGGCAATGGTTTAACGTTTTCAATTAACTCTACCACCTATGCAGGTGGCGGTGGTGGCGGTGGATTAGTTCAATGTAGTGCGTCTTCTAGCATTAGGTCTGCAGGTGGTACTGGCGGTGGTGGTTGTGGTTCTGGTAACTGTTCAAGCGTTTGCGGTGGCAATGGTATAAATGGAACAACCAATAAAGGCGGCGGTGGTGGTGGTGGAATTTCCAACAGGACTGGCTGTGGCTATCAGGGTCAAGGAGGTAACGGTGGTTCTGGTGTTGTCATCATTGCTTATCCAAGCGGTTATGCAAATATTACAACCATTAGCGGTGGCTTGACTTACTCTGGTCCAACAATAATTGGCAGCAATAAGGTTTATACTTTTACAGCAGGAACAGGTACGGTGACTTTCTAATGGCACATTATGCTTTTCTTGATGAAAACAATATTGTTACAGAAGTTATTGTAGGTAAAGATGAGACTGAACTTATTGATGGGCTTGACCCTGAAACTTGGTACGGTAATTTTCAAGGACAAAAATGTCTAAGAACTTCTTACAATACTTATGGTGGGGTAAACACTAAAGGCACACCTTTTCGTAAAAATTATGCGGGTCTTGGATTTACCTATGATGCAACTCGTGATGCTTTTATTCCACCTAAACCATTTTCTTCTTGGGTATTAAATGAGGATACTTGCCTATGGGAAGCACCAACCCCACGCCCAAAGGCTACTGAAACAACACGTTGGAAATGGGATGAGCCAAGCGTGTCTTGGATTGAAATACCAAGGCCAATATTACCTTCTGCCTAAAATATGATAACATAGCTTTCTAACCCAAGGGGGCAATAATGGCAGAAATTATCTTTACTGATATACATAATTTAGATGGCGTATTGGAAAAACCAAAACCAGCAATTGAGTATATTCCAGAATGGTACAAAGCAGCTAAGGCTTACCTAGATCCAAGTGGTAAGAAAGTGCCAACTATGGATGGTAGCCCAATGGCTACTATTAAACGCTGTATGCCATTGTGGGATATGATGACTGCTGGTTATATTATGGAAACGCCATACGATATTTACGTAAGGCAAACTAAAACAGGACCATATTTTCAATGGGGTGGCAACGAGGCTATTGCATTTCAAGTAATGGAGCAGTTTCAAAATCATCCTTACTCAAGAGATATTAACTACGCTGTAAGAATTAACATACCTTGGTCTATTAAAACTCCAAAGGGTTGGTCCATTATGGTGATGGAACCACAGCATCACGAGCCAGGACCTATCACTTGTGCCAGTGGCATTGTGGATACAGACGATTATTCAATGCCGTTTAATATGTTTCTTAAATTACGCGACTCAAAGTTTGAAGGAATGATTGCTGCGGGTACGCCGTTCTTACAGATTATTCCTTTTAAGCGTGAGGCTTGGTCATCATCTTTAGGTGGCGACAAAGAACGAATTAAGCAAGTAGCAGATAGACAAAAATTTGGTAGAGTATTTTTTGACCGCTATAAAAAGTTTTGGTGGCAGAAAAAAGAATACAAGTAATACTAAGCCCCCTTTATGGGGGCTTTTTTATTGGACAAACATAAGGAGCATAGGTGGCTATAGGCAGCATTGATGGTTTTGGACATATTGCCGAACGTCCTGTTGATCCAATTGGTCAACCAAGCGTAGCTGGTAATACCTTTACCAATACTTCTAATACCTATGATTGTGCTATCGCAGGTCTACCATTCTTTTTTGCTGTCAACGATAAGTATCCATCAAAGCGAGAAACTGCACAGTATCGTAAGCAACAGATCGATCAACAAAAAGAGCCTGGCGAACAAACATTAACAGGGTGGTGGCTACGCTCACAGTCTAGCTTCCACTATGGCGCTGGTATTCGTTACGAAGAGCCAGTTGAGGGCGAAACTGTTAACCTTCGCTTCAACAAATCTGCTGGTATTGATCCATTTAACATTGGTCGCGTAGATCTTCTACCAGATGTAGATCAACTCTACTCAACCAGCGGCACAAACATTATGTTTGAAGGCGGCAACGACGGCACAAATGATTTTGCCCTTGTAGCCGATGGGTCTGCTGTTAAAAAAGTTATTCAAGGATCGGCTCCAACTACTGTTACATGGGGTGGTTCTGGTGCAATTCTAGATATTACCCATGATGGAACGTATTACTATGTGGCTAATGCCACTGGTATTTATAAAGGTCCTTTGGATCTATCTGTCAGCGGCACTTCTGTCTTTACTCATCCAACTTCATACACTGGCACTGTTACTAAAGTCAAAATGAACTGGGTTAAACAACGTCTTATTGCTGCCGTTAATAACTACCTTTTTGAAATTACCCCTATTACCAGCTTTACTGTTACTCAAACCATTCTTGGTCAATATTCACACGGGTCATTAAACTACACAGGCAACGTGGCAGTCATTAACACTCAAGGCAACCACAACTTTAGCATTGGCTCATTGGTAACTGTTTCATCTGTTGGCTCTCCTTACAACGGCACATGGCAGGTCATTGACGTACCAGCCCCATACCAAGTGGCTCTTAATATTCAGAACGCTAACGTGGCTCCTAATACTTCAGCCAGCGGATCTATTGTTCTAGCGTCTAACAACACAACGCCTATCTACAATCATCCAAACCCAGCATGGATATGGACTGGTATTTGTGAAGGCCCAAATGCTATCTATGTTTCAGGTTATGTTGGAGATGTATCTAGTGTGTATCGCCTTTCCCTCGATACAACAGGTGCAGTTCCACTTCTTAACAAGGCTTTGACCGCAGCCGATATGCCACGTGGCGAGATTATTCTCAGCCTTGGTTCATATGTAGGCAAGTACATGGTCTTTGGAACTAACCGTGGTGTGCGCGTAGGACAGATCGACACGTCAGGCTTTGTCTCTTCTGGCTATATTACCTATGGTCCAATGACTGTTATTACTGCTGGTTACGATCCAGCCACAGGCACTTACCGTACTCCAGCTGGGCAAGATGGTTGGGTCAACTATGTAACATTTAATGACCGTTATGCTTATTGCACCGTCACAAACTATATTGATAATGGTGATGGCACATACTCATCTGGTCTAGTTAAACTAGATCTGGGTAAGGAAGTTGCTACCAATCAAGTAGCTTGGGCTACCAACCTTCGTGCCCCAGCAGGTATTACTGCTCAGACACAGGATGCTGCGGTTTATGGTAAATCTAATCGCCTTATGTTTTCTGTTCAAGGTTATGGTATTTACATTCAAACAGATCCAACTAACTCTAACTCAAGCGGCAAGTTGTGCTCATCTGGTTATATTCAAACAGGTCAAATTCGTTATCTTACCCTTGAAGATAAACATTTTAAATATGTTAAGGCTCGCTTAACAAATCCAATTGTTGGTAATGTTACAGTTCAAACTGTTGATGCGTCTGGCAATATAGGCAATCTTATATCAATTGATCAAAACTTTGATCTTAATCAAGATATTTCTACTGGTATTTCAGCCCCTATTGAATCTCTTGGATTTAGATTTATAATCTATCCAACTAGCAATCAACTATCAGCAACCACTTTCAATGGCTATCAACTTAAATCATTGCCAGCTGTTGCTCGTGAACGCGAGATTGGCATACCAGTTCTCATGTTTGACTTTGATATGGATCGTTATAACATGGTGCTTGGTTATGAAGGCCGTGCTAAAGATACTCTTTTTGCTCTTGAAACTGTTGAATCAAACGGCGATGTTGTAATTCTTCAAGACTTTACAACTGGCGAGCAGGTTCAAGGCGTAATTGAATCTCTCTCATTTGTTCGTATGTCCCCACCAGATAAGCGCTTCTCAGGTTTTGGCGGCGTTTGTATGGTTCAGTTCCGTACAGTCAACGCATAAAGGATAATCATGTCATCGGATACAGCCACCATTGTCTACTCGTATTTCTTTGTAGCTGCAGCCCTGCTTGCTGGTCTTAGTCTTGTTGCTAGACACACCATTGCCAAGTACACAGATGAACTAAAAGACAAGCTGGCCAAGATCGAGTATGCGCTATACAACGATGGACACACTGGGCTTATCAACAAGGTAGATCAACTGATTGAGAACCAGCAGATCATCAAGATTGACGTAGAAGTAATGAAGGCAAAGGCCGAACTGTAATGCACCGCTGGGCATGGAAAAAGATCAGTGCCATTACGCGGGTGTGGTTTGAGTCATTCCTTGCAGTTGAAATTGGTATTCATATTAAAGATTTTGCAAACGCAAAGTTATTTATATCCGCAACCATTGCGGCAATAATCCCTGTAGCCCTTCGCTGGCTTAACCCAAGGGACAGTTTTCCAGAGGAGAAATGATGAGTTACGAACCTAGACTTGGTGATTACGGATGCGTTAAAACCAATGGCTTTTTTGGTTGGCTTATTCGCCTTGGTACTTTTTCTCGTTGGAACCATGCTGTCGTATATGTCGGCAACGGAGAGATTGTTAGTGCGGATCCACGTGGCATAAAGAAAAAGCCAGTGACTGAGTATCCACGCATTGCCTGGAACCAGCATGAAGAACTAGATGACAATCAACGTATGCAAATTGCTAACGCTGCGCTTGAAGCAGTCGGCAAGCCATACGATTTTTTCACTATTGCAGATCTTGCTTTTCGTATCCTTGGTTTAAAAATTCTAACCGCTGGCTTGCTTGGCCGTTTGGCAAGGAACCATGGCTACATCTGTTCTGAACTTGTAGCTGAGTGCTACCGCAAAGGCGGGCTAGTAGTAGCTAAAGAAGATTATTTGTGTACCCCAGGAGACTTGGCTGAGAGGCTGATCTGGCAATGAGTAGCGGCTTAGATATAGTCAACATCGCTCAAAAGCAGATTGGCTTTATCGAAGGACCTAACAACGAAAACCCGTATGGCACTTGGTATGGCATGCCTAATCAAAGTTACTGCGCCATGTTTGTTAGTTGGGTATTTGATCAAGCAAAGTTATCTGCGCTAGTTGCCGCTGAAACACCCAAGGGATTTAGTTACTGCCCAGTAGGATTAAGTTGGTTCCAGAAGCATGGCCAGATAGTTCCTAAAGGAACAGGTCGTCCTGGCGATATTGTTTTCTATGATTTTTCTGGCAAAGGTGTGGCTGAGCATGTAGGTATTCTGGAGAACTGCTCAACGGCAGGACTAACAGTCATTGAAGCAAACACCAGCCCTGACCATGCCACTGGCTCACAAGCAAACGGCATAGGTGTGTTTCGTAGGCACCGCCCATGGCTCAACATCGTTGCCATTGCTAGACCTAACTACCCAACACCTGTCAAACCTTCTACGCCTACCAAGAACAAGGTGCTAGCAACGGGAGTTGCAGGCGCTACAGCCCTTGGTGGTGGTGGAATGGCCCTGAGTAATAATCTTGGCTCAACTACGCCTAGCGTCAAGGCTCCAACTGTTATCGTAGCCCCGCCATTCCCTGGCACAGCAGCCTTTAAAGTGGGCTATAAGACCGCAGCAGCCATGATTGTAGAGAGAGCACTAGCCAACGCTGGATTGCTACCTCAAAATCAAATTTTAGGTACATTGACAGCTGAGGATCTAGCCCTCGTGCCCGTCTACCAGAGCAAATATCCTGGGCTTAAAAAGGAAAAAGGCATTGGCCCATTCACCTACTCGTCTATGACGGCAAAGGCTGGCTCATAATGCCATTCAAGTTTGATATGACAAACCCAAAGACCGCTTTCCTCGGCGGTACGGCGGGTCTTTTAGTATGGAAAGCAAGCAACTTCGCAATAGATCCTGTACACTTGGGTATGGTTGCAACGGCAGTCGCTACTGGCTCCGCTTCACCCAAGCCTTATGGTTCTCCGTTGAGTGATCCAGAGGCTAGCCATATGAATACACCATACGTTGACAATGTAGAGGAAGAATAAATGAAAATATCATCACGCGAAAAGGCTCTTATTGAGCATTACCTATATGCGACTATCGCTGCTGGCGTTGCTATTTATCAAACTGGCAACCACAATCTCAAGCATATTGCTTGGGCTGCTCTTGTTGGTGTGCTTGGTCCAATCGTGGCTCGCATCAACCCATACTCACTATTCAATAAGACACTACCGCCAGTAGATCACAAGATTGTGCCTGCTAGCACCAAGTAAAACTTAATAACAAATAGCCCCTCGCTTAATTGCGGGGGGTTTATTTTTTTTGCAATTTTGCTTATATTAAAGGCGACGCTATCAGCGGAGCCGCGTCGCATACCTTGGTTAAACTCGCTCCCGTGCTTACGCTCGTAGTCTAGCCATAGGAAAAAATTTCTGTCAAATCGAGAGCCACTGGCGTGTCTCATTTCGACTCATAGGCAAACCCTATCTCGGGCCGTGCTACACTTCACCTATGGAAACAGAGACAAAGATAAATCACAGATCGTTTTCCTCATTCGCATCATGGGTGCGTTGTGGAAAAGCATGGCAACTAGAGCGCGGCTTTGCCGTACAGACCGAACCAGCTTGGTGGTTTGTAGGCGGGTCAGCATTTCACACAGCATGTGAACGTTACTTACGTGAGGTTCTTGATGCGCAAGAAAAAAAATGAGCCAACTCCTATCAAGAACCTTGTGGTTCTTTATGGGGAGAAGGCAGATTACACAAGCCTTGGCCCGATCCGTATATGCCCATGTGGGTCCGATACGTGGCATGTGAAAGTTAAGTTTGCTGAAGACGACACGATTGGCTTTTATTTTTTAGACATGCAGTGTGTGCTATGCTCATCTCTCGCGCAGGCACCTATGCCAGATTGGGGACACTAATGATTGAAAAAACATATCCTATTCGCTGCTTCATTGAATCTTTTTTTGCAAAGATTGGTGAAGGTATTAGTCGCATTGGATGGCTAGCAACCAATGGTATTCCAGATGAATACTTTGAAGATAAATTTTTTAATAAGTTTGGCTACCATGAAGAAGACTGGATGAAGAGCCACTGGGAAGATGATGAGTGCTAAATGGGAAAGAAACGCGCACAGATAATTACTAAGACTGCATTTGAAAAGGCTTTTGTTGAAGCTGAAGTATTAATGCGCAAGGCTCTTGGCGACATGATTGAAAAAGAAATTAGAATTGAAACTAACCCTGCTACTATTGTGGGATTGAAGAAAGCCCAAGAGATAGTGATAGGACAAAAGGTTGATTGACCTTAAAGAGATTTGGGAGCACTCGTTTCTTTCTGAGATAGGTGCTGTTGAACATAAGACTGGCACTAACCCAGTTGACTGGCGTGTTGGTGGACGTTCATCCAAAGCAAACCCTGACAAAGAAAACAAGGTTTGGTGGGATGAGAACGGTCTTAAAATGTTTGAGGATTTTGTACAGTCTTTTAACAACAACAAGTGGAAAGTCTGGATAGCACCAGATGGCACTCCTGGCATTGAAATGGGTTTTGATTTAATGTTTGGCGATGTTCGCATCGTTGCCTATGCAGATTTAATTCTTGAGAATGAAGATGGTTCATTGACCGTGGTGGATCTGAAGACAGGATCTTATACACCAGACTCTGCTATGCAGCTGGGTGTGTACGCTTCCTGTATTGAGATGCGTTACGGTATACGACCAGCCCATGGTGCTTACTACAAGGCACGTGAGGCTATCCTTGAGCCAAGTCCAGGGCTAGACCTGTGGTCCATAGCTGTTCTTACAGAACTTTTTACCCAGTTTGAACGGGGTATTCAGGCAGAAATTTTTTTACCCAATATCAACATGCTATGTGGAAGTTGTGGCGTGAAAGAATATTGTTACGCTATTGGTGGCAGCCTTGCTCACACAGTGGACCCACTGGCACAAATAAATTTACAAACAAACAACAACAAACAAGGAGAAACAAATGGCAGCACCAGATAAAACAAAGCTCCAAGTCAACTTTAAGTTGGCTGATGGAACACTGATCAACCTATACGCAGACTCACAGGCTGAACTTGAAGCAAACCTTCAGTCAATTAGTGATCTTGCACAAACAATTCTCGCTACTGGCGGGGCACTACAGAATGGCGCAAACGTTGCTTACGCAACTAAAGCACTTGGCGGAACAGTTGTAGATGAGCCTGTATGGGCTGCTAAGTCTGCTCCTGCTGCACCTGCTGGCGCTGATCACACATGTAAGCATGGTCAAATGGTTGCCCGTAGTGGCGTTAAGGAAGCAACTGGTAAGCCTTGGAGTGGGTACTTCTGCCCAGCACCAAAGGGCACACCAGATCAATGCCCACCTAAGTTCAACCGATAGTATTTAGATGCTGTCGCTATCCCAGGCAGCAGTAAAGGCTACAAATGATCACGCTATTTTACCTGACCTTTTCCCCGTTCTACAGAACGAGGGAATAAGGTTTAGGCGTGGTCAACTAACAATGATTGCTGGCGCACCTAACGCTGGTAAGTCGTTGTTAGCTCTGCACTTTGCTGTTCATATGCAAGTACCAACGCTATACATTAGTGCTGATACTGACGCTTATACGACTGCGATACGATCTGCCGCCATGATTAGTGGCCATAAGGTAAACACCGTTGAAGAAGGATTTGCTACACCAGAAGGCACAGAGTTTTACTCAAAGCAATTGGAAAGCATTAAACACCTTCAATTTGATTTTGCCCCATCCCCCACTCTTGATGAAATTGATTTATCTATACAGGCTTATGCTGAAGCATATGGCGAGTACCCACACCTTCTGATTGTAGATAATGCTATGAACGTAGTATCTATGCACGAGAACGAATGGTCTGGACTACGCGAGATTGCCAAGGCTATGCACCATATAGCTAGAGAGACTGAAGCGGCAGTCTTCTTGCTACACCACACCAGTGAAGGTGAAGGTCAGCCAGATATGCCACCTAGTCGTAAGTCAATTCAGGGTAAAATCTCCCAACTCCCCGAGATGATTATTACTGTTGCGCTCTTGCCATGGAATGGTGAGTTTAGGATTGCTGCGGTTAAAAACCGATTTGCGAAGAACAGCGCCAGTGGTAAACAATATGTATCATTGTGGACAGATGCTTCCCGTATGTCGATCTGGAACTACAAACAGAACGACCAACATGATTGGGCCTATTCTAGTGAGGATGATGATTACTAATGAGTACATACGGTAAGCGCAAAGGCGCTCAATTTGAAACAGATGTTCTTCGGTGGTTTAGGGGAAGACTACCGAAGGCAATAACAGAAAGGCTTGCTCGCGCAGGGGCTAATGACGAGGGTGATTTGGTTCTTATAGTCGCGGGCAGGCCCTATGTCTTTGAATTAAAAGCAACGGCAAAGATGCAGTTGCCAGAGTTTTGGCGACAAGCAACTACTGAAGCAAAGAATTATGCAAAGGCACGTGGACTTGAAGAAGCTCCACCATCCTACGTTATTGTTAAACGCCGCATGGCTGGCATTGAAGATGCTTGGGTCATTCAAACATTGGATCAATGGGCTAGTTTTCATGACGAATAAACCCGATCTTGGCGCTATACTTGAAGCGTATGGATTACAGGTTCAAGAGCGTTACGGTTGGGTTGCTTGCAAGTGTGTTGTTCATGACGATAGCCACGCAAGCGCAGCATACAATTTAGATAAACAGCAATATAACTGTTTGGTTTGTCAGTTGCTAGGTGATGTATACGATCTAGTAGCTCGCAAGGAAAACATTAAGGAGTTTAAGGATGTTAAACGCAGAGCAGAAAGCCTTGCTAACGGAAGCAACAGAGAGATACGCAGACCACATAAGTCCGCTGGCTCTGTCCTACCTACAGGCTCGCGGCATAAGCCAGCAGGTGGCAAGTTCTTACCGTCTTGGAAGCGTGGTAGATCCTAGCGTTGGTCACGAGCATGCAGTGGGGATGCTTAGTATTCCTTACCTTACTCCTTCTGGCGTTGTTGGAATAAAGTTTCGCAGGCTAGATAACGGCACACCCAAGTACCTATGGCCCACAGGGCAGAAGATTGGATTGTTTAATGTTCAAGATCTACATAAACACTCAGACACAATTGCGATCTGCGAAGGGGAGATTGACACGATTGTTCTATCTGGTTGTGTTGGTATTCCTGCTGTTGGGGTTGCTGGCGTATCTCAATGGAAAGCCCACTTTCCAAAACTTTTTGAACCGTATACGCGGATCTTAATATTTGCAGACAATGATATAAAAGATGATGGTCGTAACCCTGGGCAAGAGCTGGCTAAACGGATCAAGGAAGACTTGCCGTCAGCAGTTATTGTAGGATTACCAGGCAATCAGGACGTTAATGATCTATACTTAGCGCATGGCAAAGACTGGTTTGATGAGCGACTAGCGGCATGACAACTATCGCCTGCATTGAAGGACCCGAATGGGTAATGATTGGGGCAGACTCGCAATCTTCCAGTGAAGATGGGTTTTCGATCAACATTCCCAACGGAAAAATTTTTAGAAATAATAACGTGGTCTTTGCGATGGCAGGTTCAGTACGCGGCATTAATATTCTTGAGCATGACTTTATTGTGCCTAACGTCAACGGCAAGGACATAGACAAGTACGTTACTCGTCAACTTATTCCATCAATTCGCAAGGCTTTCTTGGATGCGGGCTATGAGTTTAGCAAGGCAGAAGCAGCAGTTGAGCATGACAACATTATTATCGTAGTAGTTAAGGGCAAGGTCTATTGCATCAATGAGGACTACTCATGGGAGCGCAGCGTAGATAACATGTACGTGGCTGGCAGTGGCGAGAAGTTTGCTCTTGGCGCTATGGCAGCTCTGGCTGGTGGCTTGGTGGATGACGCTGCAAAAGCCCGTAAAATAGTCACAAAAGCCCTGCAAATCGCTAGTAAATACGACGCTTACACAGGCGGCAAGATCACTGTATCTCTTATTCAGGAAAGTAAATGAGCCGCGGATACGATCCAACATTCATAGGCGGACCTTATGATGGTGGACGTGTATCGCTAGCGTTCTGGGTACTCGACACGATTGAAGTACCATATGAGTATTTTAATACACATACGGCATTTGTCTGTTATGATATAGATCCTAAGACTAAGAATTATGTATACAAAGGACAGCGCAACGTACCGAAGGGTAGACCGAATGACAGAGAAGATACAAGTGACTAATGAACCAGACGACTTTGTTGTTTCCATGTGGCAAGTGTTCGACGGGGCAGGTAACCTCTTACTCAAGAAACATGCTGACTACGGACCAAAGAACATTTCGCAAGCTCCTGGTGGTCCACTTAACGGCTTACGTGTGCGTATGTGGGATAAACTTGCGCGGATCAATAACCTTGTCGACAACAACGCAGCTCCAGAGAACGAGTCACTTAGAGATAGTTTCCTAGACCTATTAAACTATAGCGCTATTGCTTTAATGGTGCTAGACGGGGCGTGGCCTAAAGAGTGAAAAGTGTAGTAGTAATATCAGATCTACAAGCACCTTACCATGATGAGAAAGCAGTTAATGCTATCGCTAGTTTCATCAAGTGGTACAAGCCAAGCAGTGTAGTATCTGTTGGCGATGAGATTGATCTACCGCAAATCTCCCGTTGGGAAGAAGGACGTGGCGGAGAGTGGAAGTATGATCTTGGTAAGCACCGCGACATTACAGTAGAGATACTCAAGAAACTGCAAGTGCAGCATATCTCTCGCAGTAACCACTCAGATCGTTTATACAATAAGATTAATAGCAAGGCTCCAGGACTATTAGGATTGCCTGAACTTGAATTAGAAAACTTTTTAAGACTACCCCAGCTTGGCATAACTTATCACAAAGAACCGTTTGAACTTGCACCGAACTGGCTGCTTGTACATGGTGATGAGAGTAACGTGCAACCAACTGCTGGTGCAACTGCTCTTGGTCTTGCTAAGCGCAGCGGTATGTCTATTGTGTGTGGTCATACGCACCGCATGGGTCTAACTCATTACACCACTGGCTGGTCTGGTAAGACTCGCACTGTGTGGGGCATGGAAGTTGGTAACCTTATGGATTATAAGCATGCTCGTTACATTAAAGCAGGCCTATTCACATGGAATAAAGGATTTGGTTTGCTCCATGTAGATGGACAGACTGTTATGCCACAACTTGTACCTATTGTAAACAATTCATTTACAGTGGATGGTAAGGTATGGCGCTGGTAGAAGTAAAACTTAGTATTGCTGACGTAACTTATGCAACGATTGAAGCAGTAGAACGCTACAACTTTAATCGTGATATGGGTAACGACTGGTCTAAGATAAGTAAGACATGGCCAGAAGCTATTGCTCGTGAGATTAATGGCGTGATTGCTGAGATTGCAGTTGGCCGCTGGAAAGATAAGTTTCCTACTACCCTCTTTGCTGATCGCAAGAGTGGAGACGTGGGTGAGTTTGAAGTACGCTCAACGGCATACTCCTATGGCAAGCTCTTGTTCCAACCAGATGACAATAAAAACCGCAGATATTTTTTTGTAACTGTAGATGGGCACTATAGAGCGCTTATCGTAGGCTGGCTCTGGGGCTGGGAAGGGATACAAGATCAGTTCTGGGATACAAATATGCCAGTACCATGCTATGCAGTGCCACAAAACCTTCTCCACGATCCAGAGGAATTAGATTGACTTGGTTAGATGAAGCGCAAGAGATTGCCCATACAGTATCCAGGCAAGTCCACCGCAAATACACAACTTACTTTGATGCAAGCGATGTTAAGAATGAACTTATCGTCTGGGTCTTACGGCGCGAGACGAAGGTTAAAGAGTGGCTTGACCATGATAAAGATACTGAAGATTATCGCGTTGGTATTAGGATGCTTGCCAAAACTCTTCAACGCCATGCGGATAAGTATTGTCGCAGAGCTAAAGCGCAAGCGGTTGGGTATGAAGTAAGAGATGAAATTTTTTATTCTGCTGAAGTATTAGAGCAGCTCCTACCTTTTGTTTGGAAAGATACTGTTCCTACAACCAACCCGACTGGCGAGAAGGTAAGTGGTGGTGGCAACCCTGCTGAGGGTGGTAACTACATTATCTCGCTCTTTGATGTGCGCAAGGCTAAAGATAAATTAGAGCCAGACGATCAACTCCTGCTCCATATGAAGTACGTAGAAGCTATGACTTACGACCAGATCGCTGAAAGTTTGGTAATATCCAAGTCATCTGCAGAGCGCAAGGTTAAGGCTGCCATACGTAGACTTACTAAAGAATTGGGCGGAGAAGATCCATGGCTGAGAAAGAAAAAGGTAGAAGACTAGTGGCTCATTATGACTATCGTTGCCAAGTGTGCAACATTGAAACAACTGTTGAACGTTCTATGTTTGAAGAAGGACCAGATCCAATTTGTTGCGGCATGGGTATGCGCAGGATCTTTGGTTCACCGCCAGTAAAGTTTAACGGCTCTGGGTTTTATACAACCGATAACCCAAAGAGATAAATAAAAAGCCCCACCTTTCCACGGGTGGGGCTTTCTTTATGCGTACCTTTATGCTAAACCATAGCCTTGTTGGCGGTTGCCAACATGATTAATATAGCACAAAACCCCCGTGGATAGGACACAGGGGCTTTGGCGTGTCGTGATAAGCGACACTATAGCGCGGCAGGATCGCGAACAGTTGCAATAATACCATAGCCATCATCAACCTGTCCAACGTGGTTGGCATAATCTTTTTTAAGGTTGTTAATGGTGTTGTAAGGACCGACAGCGATAGCCATTTGCAGGCTTGGGTAGACGGCTACGGCCATGTATTGATCGCGCTTGGCAGTTAGTTCCTCTACCAATTCCCAGACCTTCTTAGCCATATCCTCGCTTGAGTCTGCTTCTTCATCAAGCAAAGCTGCCATCTTCTTAATCTCGCTAGGCTTGGCTTTCATTACATTTCCCTTTCTACAACTTGAATAGTTTCGCAAGGATATGGGATTATCTCTTCACCACTACATTCAGTGCAAGCTAGTCCAATAGTAGAATCATAAGGCTTGTGTAGTTCCACCACTTTATGAACAGCGTCCCACGCCATGCCATCAAGCATGGATCTGCCTACGGAATACCTGTAAATTAAAGCTAATAATTCATCATGTGTCATCGATACAGCTCAATTCCTATAACCCACTTAAACAAATACAGACCTAACTCCCATTTGTACCCTATTGGATACTCCCAGTTGGTCAAATAAATACCCAATTCGTATGAGTTGCTGTTAGTTCCAAAGCGTATTTTCATTAGTAACCGCCTAGACATTCCTTTGAGTGCGTGTGTCGTGAGTAGAGCATTTGATACTCGCTCTTGCTGGGCGCGAATAACTCAGCGCCACATGCTCCACATGCTCCAAACCATTCTCCACCAAAAAAATCAAATTTCATTTAAGTGTTCCCATCCAGTGCTTGATAGCTTCTAAGTTTTCATGCAGCGTTAGATAGCCATAGATCTTGCGGTTATCTAAGTACTGCAATATATCATTCTTGCGCCAGTTACGGCTAACTCTTACATACTCATAGTCCTGCGTACCATCAAAGTAGTTGGTAAAAGGCAGGGCTTTGGGGTGAATAAGGTAGGTACAGTGGACCAAATCGATAGGGAATATGCCCCGTATTATCCCATTGAGTAGGGAAAAGTACTCATCTGAGTCACGATAATACCCCGTCTCTGTAACTGGGTGGTGATAATTGCTGTAGGCAACATGATTTTCTTCGCCTTCTGCTGCTGCGTAGCGCAGTAGTGGGGCGATAACAGGGCGTGAAGCAGATACAAGGGTGCGTAGAGTCTCTGGCAGTAGAAAGTTATCTACATCTGCCACAAAGTAGTGATAACCCAACTCCTTAGCCTTCTCTATGCCATCTTGGCGTAGTGCGCCTAATACATCAAAGCGCATAGCGTTCCACTCATGTACACCAAAGTTCTGTACTGGCTCTGGCACGTCACTATCGTCTAGTTCTATGTCTAGCCAGTCATATTTCCATGGCTCGCCATTGATTGTATTTTCTTGCTCTTCATGGAACAGTTCGTTTTGAGCATAGACCCACTGTTGCAGGATCGTGGCTGTCTTATCGTTGTTGTTGTTGGTGCGGATATAGATATGCACCTTGTTGCGTGGATAGTCCAGCTTATCTAAGTTCTGTTTTAGCCAGTAAGGCAGGATCTTTTCTTTATCTTTTGCCAGCACGTGAAATAGCACGTCTGGCAGTTCGTTATCTTCTAGTACCAATTATGTCTCCTATCGTGAGCGAGGGCGTTGCAAGCATTATTGTGCCAGTGCAGCTTGATATAAAGCAAGCCCCAGCGGATCTGTGTCTGGTAGTTTGTCTTGTAATCCTTGCCAAATTGAGCCATCTTCACGGCTGGCAGGGCTTGTGGTATGCCATGCGCACCGCTTGAGTTATGGGCAGCATAGTTCCAATGGCTCTCATGCTCCCAGAGCGCTTTCAAGCAGCCCCATTGGTGCAGGTTTGCACCTTGACGCATGTACAACACCTTAGCAAAGTGCTTAGGCGCTGACATGTACTCGGTTCTAGCTTGGGAAGGGCTATCAAAGAAAATTACTCCTGCACCCATTGTGGCAAGTATTGCGCAAAGTACCCGAATGGGATAGGAACGAATGATGGATCCGCGTCTGGGATAGTTGGACATGATAGACCTTTCTTCTGTTCTACGTGAAGGCGTAGTGCTCGCCAGAATGGTAGGCCTAAGCCTGACCTGTTTTTGGTAGCCTTAACCCTTTCACTTGGAAACGATCCGCCCCATATGCCATGTGCTTCATGGTTATTGACGGCGAATTGCAGACACTCCTTTTGTATAGGACACACAGCGCAAGCGCGTAGTGCCATGGCTGTTAATTCTACTAGATCATTGGCTGCCGTTCCACGAAAATGCTGTCCGCGTACTGGTTCTGGGAAGAACGCTTCTGGGTCAATCTCGGCGCAAGCTGGGTTTAGGTCAGCCTTAAAATACATCTTCTTCCTTACTTGCTAGCCATAGAGCCAATTTAGTGCCAGATATGGCAGCAAGTACGATTAAAGCGGTAGTGATAAGCATTATTTCCCCCTGTAAAGGCTTATGCGCTTGTTGCCATAGGCCATGACTAATTGTAGTTTGTAGTTAAAAGGTTCTAGGGCAAGGTTAATACCCCGCCACTCGCCAGCCTTTATCTCGGTATTAGCGTCAGCTATATCGTTGCAGATAAGGGCATACTTGGCGCTAGCCATGATCTTGTTCATAATCGTGTGGATGGCTGCGATAGGTAGGTGCTGAAGTACATCTTTGATGAGAATTAGATCCACTTGGGGAAAGTCTATTGTCTCTAAGTCACCCTGCATAAACTTTATGTGCTCTGATTCATATTGCTTAATATCCTCTATGATTACTGAGCTTACATCTATGCCTGTGTATTCTTTACCTTCTAGGTTTAACTCTTTACCTAAGCGCCAATCGCCACAGCCCAAATCTAGTACTGTGTGAATGTCATCTTGGGCTAGTAGTTTGTTCGCTTCTGCGATCCATGGGGCAGCGTTGGCTGGGTCTGAGCCTGGGCCTGACTTGTGCCCCCATGTAGAGTTTGTATAGATAGCGTTAAACGCTTCTTCATTACTCACTTATTAAGTTCCTTTATGCGGTTGCGGATAACGTGTAGATCTTCACCATAGACACGTCCTAGTGCGTCGTTCATTAGTTCCTGTTCGCGAATAATCTGCATAATATCTTGGACGGCATGGTCGTAGCCTTTGCTAAAGGCTAGTTCCTTTTCTACGTCGATCTGATCCTGCGTTGTCGGTTCAACCTTGATCACGCGCTCCCCTACTGCCTGCGTTGTCGATCCTGTAATTCCTTCTATGACCCTGTTCATCTGGTCGGCAATTCTGTTTGCTATTTCATCATTAGTCATGCTATGTATTCCTATCTGGTCGGTTGTCTACGTCGGCGAGCTAAACGCTCCCCTACCGCCTCGGTGGTCGGTAGTACCTAGAATAAAGAGATGGCGCAAGAGTGTCAAGCCCCCGCGCCTATCGTGTCCCGTGTCTGTTAGTGAGTATCCGTCTCCCCGTCTTTAATACACCCCGCGCATACATGCCATCCCCCGTCGATCATGACAAAATCTGACACACCCTCGCAAAATACACAGGGCTTTAATAAGTCAATTTCACTCTCCATCAATTAGCCCCGCTTGCTCTAATGCTTCTATAGCTGCAGCTCTAGGGGTAAGCGCTACCCCGTCGCCTATCTCTTCTCCATGTTCGTATATTGTGACCCGATAACCCACACCGCTAGGGTTAAATTTAAGATCATCTTCCAATTCTTCCATGTCTAGGGTGTAAATAGCTCTCATTCTTCTATATCCTCTCTTTTGTCTGGCGTAATGGTGAAGCTCGCACCCGTAGGCTCATCATGCGAATAGCGCGTAATGGTGAGAGAGTCACCCTCTAGCACGTAGCGCAGTGTCCACTCACCAGAGAATGTAAGGCTGTCCCATAATTCCTTGTGAGTAGCCTTGATTACCTTGTACCCGCTGCGAGCCTGCCATCCCATGCGCTTACCCTCTATGCGTAGATATTCTGGCTCATTGTGTGCAGCCATGAAAGCAGGCAGTAGATACTCTTCCAATTCTTCTAGCTTGTACTCATAGCATGAGCCATCACACCAATCTGTAAAGCGTGTATCTGTGCCACATTCTGGGCAGGCTATATCTTGCCCACCCATCCCGCATGAGTCACACACGCGACATTCACAATTACTGCTTATCTCTAGCTCTATCTTCTCTAGGGTACTCATGCGCTCACCTCTTCTAATTCTTCTGCAGTTGCGTATGCATAAGCTAACACCCGATAAGCTAAGCCATGCATGGCGCAAAATAGATAGTGAGAGTTAAGGTCTGTTAGTGATGGGTTTACATCTCCATTGAACCATTCTGCCACTTCACTATCTAACTCTGGGTAAGCCCAGAGACTCAGAGCTTGTACCCGCTTATTTATATTTACGTGATAATCTTGCACCTCTCCATCTGCAAGATGGATAGCGTTAGCAGTAACTATATCTTCTGTATATTCTTCATCATCACTAAGCCAATCAACAGCAGTACGCGCCATATCTACAATTTCACCGACCCAATCTGAGCCAGCGATAAAGTCGGGAAGATCATCCCAGAGCGCACCCATTGAGCCATTAGTCATGCTCTCTTGTGTAATTGTGCCTAGTGCAGTTTTAATCTGCTTTCCTTGCATAGTCATATTCCTATCTATGATTAAACCCCGCAGGCTGCGGGTGACAAGGCTAGGAAAGTGATCCCTAGCCCCATCATCTACCGCCTGCTCTTGATCTTATCGCTGAGCTGCTCTAGTTTCCATCCAATATAGAAGAGAGCGCAGCCTATGAGCATGAAACTGCCGATTAAGTGTCGCAGCGGGTGCATTATTCCTCACTTTCTAGGGATAAGTGTAGGCATATTCTAATGCCCTGTATCTGGCAAGATGAGCAGACTATCATTCGCTTAGATCACATTCGCATAAGTGACCACACGTGAAGCAGACGTACAGCTGCCCCATATGCGTATGATAGCCATATTTTCTAGGCTTGCCAATCTCTTTCGCGTACCATCTGCCAGACTCATCCTGCTGCGTGGCATTGTAAACAGATCTTGCGCTCTCTAGGGTTAGCATGCGATCACGACCATATGTCCGCTCTCACGCATTGCGCGGGCTGTTGCGTTAGTGTCTAGGGCTGCAGTAATCGTGTCCAGCTGCGCCTGCAGCTGAGCGGGTGAGCCATGAGCCTGCAATTCTATGCCTGCTTTTGCGTACTGCTTGATTATGCGCTGAGTTGCTGCTTCTGTTAGGGGACATTCTACCCATACTTTCCCGTATTTATCAGAGAGGATGGTGTGGCTCTTCATCTGCTTAGCCATTATGCCACCTCCATTCCACACTGCAGGCGGATACATGTAGGACATTCTGAGCCATTAAACTCTATATCTTCAATTCTTTCACGCGCTTCTGTTATCTCGCCAGAAGTAACCAGATCATCTAGTTCACGTAGGCATGTCTCGCATATATCAATCGGATATTTCATTGTATTCATGTTCGATTATTCCTATCTAATCGGGTGAGCTTGTGCTCACGGGATAAAAATACACGCATGAAATAGGCGTGTCAATAGGCAACACGCAGGCAATATCTAGACTATCACTTTAGACATTCATAAGGTTATTGTCTAGCCATATGC
>Ga0208618_1000082_pt1 | contig 42734 bp, 46 predicted proteins | sample CryBogCBE18Jul08_FD_184585 | JGI IMG/M metagenome (GOLD analysis project Ga0208618, IMG submission 184585) | Freshwater microbial communities from Crystal Bog, Wisconsin, USA - CBE18Jul08 (SPAdes) | ecosystem: Environmental > Aquatic > Freshwater > Lake | place: Crystal Bog, Wisconsin, USA...
CGGAAATCCAGCACCTGTTTTCTTGATATTCTTAAGTGCACAATCCAAATCCCTGAGGCTCTGCTGCTGCACTTGGCTGTAGGTATCAGATAGCCAGGGTAGTTGTTTCTTCAGCTCAACCAATCTATGTGCCATGTCTGCATACCACACAAACTTCTTGGTTGCTGCATATTCATCAATATTAACCTTTAGGAAGTGGTTGTATAGGAATCGCACTGATCCGCCCACAGCAGTCATCTTCTGTGCTTGACTTGCGGTGGGATAGATCCTATATTTGTAACGCAACTTCATGCGGGTATTTATGGAGCTCGCTATCCATCCGCGCAGCAAGCTGTCGCGGCTTTACGCTCAACGCAGCTAACGCTGCTGATAAATAGGTGATGGCAACTAAAACTCTACAAAATACCAACTATGCATCGGTCTTTTACGGGACCAGCAATAATGGTCAATACATGTCTCGGATACCTCGTATCAAGTACATGTATTATGCTAATTTTGGTGTCAATACGCAGGCTCTGACCATGTTCCCCAGTCTCAAGAACATCAGTGGATGGCAAAATGGCATCAGTTTCAAGATCAAAGGCATAGACAAGCCCAGTGTGGATCTGCAGGTCAGAGAACTGAATCAATACAATCGCAAGCGCTATGCCTATGTGAAAACAGAATACAAACCTGTGACAATTACCATTTATGACACAGTTGACAATGCGCCATTTGATCTATGGATACAGTATTTTGCCTACTATTTTGGGGATGTGCGTCTCAAATCTCCCACTACCATGCAGTCCAGTCCGGTGGACAGCGTGTTTGATGACAGCACAGGTTGGGGTCTGCGTCCACTGACAGAACAGATCTCATTTTTCACCACGTTGGATCTCTATGCCTTGTACAATAAAAAATATACCAAAACCTCATATCTGAACCCCAAGATCAGCACAATAGATTGGGGTGCATATGAAAGCAGTGACAGCAGTCTAGCTGAAATACGCATGACACTGGAATACGAAACCCTGCAGTATGATAGTGGCGACATAGATGCTGGGTTAGCAGCTCAGTTTGGCTTTGATGCCAGCCAATATCTAGAACCCAAAGATGTGCAGGTTCCACAAATCGATCTGCCCACACGGTCCGGCCTGCCTGGTATTCCGGACCTACCTCAACAGCCTGACTCCATTCTCACTGCTCCCGTTGGTGGTGTGTTTAATGGTTTTGGTTTCAGCGGAGCCAGTTACAACGCCTATGTTGGTGGGTTGGTCAATAATGTATTGGGTGGCAGATTTCCTAAGCCATTGACAGCACTGATTCCCAGTGGGCAGTTTGCATTTGCTGCCAGTGCCGGAGCCGACACAGTGCTGGGCAGCATCACTGGTGAAGTGGGTGCCAGCATTGGAGTGGTCAACGGACAGCTGTCAATTCAATCAGGCGGCAGTATTTTTGCCACACTGGCCAATCAGACCATTGACACACCCACTGCGCAATTAACAGTGTCTGCATCGGGCCAGTTGGTCAATGCCAGCACAGGTCAGGCATTGACAGGTGTGCTGGTCAACACTGCCTATGGTCAGAGCATCAGCACGTCATCTGGTCATATCATCAGTTTGGCCAATGGCAAGATCTACGGCGTTGGACAGAATCTCAGCAATCAGTCTGTGGGCTCCAGCTATGGACTGGCTGGTCTGCCGGGCGGTCAGTTGCCTCAGACCACTGCATTTATCACCATTCCCACAACTGATCTGTTTCAGGCCGTGAATCTCAGTGGAAGCAGCAGCTTGCCCGGAGGAGGCAGCTACAATTTTGGCAGTGGTCAGGTTCCTGCTGCTGCCAATAGCAGTGGTGCAATCACTCCCTACAGTCCCACAGCAGTGGGCAGTGCCAGCGGTGCTGTGTCTCTGGACCAAGCAGTGGGATCGGCCCTGCCGGTGCGAGCTGCTGGTCAGCGTCAGCCAAATTTGGAACTGGGCACACGCAGTCAGCTTAACAGCAACGGCAACAATGCACCTCAGACTTACCTCACACAACCTCAGCAGATCACAGCAGCTAGAAAGCGCGTGCAGCTGGGCACGGCCAGCCTCAGCAATGCAGTGGGCAATCCGGAGTATACAAACAAGGGTATATACACAGGGTTCAATCAAGCCACATATCAGCCTGCACCACAGCCCAGCATAGGAGTGGGGCTGGCAGAAAGTGCAGCCAACAGCGGCAGCACCACTGCAGCATTTCTCAGTTTGAATGACCCCAGTGTGTTTGGAGGCAGTGTGTCAGACAATGAACCACCACCGGTGGTTTATCCATATGATCTTGTATAGGACCACAGATGAGCGCTAACAGAGACATCATACAAAGCAATATACGCAAGCAGTTGGCACTGCAAAGCGGTCAGTTGCAGATATCAAATCAGGGTGGACAGTTTCAATGGGCCAACAGCAATGGCATGCCCATTGCACAGGCCAACGACTATACCAACTATGCTCTGAGTCAGAGTCCACCGCGTTATGTGGCCAACATGGGCGCCACTGCCTATCAATTGGCCTTGGGCCTGTTCGGCGGGCCAGATGTGCCCGACCAACTGGTACAAGTGCTGGCCAATATGGCTGTGTACTATGCCAGCCAGACCGGACAACCAGTGACCAACCTATTCAAACAGGGTGTGATGATCAACGACTTTTTGGCCACTGTGAACAGCATACGTCTGCCCACCAGCCAGCTGGGATATGTGGGTATCAATCCCGCGCCGCTGTGGAGCAATAATCCCACCCTGGGTCCAACCATAGCAGCGGCAATAACCGGCTGATGACCAAATACAGTCAAGGACGTTTTATACCTAAGAATCCTGCCAAACTGGTAGGCAAGGCTGATGTTCAGTTTCGCAGCAGCTGGGAGCTCACAGTTATGAACTTTCTTGACAGCCATCCCAGTGTGATACAGTGGGCCAGCGAAAGCATACGTATACCCTACATCAACCCACTGACTGGCAAGCCCAGCCAATATGTGCCAGATTTCATGGTGCTGTATCAAGACAAAGATGGCAAGCGTCGTGCAGAAGTGGTGGAGGTCAAACCAGCCAAAGAGGCCATGTTGGAAAATGCCAAAAGCAAGCGGGACAAGGTCAGCCTCGTGCTCAATACTGCCAAATGGGCAGCGGCCATGTCGTGGTGCAAGAAACACGGCATGACCTTTAGAATTCTCACAGAGTCGCAAATCTACATAACTAAACCAAAGCATGCCAAAAGGACCCGCTGATGGCCAATAGATTCAAAAACCTTGAAGATGCATTTGATCTAGCGCCGTCCACACTTGACATTGAGACTGCACCGCCCGATGATCAAGAAGTGGCAGATGCTCTGGCCATGGCAGACGACATAGATCGTCAGCTTAGTGCTGCGCAGGGGCGTGATCTGCATGACACTGAGATGGATGAGTTAGCTGATCTAGCCATACAAGCTCACAAGGATCTGCAGGATCTTGGTATGAACGTGGAAATACGTCATGCAGGTGAGATATTCAGCAGCAGCAGTCAAATGCTGAAGATAGCAGTGGATGCCAAGAACCATAAGATTGACAAAAAGCTCAAAATGCTCAAGTTGCAGCTGGACAAGCTCAAACTTGATCGCACCACCAAACCACCTGAAGGTGATCCTTTAGATGTGCGAGCCACACTCATGGATCGCAATGAACTGCTGCGGCAGCTGGGCCAAATCCAGGACGACACTAAATAACTGCCACATTGGAGCAACGGTAGCCATGAAGTCGTTCAGACAGTATCTAGCAGAAAGCACCCGAGAGCATGGGTTTGTGATCAAGCTGGCAGTTGAACCCAGCGATGAACAGCTGGATGCAGTTGAGCGTTATCTCATGCAGTTTGGTCTGTTGGAAATGACTGCACCAATTGTGCTCAAAGGCGACAAACGAGAGTTTATTGATCAGCCCAACCATCATGTGTATCAAATCAATTTCATCACTAACATGCCGCTCAGCAGCTATATTGTCATGCAGGGCATACGGGAAGTAATGAATGTGCCTGAGAAAAACATTGTGGTTCGCACAGCAGTGGAACCTGTGGAAATCTATGCCGACGGTGTGATGACCGATCGGGCATTCAGTCAGGCTGCTGCAGATGATGATCTAGTGCCAGCCGCACGACTCAGCACAGACAGATTCTATCAAGACATAGAACAGCCGGTGATCACTGATATCTATGGTGATGCCTACAACAAGAGATTTTTGGATTACTTGGCCAGCACCAAGTCCACAAGGCCCAGCGATCAATATCACACAGCTGCGCCTTTGTTCAGTTGGCTTGACATGGACAAAGTGGCCGCACGTGAGCCCCTGCAGGATCTGCAGGATTTCAATGCCAACTACCACACTCCCAAGCCGGTGACACGCAAGAACCAAGACATGGCGGCAGAACCCACACCGCGCAGTGGCCTTGGTCCAGAGGGCAATTTTGATGACGGTGCATCTGTGGTTTACAGATTCTACAAAGATCGCAATGGCAACAGGGTAAACATGGACGCCCCACTTGCCCCAAACAAAGCACAATTCGTTAGGAAAGGATAAGCAATGGACTTCCATAGCATACTAGGCAAGCTCAGGGCCATTGAATCCCTGGGAATCAAAGACAGAATCTATGAATCAGAGACCTGCAACATGACAGCAGAGGGCGAAATGTGTCCTGTGCATGGGTTGGATGAGTGCTCGGGATACAGTGGTACCATACAGATGGGTGAGGCTACTGCTGTGCAGCGGGACCTAGACCCCCGCAAGCCTGTGCTGATACATGGAGTCAAAGGGGTCAAAAGTCGTCCGTTTATACGCAAGTTCCGCAACATGACTGCTGCTGAAAAGTGGATGGATGACAATGCCGAGGACATTGAAGTATCACATGTGGAAAATGATCACATGGAAGAAGCTGCAAAAACTGACCAAAACATGTCCAGCTCTGCCTCCGCAGGCGCCAAATCTTCCATGTCAAAATGCCCGCCTGCCACACAGGACATCGCGCTGAATCTTGAAAATAGACAAAAGGCCATAGACGAATATGGGTACGGGCCACTGAATCCCAACCTACCAAACAAAAAGTTTTGGTCAAAAAAGGTGGATGAATGGAATCTGGACTCTGTTGAAGAAGCCAAACACAGCCTTTGTGGCAACTGCGCAGCATTTGATCAGCGTGCAGCCACACTGGACTGCATTGCCAAGGGCATAGGTTCAGACCTAGGCTCTGAAGATCCCACAGTTGAAGCCGGTGATCTGGGATACTGCAGATTCTTGAAGTTCAAATGTGCTTCGCGCAGAACCTGTGATGCTTGGGTATCGGGTGGACCATTGACTGACAAGCAAAAAATGACCCAGGGCAAGGCTGGTCTAGTGCGTAGCAACCAGCGCTATGGCAAGATTGCAGAGAGCAATTATTATGAAGATGACATGAAGCCCACTACTGATCCTTACGAGCACGGTTATGAAACCGGAGTTAATGGCCTCAGCAAAAGCAACAACCCCTATCTGGACAGTGATGATGAAGAAGCCATTGAGGCTTGGCATCAGGGTTGGAAGGATGGCCGCAAAGACATGGGCCAGACATCGCCAGGTGATGACATAGATGAAGGCCAATGCAACATGACTGCAGAGGGTGAGATGTGTCCTGTGCATGGAATGGCCGAATGCATGAGCATGAGCATGGAGGAAGATGCACCTCTGGGTCCACCGCCGTTCACAGGTATTGGTGCCACCAACAATGGGCCCGACACACAGGGATTTGTCTATGCCTATACAGAGAGCAAGCGACAGATTCGTGAAAGCATGGACATCATGATGAACCAGAGCTTTGGCGATCAGGGCAGCAAGAAGTCCATGAGTATCACAGCCACTGATGAAGATGCTGCTGCTTTGGCTAGACTGCTGGTTACAGCAGGCATGCTGCCAGCTCAACAGGATCACGCTGAACCGCAGGCAGGTCGTCCCTACAGTGCAGCAGAACCCTGCTGCTCGCACTGTCAACAACCCATGAGTCGCTGCGGCTGTGAGCAGCTCACTATGGAAAATGCAGACTATGACTACGGGCATGATGAAAAAAGTGAAGAGGGCATCCCAGTTGATCCCGAGGACTACATCTATCAGGGACGTCATACCAACCAGCGCTTTGTGAGAAGTATGGGCGACAACCCCATGATGGCAGAACAGGCAGCCAGGGCACAGACCCTGTTTGCCAAATTGAATGAAGAATACCGCAGCTTTTTGGCAGAAGCTGATTTAGAACACAGCAATGCTGGTAGCCAAAGTCCGCTGACATACACTGATCGTGACAAATTTGACAAGGATCCCTTTCACGATGAAGATCCGGTGACTGATGGCAGTCGCAGTCCTCTGAGTCATATTGGGCGCCAAGATGTGATGAATTGATCATCACTATCTAACTTTCATAAGTAACAGCGGCACAGTGCCGCTGTTCGCTTGAGCAACACATGGCAAAGAATGACATAGATTTTCAGTTGGTCAAACAGGCCAATAAGAAAAGCACATATACGGCTGCGCAGATACGTGAAATAGCACGCTGTGCCAGAGATCCTTTGTATTTCATGCAGACCTACATGTGGATACAGCATCCTGTCAAGGGGCGCATGCACTTTGAAGCCTATGACTATCAGAAGCGCCTGGTCAACACTTACTGGACCAACACTTCGGTCATAGCACTGCTGCCGCGACAATCTGGCAAGGCATTGGCGTTGGATACTTTGATGGCCACACCGTCTGGCTGGACCACTATGGGCGATATACAGATCGGTGACACGATAATAGCAGCTAACGGTAAACCAACCACCGTCACATTTGCCACGGAGATCATGCACAATCATACATGTTATGAGCTTGAGTTTGACAACGGTGACAAGGTGGTAGCAGATGCTGAACATCTGTGGCAAGTGACTTCATCCAATTGGCGCATAAAGAACCAGGTAAAGACCACTGAACAGATAGCTGAATATCTCACGTCACATGTTGGGAATCGCAGGATATGGATAGATATTGCCAGCCCCATGGACCTGCCAGATGTTGATCTACCAATAGCTCCTTATGCGTTGGGAGTATGGCTAGGGCATGGCGCATGGACTAGCGAACGTGTCGCACAATGCGTTGATCTCAGTGTTGACGTTGTCAGATATATAGAGCAAGACGGATCAGTCCATAGCCCGTCGCACATGCACAGTCTAAACAGTGAAATACGCGCTATATATGGTTTGATGCCGCTGCTTTGTGGGGAAAATCTCCTCAAACACAAGCATATCCCGGCACTGTATCTGCGCGCCTCTGTGCATCAACGTCTGGAACTGTTGAGAGGCCTCATGGACACAGCTGGCAGTGTTGATAAGGGCGGACATTGCAAATTCTATCAAAAGCACACAGTGCTCACTAAGCAAGTGCGAGAATTGCTATCTAGCCTTGGTATCAAAAGCAGATTGCAGGCCAGACTTCACAAGGGACAGCCATCTCATGCATTGATGTTTACCACGGCAAGGCATGAGGTATTCAAGCTGAAACGCAAATTGCATAGGCAGACCAATTGTCAACACCATCCAAAGCACAGTCGTCTGTACATAAAAACCATCAAGCAGTGCCAGAGTGTTCCGGTTAGGTGCATACAGGTTGCTGATCCAACCCACATGTTCACATGTGGTGAGACAATGGTGCCAACCCATAACACCACAACTGCTGCAGGCTATCTCCTGTGGTATGCCATGTTCAATAGAGACGTGACCATACTGATAGCTGCCAACAAATTCCGTGCTGCCAACGAAATCATGGATCGTGTGAAGTTCAGCTATGAGGAACTGCCAGATTGGCTGCGTGCTGGTGTGGCGACCTACAATGTGCAGGACATCAAGTTTGACAATGGTTCGCGTATCAAGGCCACTACTACCACACCAGACAGTGGGCGCGGCATGAGCATCAGTCTGCTGTATTTGGACGAGTTTGCATTTGTGAAACCTCGCATAGCCGAAGAATTCTGGACTGCCATGGCTCCCACTCTGGCCACCGGCGGCAAATGTATCATAACCTCCACTCCCAACAGTGACGAAGACAAGTTTGCAGAGATATGGTTCGGTGCCAACAAAACCATAGACGAATATGGCAATGACACACCGGATGGATTGGGAATCAATGGTTTTCGGGGATTCACTGCACACTACAGCGAAGTGCCTGGCCGCGACGAAGCCTGGGCTGCTCGCGAATCGGCCAAAATAGGGTCCGACCGATTCCGCCGCGAATATGGGTGTGATTTTCTCACAGCCGATGAAACTCTGATCAATGCAGTGACCTTGCTGAAACTGCAGGGCACAGATCCCTTGTACAGGACCAATCAGATACGTTGGTACGACCATATCAAGGCCAATGCCATATATTTGGTGGCTCTGGATCCCAGTGCAGGAGTGGGCAAAGACGATGCCTGCATACAGGTTTTCAGCTTGCCCGACATGGCACAGGTAGCAGAATGGAGCCACAACCGCACCAGTATCCCTCAACAGGTCAGGATCATGCAGGGCATAGTGAATCTCATACACAGTGAGATGAAAAAGCACAGCGATCAGCGAGGTGAACCAGAGGTCTATTTCACACTAGAGAACAACAGCTGGGGCGAAGGCGCCATACTGACCATAGACGAAATGGGCGAAGACTCATTCAACGGCATTTGGTTGCATGAACCCAAGGTCAAAGGCATGACCAAACGCCGAGGTCTCAATACCAACACACGCAGCAAGGCCATGGCCTGCACCAAGCTCAAAAGCCTTGTGGAAAGCGACAAGCTCAAACTGCGCAGTAGGATGTTGGTCCGTCAACTGAAGTTCTTTGTGAGTCACGGTGACAGCTTCCGCGGCAAGAGCGGAGAGCATGATGATGCAGTCATGGCGTTGATACTGTGTGTGAGGATGATGCAGATGGTAACGCGCTGGGATGAGAGCATTGGCAACCTCATGAAGGATGATTTTAACGATGTGTCCGAGGAACCCATGCCCATAAGTTTTGGCTATTGATGTCTTAAATACATGGCAAACTGTCTGGAGAAGCTTGATGAATCGCAACTGGGACCTTATAGGAGACAAGATCTTTGGCATACTGCGAGGCCGTGGTTATCGCACGCAGATGTTTGACAAAGGTGGCAGCAAAACCATGGACCCGCACGAAGCCACACGCTTTTTTTCCACCATACCCAGTCATGATCCGCAGCTGCAGAGTTTCAACATCTTGGTCAGTGTACACGACGACGATGCCAGCAGCCACATGGACATCAAAACACCCAACTTGGCCGATGACAGGGATTTCAATCTGGTGATACAGCTGAAGAACAGTCTGCAGACCAATGTAGGTGACAGGGAAAACATCAGCGTCAATTGGTACAAATTTGATCATGACATTGATCCCCGCGAAGATGCAGTAAACAACATCCGAGAAAGTCGCGATATCAGCAAGCCCTATGGCAGTACCAAAAGCAGTTATCAGCAGATAGGCAACAGCCGGCTGATCATTCGTCATACAGACCCTGTGAACGAAGACAAACGGGGCAGCCGTTGGCGTCGTGTCAAGCATATCTTTATAGAAAACCATCATGGCGAACGTTTCAAGTACCCTCTGGCTCATATAGCTGGAGCACGAGCTATGGCACGTCACTTGGCCAATAACGGTGTGTTTTCAGATCGCACCGGCTGTGCCATTGTGAAGATGAGCGAGGACTATTTGGACCTCAAGCGAGCCGCAAGACACATGCAGCGCAGCAAAGACGGTGATCTGTCACTTAAGGTCAAAGGTGCGTTGGAACAGCTTGGCAAACGCAGCAAGCAGCTCAGCGGCATCAGAGGCTATGCACAGGCCTTGGAGCAAATGGCCAACCAGATTACCAATGCTCCTGCTGATCGTGTGATAGAGCTGCGCAATCAGCTGGCTGAGGCCTGCGGCTGTGAAAAGTCTGATGATGTTGGCATGCGTGCTCTGACCACTGCAGCTAGATATCTGCTGAGTCGGGTGCAGGATGCCGCAGAGGCAGACAGTGATATCACTGCAGATCTCTTGCGTTTAGAAGCATTGGCTGGTATCATCTAAAACAGTAGTTGTGCAATGGCCTTGTGAAATGAAGGATTTTTGTTAATACCTGCACTTGACAATAGATCTTGCATAAATACACTGTCAGCTAGCAATACACAGTTGCTGGCTGTCTATAGCACCAATAGGCACATGAAAGCACACATAGGAGGCACATATCATGGCACTGAGTCTTAAAGAAATACAAGCCAAGCTGCTGGAGCAGCAGGCACGCAAAGACCGCTCCAAGGGCGGCACATTCACCGGAGACAACAGTATCTATCCGTTCTGGAACAACCCAGAAGGTAGTTCTGCCACTCTGAGGTTTCTGCCAGACGGCGACGACACCAACGACTTCTTCTGGGTGGAACGGCTCATCATCAAGATTCCATTCCCTGGAGTCAAGGGGCAGAATGACGCTCGCCCAGTGGAAGTGCAGGTTCCTTGCATGGACATGTGGAAGCCAGGCAGCTGTCCCATTGCAGCCGAGACACGTCCGTGGTGGAAGGACCCTAGCTTGGAGGATATGGCTCGCCGCTACTGGCGGAAGAAGAGCTATGTGTTCCAGGGTTTTGTCACGCAGAATCCTAACAAGGATGATCAAACACCGGAAAATCCAATCCGGAGATTTATCATCAATCCTAGCGTGTTTGATGCTATCAAGGCAATCCTTATGCGTCAGGATCTTGAGAATAGTCCTACTGATTACCAATCCGGACGTGATTTCTATCTGTCAAAGACTACTAAGGGTGGCTATGCCAACTATAGCAGCAGTTCATGGTCCATGAAGGAACGTGCGCTCAGCAGTGACGAGCTGCATGCCATTGACACCTATGGTCTGTTTACTCTCAGCAGCTTCTTGCCCAAGAAGCCAGATGATGCACATCTGGCTGCTATCATGGAGATGTTTGCTGCCAGTGTGCAGGAAGAACTCTATGATGCAGACAAGTGGGGGCAGTACTATCGGCCCAATGGCATGCGTTTTGACTCTGCTGCTGGGCCAAGCGGTGATGATGCCGACCTGTCGCCGGCTCCGGTGGTCAAAGCTGCTGTCAAACCAGTGACATCTGCCACCATCATGGACCGTGTGGCTCCCAAGTCTGCACCGCGCGATGAGGATGTGCCATGGAATGCACCGGCTCCGCGTTCAGCTGCTCCTGTGCAAGACAAGCCCAAGCTGTCATCACCAGATGATATTTTGGCTGCCATTCGCGCACGCAAGGCTGGTAACCAGTCTTAATCCCACACAGAGGGCAAGGCGGAGGTTGCTGGTCAGCCTTCGCCTGCTCAGACCATGAAAGGCATCACATGAAACCCTATGATATTTCGCGCTTTAGAAAAGACATTACCAAAGCCATTCCCACGATGAGCATTGGTTTCCATGATCCCGGCACTTGGATTCACAGCGGTAACTATGCACTGAACTATGCCATCAGTGGTGATTTCAAACACGGCATACCTCTGGGCAAAGTCACCATGTTTGCAGGACAGAGCGGCTGTTTACCTGCCAGTGCCAAAGTGAAAGTACGACTAAAAAAGAAGTAATTGTTATCCAGTTTGGGAAAGTGAATTCAGGTCCAATCCCACTGATATGGTTGCATATGCAGTAGAATGTATAAATCAACACAGGAAAGAAAGATCAACTGATGGAACATACTGAAGAAAAACAAGTCACTGTCGGTGAGCTTAGAGAATTGTGGCTTTCTAGGGAATATGATATTGAACTAGGTACGCCCGATGGTTATCAACCAATCATTAACTGGTTTGACAAAGGTGAACTGCCAATGGTCAAAGTGAGCCTTGACAATGGTAAAACTACGCTTTGTGCAACTAACCATCTTGTGCAAGTTATGCATAATGGCACTCTTGTTTGGAAGCTTGCAGGAGAATTGGATATTGGTGATCGAGTGTTGACTGACAATTTATATACTCCTTATGGTTTGGTGACCGCGGTTGTTGATCAAACAGATGAAGAGTGTTATGACTTTGAGATTGGCCATAAAAATCACCGTTATTGGGGTGATGGAATCAGCAGTCACAACTCGGGCAAGAGCTATATCTGTTCAGGCAACATCATTCGCAATGCACAGCGCGACGGTGTGTTTCCCATATTGATTGACACAGAAAATGCACTGGACGAGAAGTGGCTGCAGCCCCTGGGCGTGGATACCAGTGAGGACAAGCTGCTCAAAGTCAACATGGCCTTGATTGACGATGTGGCACGGTTGGTCAGCGATTTTATGAAAGACTACAAGACTCGCTTTGACAAAACAGATCCCAGCGAGCGTCCCAAAATACTGTTTGTGTTGGACAGCTTGGGCATGTTGCTGACTCCCACTGATGTGAACCAGTTTGAAGCAGGCGAGATGAAAGGCGACATGGGTCGCAAACCCAAGGCCTTGGCATCACTGGTGCGCAACTGTGTAAACATGTTTGGCGAGTATGACGTGGGACTGGTGGTCACCAATCATACCTATGCCAGCCAGGACATGTTTGATCCAGACGACAAGATCAGCGGTGGACAGGGGTTTATCTATGCCAGTTCCATTGTGGTTGCCATGCGCAAGCTCAAGCTCAAAGAAGATGAAGATGGCAAGAAAACCACTGACATCCGGGGCATACGTGCTGCCTGCAAGATCATGAAAACACGCTACAACAAGCCATTTGAAAGCGTGGAGATCAAGATTCCCTGGGACACTGGTATGGATGAATACAGTGGTCTTGTGGAAATGTTTGAGAAAAAGGGCGTGCTGGTCAAGGACGGCAACAAGCTGAAATACACTGACAGGCAGGGCAAAGAACACAAATATTTTCGCAGTGGTATCACCCACGACCTATTGGATCTCATCATGACAGAGTGGGATGAGACCAAGATATCTTTGCCCGGGAGTCTGGATGACATCGCAGACACAGACAATCAGACAACGGAGGACTGAGGTATGGAGTTTTGGTCAAGCCTGCTTTTGGAAGTATGGGATGCTGTGATTGACCTGCTGCCCAATAGCAAACGCGAAGACATGGCAGGGCGTTTGGTTGATATTTTTGCAGACAAGGGCATGGAGCGAGACGACTTTGAAGCCATTCGGGGCGAAGATGGCTACCTTGACAGTGCCATTGATGTGCACTACACTGGTGAATCAGATGACGAGCACTACGACGAACACGACTATGATGAGGATCACTGACACATGCCACAGCCATCAAATCAAACAAGAGAAGTGTTCATAGACCTATTGAAAAACAAAGTGGATGCTGCGGTAGCTGCCAAAGACCCTGTGGAAATGGCAGCCATGCAGTTGGAGCTCCAGTTTGCCATGCTGCGGTATCTGCAGCAGATTGATTGGAAGCTGTGGCAATTTTACCAAAAGTTTGGTACTTAGACAGGTGTAATACATGTGGTACAATCGCGTCGTCCATGACATGGCTCAGCTGCCTGATGCGATTGACTACTACCAAAAGCAGTTGGACAGCAGTTGGGTTGAAGCCAAGATCGTGGGCAGCATAGAACGTGCTGCCCAAGAGCTCAGCGGACTTGTGGCCTATAGATTTGGTCAGCTGCAGGAGCTGGAAGCCATACTCAAACATCTCAATATCAGATATGACAAGCTGCGCAGCGACCACTATCGTCGTTATCTCGAGCGATATCAGCGCGAACTCACAGATCGCAGCATTGAAAAATACATTGATGGTGAGGATGACGTGGTGACCATGGCCACTTTGGTCAATGAGGTGGCCCTGGTGCGCAACAAGTATCTGGCTCTGATCAAGGGGTTAGAGCAGAAATCCTACAACATATCCAACATCATCAAGCTGCGAATAGTTGGCATGGAGGATGCTCACCTTGATACTCGTGGATAATGAATTATTTGCCAATGATCTCAATGATTTTTTATCATATAAATTACTTGACAGTACCATATAACATGCTATTGTGCGTGACACCAGACACAGGGAGTCCCGCATATGCCAGACAGCTTTGATCATGTGTTCCAAGATCGCGCCTGCTTTGTGCGAGTGGCCAAGGGCCGCACCCGCAGTGGTGTGATGTTGAATGATGTCACTGTGAACATGATTCAGCCTGCCAAAACCGACAAGGATGGTATCTATATCACTGCAGACGGCCACGGTGTGCCGGGCCTGCGTGCTGGACGCAATCGCATCTATCTAGAGGATCTCAGCCAGATCAGCTACGTGGGTCCTCACGCACCAACCATGACCCTGCAGCCTGCTGCTGTGCGCAGCGATGACGACATCCGGCGCGAGCTGACTGAGACCTTTGCCATTCTGGAAGACATGAGCCGCGCAGTGGCAGCCAATGTGGTCAAAGGCTTGGTGGTCAGCGGACCAGCAGGTATCGGCAAGAGCTACACAGTGGAAAGCACTCTGCAGCGCACACTGGATCTGCTGGGCCGAATGAACGGCATGGGACAGATGTATGAAGTGATCAGTGGTGGTTGCAGTGCCAGTATGTTGGTGGAAAAACTCTACAGTTTCCGCGAAGATGGACAGGTGCTGGTGTTTGATGACTGCGACGGCGTGCTCTATGAGGACGACTGTCTCAATCTGTTGAAGGCTGCACTGGACAGCAAGAAAACACGTCGCATCAGCTACAATCATCGCAGCATCCACCTGGAGCGTGCAGGCATTCCGCACAGTTTTGAGTATCGTGGTGGTATTGTGTTTATCACCAATGTGAAGTTTGATCAGCTGCGCAGCGAGCGATTGAAAAATCATTTGGAAGCCATTGTGAGTCGTTGCCACTACATGGATATTGGCATTGACACTGCTCATGAAAAACTGCTGCATATTCGCAACACTGTGGAACGCCATGACATGCTGCGTGATTATGACTTCACTGATGCACAAAAGGCAGAGGTTTTGGACTACATCACAGAACACAGCCACAAGCTGCGAGAGCTGAGCCTGCGCATGGTTTTGAAGATCAGCGACATGCGCAAGGCCATGCCTGGCAACTGGAAAGCTGTTGTGGCCAAAAGCTGCCATCGCAAGGCAGCTTGACTCTTGTGTTGTCTGGCCTTTGCCATTAAATAGCATGTGTTGCGTTGCCACTGAGGCGGTACCAGCAGTGGGTAGCATTTGCCTGCGCAACTGGCGAAACTGTGTGCGACATGGTGGCATGTCATCGTCCAAGCACTGCAGGTCAGCTGGGGTATGGTAATGGTGGCGGTGCAGCGTGCGCATATCCGCGCAGCACAGCATGCCTAGGTCCATGGGACCTGACGGCACCATGTCAAGGTATGAGCGTGAAGCCTAGTGTATTGTTAGAGGCCATGTGTCTCAACTGTGAGGAAGCAGTGACATGCTGAGCAGCGGATCACTGGGTGAACGGACCTACGATCAAACGGTCGCCGGAGCATGGACGACAGCGTAACCGGCACTTGCGTATTGCACTAGCATTGGTATAATTGCTTATGATCAAACATGCCATCATAGAGATTGAAGACGAGTGCAACATCAAGATCACAGGGCTGGATCTAGCGGCTCGCAAGGCCTGTGTGAATGCTGTCAAGTTCTTTATGCCAGGTGCACGTTATAGTGCTGCATATCGTCTCGGCAGATGGGACGGAACCAAGAGCTTTGCCACGCTGGGCGGCCGTACCTATCTCAATCTCTTGGATCGCATGCTGCCCGTGCTACAAGAGCATGGTTATGATTTTGAGATCAGTGATCGCAGACTGCCATATGAGCTGAGTCTCAACACTGTGACAGATCAGGTGCATGCACACAAGACCTGGCCCATGGGACATCAGCGAGCAGGCATGCCCATCGTGCTGCGCGACTACCAGGTACAGGTAGTCAACACATTTGTGGAAAATCTCCAGTCAGTGCAACAGGTTGCTACAGGCGCGGGCAAGACTCTGATCACAGCTACACTAAGCGGTTTGATAGAACCCTATGGCCGCAGCATAGTGATCGTGCCCAACAAGAGCTTGGTTGAGCAGACTGAGATTGACTATCGCAACCTTGGACTAGACGTGGGCGTGCTGTATGGTGATCGCAAGGAATATGATCGCACACACAGCATCTGCACCTGGCAGAGTCTCAGTGTGCTTGAAAAAAAGAGCCAAGATGCGCTGGATGATCACCAATATGCGATATTCATGACAGATCTGATCTGTCTCATAGTTGACGAAGCTCACAGCGTGAAGGCCGATGTGCTGACCAAGCTGCTGACCAACAATTTTCGCCACATACCCATACGCTGGGGACTGACAGGCACTATTCCTGAAGAAGAGCAGGATCAGATGAGTCTGTTGGCCAGTATTGGACCAAACGTTGGGGACCTGTTTGCGCACGAGCTACAGGACCGAGGCGTGTTGGCCAAGTGTCATGTGAATGTGCTGCAGACTCGCGAGACAGTGAAGTATACCAACTATCAAGAAGAGCTCAAGTTCCTTACCACTGACACCGATCGCATCAAGTGGATGGCCAAGAAGATTGGTACTATCAAGGACAGCGGCAACACGCTGGTACTGGTGGATCGCATTGAAACTGGCAAGATGTTGGCTGATCTTATCAAACACAGTGCATTTATAAGTGGAGCGGTCAAGACCAAAGACCGCAAGGAAGAGTATGACAACATTGCCATCAGCGATGATCAGGTGTTGATAGCCACCTATGGCGTGGCAGCAGTGGGCATCAATGTGCCCAGACTGTTCAATTTGGTGATGATTGAGCCAGGCAAAAGCTTTGTGCGTGTGATCCAAAGCATAGGCCGCGGTCTACGCAAGGCACAAGACAAGGATTTTATACAGATCTGGGACATAACCAGCAGTTGTAAATTCAGTGCCAAGCACTTGTCCAAACGCAAGCAATTTTATGACACCGCTCGATATGATTTCAGCATAGAGAAAGTTGACAGAAACGCCTGAGAATCTCACACTTGACCTTTGGTCAACCAATAAGTATGGTTGACATGAAAATACTTACTACCAGCAATTTCAGCTTCAATCTCAACCAGATACCCGACGATGCCAACGATGTGCGTTTTGGTGTTTTGGACTACAGTGACCAAAACAATGTGGATTACTTCTTTGTGCCATTGGTGTTTCTTGAAAGTTTCAACAGCCCCTGTGTGGATCTGCGCATAGGCCAATACAATCTGCAGATGCCCTTGGATTGGAGTGTGATCATAGGCGACAAAGACAGCGGCGAAATAGAAATCATGCCCCTGATCTATCTCAATGACAAAGACTTTGATGTGTTTTGCTTCAATCCCATCAATGGCTACATGCCCAATTTCATGCGTTTGGAAATTGTCAACATCTGGCCAGATGTCAAATGGTTCTTTCCCAAGTTGAAAAATGGCCAGATCTTGGCAGTGCCTCTGAGCGACGGACCAGAGCCCTATTGTGCATATTTCCTCAAAGACATTGGCAAGATCCCAGAAACGCTGGACATACGCAAGCTGATATGATGCTGTCATAAATATGTGTGCAACCATCCAGGAGGATTGATCATGGCTACTACCATCTACACATTCAAGAACGACACCTACAGCGAACGTGCCAAGGCGCTGCTCACAGAAAAGAAGATTGAGTTCACTGAAAAGTCAGTTAAAAACTGGGGCACAGTTGATCCTGCTACAGAGATCACTAGTGAAGATCTCAAAACAATCGCACCAAACTGGCAGCGTGGTCCTGTCACAGTGCTAGACGACGCTAGCGTTGTCTGCGGTCTCAAGGCACTGCAAGAAAAGCTGGCTTAAGATACCATTACGCTACAGTAGATACAAAAACGCCGGCTTTGCGCCGGCGTTGTCATCTATAGGCTATTGCGTATGCTAGGCTACTAACCGCCATTTTGTATCTGCTGACCACCAGTTTGGAGATAGGCCCAAGTTGGGTCTGGCAGGATGTTGTTGTTTGATATCAAGTACCATGAATAGATCTGGTTGTCCCAGGTTAGAACCGTACGGTCCATGATCTTCTGTGCCTGTGGTAGCGGCACATGCTCATGCTGTAACGGAACGAATCCTATCTGTACCGCAGTGTTGGCATAATACACACCCACTTGGCCTTCTGGTCCACCTGTGCTCACGCCTGTGATGCCTATGGTTGGACTGCCCACTGGATAGAATATGGCACCTTCTGGACCAGTGTTTGGCCCGCTTGGTGTGACGAAAACTGGAGGACCCTCCGGTCCCCAGGCATTGTAGCCCGGAGCACCACCTGGATTGGTCACTGTGATGTTGTATGGTGCCAATTGCTTGTTGTTGATGTTGATCTGGAATCCTGTGCCTGTGCTGCCCGTGAAGCTCACTGGATTGGCAGGGAATGCTGTGTATTCAGCTGTGGTATAGTTCCAGTAGAAAGTACCTATGGCTCCAGTTCCGTCAACCGAGTTGATATAGATAGTGGCAGGTTCACCAATGTAGGCGCCGCCCACCAGCGTAAGCGTGTCACCCTGGGTGTAGGCACTGCCACCGTTCACGATATCAGGGTAATTATCCCAGCTGGCAGGTCCGTAGCTTGAGATAATTGCCGTGGGCACTGCCAGTGGATCGATGGCCACAGCAGGGAACATGCGACCACTGTCATGTGCGCCGTGTTCACTCTGTGGGAACGTGCGACGAGTGCCTGTGAATTCTATGTCTGTCACGGCACCACCGTTCACAGTGGCCACAGCTGTTTGTACACCGCTCATGAATGGGTCATATATCAGCACTGGTGGCGGGTCTATTTGGCTGTAACCTGTGCCACCCGATGTTACTACGATGCTGTTGCTGAACCAAGCACTGACGTTGATGGTGGCACCAACGCCACCTCCTGTGAGATAGTAAATATCAGCATTATATGAAGTTGGCTTTGTGTATGAACCCACATTGGCAATGGCCAACGGATTGCCATAGGTGTTTTGGTGAGCCTTGTCAAGGATGGTATCAAATGTGATCACTGCGCCCGTACCGCCGCCTGTGGTACCATCAAAGCTGCCGCCTGATGTGCTGGCTGTGCCAGTGCTGCTGCCTGTGACTATGACATTGAATCCAGTGATAGCGCCGCTGAGATCAACCGTGGTCACGTCTACCTGTGCCTGTAGAGGATTGGTGCCACCTGTGCCCAGATTGAAACTTATGGTGCTGCTGGTGGTAAAGCTGCTGCCACCGCTCACAGCAAAGTTTGTGCCTGTGAATCTCAGCACTTCCACGATGCCTTCGCCCCCAGCATACACACCCGTGTTGATGGCCAGGAAGTTCCCAGCAAGGAATCCGCTGGTGCCTGGATTGTCCACGGTCACTGAGGCGATGCTGATGTTGGCCACATGAGCTTCTGCGCCGTAGGCATCGGTGTAAAGGTAAGGGTACACTAACACGCTGGCCTGTCCTGGTCCAGTTACATCACCTGGTACCAGTTCACAAGGACCACTCAGCATGGTGTAGTCAGCTGCGTTGCGGAACAGATAGCTGGTTGGTCCAACTTGCTTGTCAAGGAATGCCAGTGCTGTGCCGTTGAGATCTGGGAACCATGCTGTGCCCTGTATCAGCGATCCCTGGCTCTGAGGCACTACGTTTGGTAGGGTATACGGACCCATGTATGACTTCTTTACGGGGCGACCCATGTGACATCTCCTGTGCGTGAGATATTTAGTGTTCGCGCGAAAACCCGTGTGACAGTTTGCTACGCGGTGGTTCAGTCAAACGATACCCCTGGATTACTATGGTTCTCCAGGGGTATCGTCCGAGTCTGCCAGCTACAACAGCAGGCAAGGGTTATTGGGTGTTGATGTGTGCCCAGGTTGGACTAGGCAACTGATAACCATTTGGCAACCAGCTCCACGTCTGACCTGAGAAGTTCTTGACAGTGTTGTCATATATCTCCGCAGCCAGTGTGGGTGTGCTGATTGGATTCAGAGACACTGTGGGGCGTGCCACATAGCCGCTGCCGCCGCTGATCACAGTCACGCTGGTCACAGAACCGGCTGCGTTGACCACACCCACTGCTGTGGCGTTGCCTGTGCCAAATGTCACGCTGGCTTCGTTGCCTGGATCAAATCCGCTGCCACCGTTGGTGACCTGTACGCTGCTGACTTGGTAAGTCACGTTGATGGTTGCTCCTGTACCACCACCACCGCTGAGGCTGACCGGATTGGCAGGCAGTGTGGTGTAGTCGCCTATGTTTGCCACGCTGAATGCGTTGATGCCCCAGACAAAATTGAACGTGGCACCGTTGGCATCCACGTTGGCTGCCACGTTGGAAGTTGATGCCACTGGATCAGCGGGCAAAGCAGCACTGGTGTAAACTCCGCGGTTGGTGATGTTCACGCCTGTGATACCACCTGTGCCGTTGGCTGAGCTAACTGTCAAAACCACAGGAGTGCTGTAGCCTGCGCCACTGAAGGTCAGTGTATCGCCCACGCTGTAACGTGTGCCCGCTGTGGATATGTTGTCAGCTGCGACCTTGACGCTGGTTACAGTGACGTTGGCCTGTTGGTTGCCAGTGTATGTGCCGCCTGTCAAGCTGAGCACGTTGCCCACGCCGTAATCCTGTGTGACAGAACCCGTGTTGGCCACTATGACAGTGCCAGCGTACACACCTAGGTTAGCATTGGCAGCAACTGCGCCGCCGCCTTCGCCGCCATATGGGTAAACTGCGATGTTGGCCTGTCCTGGACCCGTGATTGGTCCGTTGACTAGATAGCACTGGCCTGGCGTTGCTGGACCCTGTCCGTTGACACTGAGCCACTGATAGCTGCTGCTGGTCAGCTGCTTGACTATCCAGCTTGGACGAGCGACTGTGTCGCCCTGTATCCATGCGTTGCCTATGATTGCCTGTCCGCTGGCAGTGACATTACCAAAATATTTCTTCTTGAGGGGACGTCCCATTGTATTCTCCTTGGCGTTCTAAGCCTACGGGGTACTGTTGCCCCATAATTGTTTCGTGATATTTATCAGAGATCCCAGAAGTAACTGTTGGTCCAGATGCTGGCCCAACCTTGTGCCAGATTGGTATCATACACAGTACCTAACAACCAAGGCATGTTTACTTCCCAGGTTCCGTCTGTCTGTTGGTAAGCATAGCCTTCGCCGCCGTCACCTCCAACGCCTATGTGGCCACTGTTGAAGCTGATCACCGTGTTGTCGTTGAGCTCTACTACGGATTGATAGTAGCCTTCAGCACCGTCAGCGTTGTACCACATCATGCTTATCCACATGTCACCAACGTTTGGTACGTTGTAATTGTCTGTGAGCGTGCATGGCAGCTGTATGGCGTTGTTGTAGTAGTCCTGTAGCAAGAAGCTGTTGCTGCTGATCTGGCGCACTATGTAGGCGAATGTTGACCCATAACCCAGATTGGCCATAGGTATGATGATGTTGTTGAATGCGCTGTTGGCAGTGTATCCAGTAAAAGGTACTGGGTTATTGATGTCACCCACGGTCTGGCTGTAGCTGATGGTGTAATCACCAATGCCTCCTGTGCCCGTTCCATAGGCAGTGATCGTGGTATTGTCGTCCGGTCCCGTGGGTTCCAGTATAGTGTTCAATTCGATGAAACCGCTGATCATCTGCGTGACAGTGAGCGTGGTATCCACTATGTAACCGAGGAACAGGCTGTTCTGTGCTTGCCACAGCGACTTGTTCCAATAGCGTTGGCTTAATCTGCTGCCCATGATCAGTTACCTCTCTTGGTGCCAGAACCAATCTTGTCCACGAGGCCCTGCTTGTCAGTGGGGTACACGCTGCTCTGGTCTGGATTCATGCTGCGCAAGGCTGCATTAGCCTCTTCCTTGGTGTCGTAGGTCTGGATGGTCCAAACCTTGTCACCGCGGTCGCCTACGACCAGTGTTCTCAGCGTCCATGCCTTAGGTGCTGCAGCAGGTGCTTTTGCCATGTGGATATCTCCCTGTTATGAGCAGTTATTTAGCGGTCAGGCTGCTGTCAACCACATGTACCCTGTTGGGCTCTGGGCCCCAGATGCTCCACTCCAGATGGTTGCCATGCCAGTCCTTGATCTTGCTGCTGGTGATGCGCATGGCAAATCCCGAGGCCATGCCAGTGAATCTGATGCTCATCAGTCCGGACATGGGTGGTTCGGCTGATTCACAGAGCCTGTAGCTGCCTATCTCGTCAGTGTCACAGTCCTGTACCAAGAATCTATCGCTGCCAACCTGCTTGATGATCCAACCTCGACCCACACGGCCTTGATTGTTGATCACTGGCATCAGCACAGGTCCGCGGTCATGAGGTGGTCCTATCCATTGATCTGTGAGTGGGCGACCCATGGTTGTATTATATCATCGCCAGGGCCGATTGATGAAAACAGTTGCATAGGTTATAATTGCAGATGGCAAAGAAACTCAACACGCAGGGACAGAAGCTCAGTGTAGATGCCACTCTGCGAGCTCTGGATACCAGAGATCTGGGGTATTACAACAGACTCACTGACGAAGAACGCAAAGGCTACAGCCCATTTCTGCTGATGCGCTATATGGCCAGCCTTGGTCCGCAGAGCAACATGCAGGGTTATGCAGTGCTGGCAACCAATGATTTGGTTAACATTGGTCTGTGGGCACTGGGCAAGCACCCAGAGTTACAGCACCAACTGTTGTGCTTGGCTGGCACTGGCAGCAAGCAGTATAGACCCTATCTAGGCGCCAAGAATGCCAAAGGCAAGACGCGAGCCATTGACGATTTTCTCTTGCAGCTGTATCCCAGTGCCAATACAGACGAACTGACACTGTTGAAATCACAGCTGAGCCGTGACAGCCTGCGACAGTTGGGCAAAGATGCTGGACTGAGCGATGCAGCACTCAAGGAACTGGTAGAAGATGGCAAAAAGCTGGAGCGTGATTCCTAAGCAGTGTCGCTGTGAATTCTGTAAACGTGAATTCTCAGATGAGCTGCGGCTGATCAATCACATCTGTGAAAAAAAGAGACGTTGGTTTCAGCGAGATCAGCCCCAGGGTCGCATAGCATTCATGGCATGGAGCAGGTTCTATGAGCTGAATGCAGCTGTCACTGGCAAGAAAAATCAGCGGACTTATAAGGATTTCATTGACAGCAAGTACTATTTGGCATTTAGTAGATTTGCCAGACATCTGTTGGACACCGCAGCACCAGAACCTGCGCGTTTCATAGACTATGTGCTGAAACACAATCTGCCTGTGGACAAGTGGACACATGATACAGTATATGAAGAATATGTCAAGGATCTGCTGCGCAGCGAATCGCCAGAACAGGCAGTGGAACGTGGCATCGTGCTGATGCGAGAATGGAGTCAACAGCATGAGCAGCCCTGGTACGACTTTTTTCGTGAAGTCAATGCCAGCCAACTGACTCGTTGGATACAAACAGGTCGCATCAGTCCCTGGGTGCTATATAATGCCAGCAGCGCCGAATCTGCACTGCGGCGCTGTAGTCCAGAACAGATCAACATGATCTTTGCCATGGCACCCACAGCACAGTGGCAATTGAAACTTCGCAGTGACAAAGAAAGTGCTGCCTTTGTCAAAGACACATTGAAGAAAGCAGGTTTATAATGAACATCACAGACATGTATGGCTCAGATGATGCCCCAGACAGTCGCGCAGACACACCACAGATCAAACTTCTGCCTGTGAGCACGGGCACAGTGGTCGAATTTGTCATAGATGGCCAGCGCATACGTGCTGCGGACCCAGCACATGTGCTGAGTCTTGAGAGACGACTGGCATACGCAGAGCAGCAGCTGGTGACTCTGCGCAATGAACTGCGTCAAGCCAGCATGGCGCTGCGCAGTCGCCGCAGGGAAATGCATGTGCTGCAGCAGCAACTTGACGGTAAGATTGATCGTGACTGATAGGCACAGCACAGCGGATCGCGGTGACATTGATGTGGATTTTGCCCGCAGGGATCAGGCTCTGGCTCTGCTGCGTCACACACCTGCCAGTATCATCAAAGACAGCAAGATCACCAAACACAACACAGGCGTGTATTTTCATGCCGTGCCCACAGATCCCATCACTGGGCTGTGCAGCTTGGACTATCACGCAGCCGAATCTCAGGGATTCTTCAAGATTGACCTACTGAATGTGGGAGTCTACGAGCAGGTGCGCGACGAAGCACATCTCTTGCAGCTGATGGACAGACCCTTGGATTGGACGCTGTTCACAGACCAGTCATTTGTCAAACAGCTGTTTCATCTTGGCAACTATGGCGATCTCTGTGCTAGACTGCGACCAACCAGCATAGAGCACATAGCTATGATCCTAGCACTGATTCGTCCTGGCAAACGACACCTGCAGTGGCGTTGTGAAGCCCAGGGGTTTGACAGCATACGAGATGAAATCTGGGTCAAGACAGACAACAGCTACGCATTCAAAGCCGCACATGCCATTTCCTATGCTGTGTTGGTGTATGTGCATGCCAATCTGCTGGTTGAACATGCTCAAACCCATGATCAGCTGTGTGCTCAGACCTGATGTTGGCCACACACAGCCCCTGCTATTGGACGGCGGGCCTATTGGCTCATGACACTGATCGCTGCAAACAGGCGCTGTTGTGGTGTTTGGAAAATCTTGAGACCAAATCATGGACCTGGCTGCCCAGCAGTCAGAACATCAATGAAGTTGGCCTTGACCCGGCAATAGAGGAGTTTTATTTCAGCAATGAATCTGATTTCATGCAGTTCAGCATGATTTGGAAATAACACCGTTGACAGTGGTACACATTCGCAACCCCGATACAACAATTGGCAGCGCTGGTGTCATGACGCAGTTGGAACTGATCTGTGCTTGGTTGTCAGATCACGTGGGACCCAGAGACAAAGGTCTGTATTCGCGCAGTGGTCAAGGTTGGAATGCTCATTGGTCAATGGGTGAAAACTGTATCAAAGTGCAGTTTGACGACAACAGGGTCACAGCTGACGCAGTGGCGTGGTTCCGTCTGATCTGGTGTTGACAACTGCTGCAGATCTGCTAGCATGCGCAGGTCAATTGGAGACATCACATGCTGCTGCAGGATCTAACCAGGCGCAATCTCATACACCCGCCGCGCTGGCTGCCAGGCAACACAGTGCTGTTGGTGATCATGGGCAGTGCAGCCTATGGTGTCAGCACAGACACCAGCGATCAAGATATCTATGGTGTGGCAGTGCCGCCCAAGGATCAGGTGTTTCCGCACCTAGCAGGTGCTATTCCCGGATTTGGCCAGCAGATTCAGCGCTTTGAACAGTGGAGTGAACATCACATCCAGGATCCCAATCGGACTGTGGAAATGGACTTCTCAGTCTGGGGCATTGTGAAATACTTCCAACTGTGCATGGACAACAATCCCAATATGCTCAACAGTTTGTTTGTTCCACGCAACTGCGTTATCCACAGCACTGCCATTGGGGAGATGATTCGTGAGAATCGTCGGTTGTTTTTGCATAAAGGCGCATGGCACAAGTTCAAAGGCTATTCTTATGCACAATTTTCCAAGATACGCAACAAGGTCAACAGCAGCAATCCCAAACGCGCTGCTGACATATCTCAGTTTGGCTATTCGACCAAGTTTGCCTATCACTGTGTGAGACTCATGAACGAAGTGGAGCAGATTCTAGTGGAAGGCGATCTGGACCTACAGCGCAATCGTGAGCAGCTGAAAAGCATCCGCCGAGGTGAATGGACTCTTGAGCAATTGGAAGATTATTTCACCAACAAGGAACATGCACTTGAAACTGCCTATGCCAACTCCACACTGCCACATGGTCCTGACGAAGCCAAAATCAAAGCTCTGTTGATCAACTGTTTGGAACAGTTTTATGGCAATCTTGATGCTGCTATCGCTCGCGCACCTGAGTTGGACAGTTTGATCACAGACCTGCAGGCGGTCTTGGCAAGATACAGGTTGACGGTTTGACACAGACTGTTATGATACTGAAACCTCCTGGCAGGGACCATGCTGCATGAAGATCACGGCCTACAAGTGCCCAGATACCGGCAAGATCTTTGAACACCAGTCGGCCTACAATGGCCATCGTCGTCGGTGGCTGCGCCAGCAAAAGGCTGCACAGATCCGCAGTGCTCGCTTGTCCGCATTTCACACCACACTGCAGACACTGTGGGCCACTGCTGTGTGCACAGACGCTATCGCAGCCTGGGTCCTGTCAAATCAAACGCTGCTGGAAGATCGACATTATGTGATGCATGGACCATACCGCCGTCGTCCGACCATCACCAAAAACAACCCGCATGTTTGGCAGATTACAAACCTGTATTTTGACCACATGCAGTGGAAACCCTTTCTCCGCAACGCTCACTGTGCCCCTCGCGGCCAACGGCAGAACTGGATTGGAGATCCAGATCTACCCCTAGGTGGTCCAGGCTGGTACGGTGAGTTGCACATAGACACTTGTGGCTATCTGGACGGGGGTTTCAGAGAATTGTTCGAAGACACTGGCATCTGTTGCTTGAGTGGCAGTGGCAGCAACGGTGTTAGTGTCTATGAAGTCACGCTGTGGGCAGCCGACTGGCCGGCCATGACCACTTGGCAGACCCTACACTTGACATAAACCTCAAGCCTGTTATTATCACACATCAGACCAAGGAACACATGACCATGCGAAAAAAATGCCAGTGGCAAGTCACAGTTGACATGTTTGGTCACAGCATGCAACTGCTGGATGGTGACAAGATCATTGCAGTTGGCAGTGCCCTCAGCTTCAATCCCTGTGCCACCATGAAGCACAGATTGAAAAAAGGGTTCCTGTTTCGCAATCCCCGCACCACTGCCGCACAGATAGCCACTATCTGGGACACAGCTGAGACATTTGAACAGTCATGGTGTGCCTGGGTTGAAGTTGAGCACAGGGACAATCAGGATCCTGTCTACACAGCATATGTGCGTTGTGCAGATGCCAGCGATGCCACCATGTTTGCCTTTCGCCACAATGACTTTGAAAAGTGGAGTGACGACAAGCAAAAGGCTCAGGACACGGCACGCAAAGCCACAAACAAGCTGCGTGTAAACAAAAATGGCACCATTCGTGCCACAGTCACTGTGGAGACCTTGGACGACTAGGCGTGTTTGATCAGCTGTATGGTCCTGCGTTTGACCCGTTTGTTCATGAGATCGCGTAGGTTGACCACAGGACCCTGCAGTATTTGTGTTTCTTTCATGTTGAATATGCGCAAACAGCTTTTGAACTTGCTGAAGCGATCTTTCACAAACATATTGATGGGGATCTGCCTGTTGCTTTCCCACCACCAGGTGTCTCCACATTGCAGAAAATCGCGCTTCATGTCATCGTCAAATCGTGCGTCCATGACATAGAGATGCACAAACGCAGTGTCTGCATGCTGCACTATGCCCAGATATTCTGTTTCTATGTGCCGTATTATGGTGAGGAACGGAAACTTTTCCTGCAGCACCTCTTTGGTATCTAGCATGGTGATCCTGATCACGTGTGGCCCTATTTGTGAAGTACTGTTGGTCTAAAGACCCACAGCTTCCCAGGTATCTCGAGATTGCTCTCTTGCTACCACTGCTTGTATTTATACCAGTTGTGGGGTGTTGTGTTGATATTTCTTCAATTATTTTGGTCAACTGGCTATCCATCTGTTACCTGAAGGAAAACAGCATTACGCTCGCAACCATAAATAGGCCACACGCTGATGGAACAAAATGACAGGAACACATGCCAACGGTTTTCCTCTACAGCTTCAAGGAATACGTGGAGCTGCTGCAGTTCCAGAACAACCCACAACTGGTGAATTGGCCCATGACCATTTATGATACCAAACTCTACAAAGGAGTGACCAATACCATAGATTTTGTCATACGCAACAATGAACGCCGGCCAATAAATCTTGTGGGAGTGACACTGCAGGCCACCATACAGAGTCAGCTGACCAATGAAATTGTTTTGACCAAGATTGTGGACATCACTGTGGCCATACAGGGCAAAGCACGTCTGACATTGGATCCAGGAGAAGTGGAAGATCTTCAGGCTGGATACTACAACTACAGCATACAAAATACCAATGTCAATGGCATTAGCCAGCTGTATTACACAGACATCAACCAAAAAGGCATGGGTGTGTTTGAATTGTTTGATGGTGTGCTCAATACCATGGTGCCGGCCACACACATAGATGCTGCACAGTTCACAGCCACACCCATTGGCAATGCCGAAGACATTATGTTTGTCACTGGGGCCTATCCAGGCGATGCACAGACACAGCGTGCCAACGGCACGCACACTGTGGCCGTTTACCAAACACGCTTTCTTGGCCAGTTCTGGGTGCAGGCCAGCCTCACCAACAACAGCCCCATGCCCAGCGAGTGGTTCTTTGTGCCGCTGCAGCCGGGTCCAGATCCCAGCTATACCTTTGACAGCAGCAACAACCAAGGACCTGGTCCCACGCTGTTTAATTTTGAACTCAACGCCTACTGGGTGCGTTTTGGCTACATACCTGTTTGGAGCCCCTTGGCTGGCGCGGGCGGTGAATACTATCCCAGCAGTGTGGACGCGGTGGCACAATTGGTAGTTGAGGATGGTCTGTTGAACTACGTGCTGTACAAAAACTGATCTCAGCTGTCATCGCTATACAAACTGTCACTAGACTATATAATTTGGCATGAGCCTCATGCATCAACTCTTGGCAGAGCATTTGCCGCAGCGTCGCCGCTCCAGTGCTCGTGGCTGGCAGATGTTCAATGCACCCTGCTGCCATCATCGCGGTCATGGTCGTGACACACGCATGCGAGGCAACTTGCTGCTGTTGTCGGATGGTCACATAGCATACAACTGCTACAACTGTGGTTTCAAAACTGTGTTTGACACAGTGAACATCAGCAGAAACTTTGAGAATCTCATGTCTTGGTTGGGTATGCCTGATGAAGACGTGCGACGCATCAAGCTGGAGATCTTGCAGAACCGCCTACTGGGAGTCACCGCACCACAGGCCAATTCTGAATTGGACTTTGTCAGAGATTTTCAAGCTGTGAGTCTGCCAGAAGATGCACGACCCTGTGAAATGATCTTGCAAGACCCTGTCATGTCTCCGCAGTTTGCCAATTGCATGCAGTATCTGTTCAGTCGGGGCACAGCAGTGGCACAGGGCTGGGACTACTACTGGACTGCCAACACCAAGTGGAATCTGGACCAACGCATCATCATACCTTTTTTTCATCGCGACAAGATAGTGGGCTGGACTGCGAGATATGCAGGCAAACCGCCCAGTGGTACGCCGCGCTACTACAACAGTGACATACAGCCGGGCTATCTGTTCAATTGCGATGCTCTGACCAAAGGCAGTCGCAGATTTGTGATTGTTGTGGAAGGGGCATTTGATGCCATAGCCATTGATGCTGTGGCTGTGTTGGGCAGCGAAATCAGCAGGCAGCAGCTGCAATGGCTACACAGCGCGGATCGTGAGATCATAGTCATGCCTGACAGACAAAAGCAGAACCAAGGACTGATAGATGTGGCGCTGCAACAGGGTTGGAGCGTGAGCTTTCCTGACTGGGAGGATGATGTCAAAGATGCAGCAGATGCCAGCTGCAGATATGGCAAGTTGTTGGCTTTGAGCACAATAATATCAAGTCGAACCAACAGTGCACTGCAGATTGGCACTAAACGTCAGAGATTCAAGTGAGGAGATGGCATGACAGATAGATGGAACAGTGACCATAGGGAACAGGTCAAAGACTATGATGAACCCAAGCAACGCCTGTTGATCAATGTGTTGTTGAGCAGTGAAGACATCTTCACTCGCTGTGTGAACATCATCAATCCCAAGTATTTTGTCAACAAGCTGCGACCAGCTGTGCGCTACATGGTCAAGCACGCAGAAGAATATCGTGTGCTGCCCAAGATAGAACAGGTCAATGCCGAGACTGGTTTGGAGTTTGTGCACATAGGTGACATCAGTCCTGGACATCAGGATGCGTTCTTGGATGAGATTGAAGAGTTCTGCAAAAACCGTGCACTGGCAGATGCAGTGCTGGCCAGTGCTGATCTCATAGACAAGGGAAACTATGGCGAAGTAGAGAAGCTGGTCAGGGAAGCCATATTGGTCAGCCTGCAGAGCGATCTCGGCACTGACTATTTTGCTGATCCGCGATCTAGACTGCTGAAGATCAAGGACAAGAACGGTCAGTGTACCACTGGTTGGAAGAGCGTGGATGACAAGCTCTATGGTGGAATCAACAGGGGCGAGATCACTATATGGGCCGCAGGTTCGGGCGTTGGCAAATCGCTTTTCTTACAGAACATGAGCTTGAACATGGTCAAGCAGGGTCTGAATGTGGTATACATCACACTGGAACTGAGTGAAGAGCTCACATCCATGCGCATGGACAGCATGCTCACTGAGGTTGGCAGCAAGGAGATCTTTCGCAATTTGGACACAGTGGAGCTCAAGGTCAAGGCAGCACAGCGCAAGAGCGGGCTGCTGCATGTGCGGCAGCTGCCACAGGGCAGCACGGTGAACGACATCAAGGCCTACCTCAAGAACTATGAGATTGAAACGCAGAAGCGCTGTGATGTGATCGTGGTGGATTATCTGGATCTGCTGTATCCCAACAACAAAAAGATCAACCCCAGCGATCTGTTCATCAAAGACAAGTTTGTCGCAGAAGAGTTGCGTGGATTGGCAGTGGAACGCAACATGGTCTGTGTCACAGCTTCGCAGCTGAATCGCAGTGCCACGCAGGAACAGGAACATGATCACAGCATGATTTCGGGTGGCATCAGCAAGATTCAAACAGCAGACAATGTGATTTCGATCTTTGCCAGTGCAGCTATGAAAGAACGTGGTCAGTATCAGGTACAGTTTTTGAAGACACGCAGCAGCAGCGGTGTGGGTAGCAAGGTCTATCTGGGGTTTGATCAAAACACTTTGAAGATTTATGATCTAGATGAGGAACAACAGAGTCAGCTGCAGGCCGGCGGGGCAGGAGCAGATGTGTTCAACATGCTGAGGAGAAAGAACCCCAATCCGGCACCAGCTGGCATGAGCGACACACCTGCAGCAGCTAGAGCCGAAAGCAGTGCCAGTCTGAGCAAGCTCAGCAGCTTGACTGGGTTGATCAGACGCTGATCTCAGCCCTTGCTAGGCAAAGGCTTCTTGTAGATAGTGCGTAGACGATTGACAACCTTCTGTGCAGTGTTGGTGTCTGTGCTCATCAGCTTGGTAAAGGCTGCGGCCAACTCTTTCAGCTGGTCAGCATCGGTTGGCTCTTGGCCGCTGCGTAGACTGTTGAATGCAGTTTTGAACAGCGCTGTGTTCTTGATGCCCAGATCTGCAGCCAAGCTGGCCACAGTGATCTTGGCTTTGTCTTCTGTGTTGGGATCACGAGGTTCTGTCATCACGCTGTCAATTTCAGCATCGTCTTGAGTTTGATCTTCTGTACCTGGCTCGGGAGCTGCAGCAGGCTGCACAGTGCTGTTGGCTGCAGTGGCTGCAGCGGGCACTGCGTTGGCAGCCTCTGGCGGTGCGTCAACTATGCTTTGATTGGCATCTGCTTCTGACAAATTGGCCAGACGCTGCATCAGCTCGCGCATGGCATCTGACTGCAGTGTGATGTTCATAGCCCTGTCCTCCTATTACCAAAGCATATTTATGCCAGTGGCCACTGACTGTGGCCACCGCTAAATAACCCTGATATCACGAGGGTCCCCATGGTACATAAGATCGGCAGCTTCCTGGACGAGCTTGACAGGTTTGTCCCTGCCAAGAGCAAACACACTGTGATTGAGAGCCGCGCCAGTCATATCATAGCCAGCGCTATAAATCTCGTACAACTGATACGCGAAAGCTACAGTGAAGAGGAAGCACAGGATCTTGTCAAACGTCTGCATCGCAGCATTGCCACTGAGGATCATCGCAAGTTTACCAGAAAGATCAAAGAATTAAAGGAAAACTGCAGATGAGGGCAAATGAATACGCGGCTTGGGATCAACAACCTCTTGAAGAGGTCTGGGCAGGACTGCGCAAGTATTTGGTTGGTGTGGTGCCACCGGCCGACAGAGCTGCTGCTGGCGGTGAGCAGGAAATGGCCAAATTTGTGCAGCGTCACATAGCTGTGATTTTGCAATTGGCTGGACGCTACAAGGACAGCAATGACAATCCTATACGCAGTGCCACTTTACATGACATGCCGGCCCGCGCACTGATCAATTACATGCGAACCAAGATGCAGTTACCGCCTGAAGAGATACAGCGTATTCTAAACAGTGTGGTCAAGAATCCCAGACTTCTAGGCATGAAGACTCCGCCGGGACTCAAGATATCGGATCTCACAGATGAGGATGCCACATTGGGGTCGGTCTGGGGAGTTAGCAACGGCAAAATAGCAGAAGTACTGCTGGACAAACTGATCAGTGTTGCAGCCATTCGCCAAATGGAGATAAATGAGTTTGGTGACGAGGGCACTGGCACACAGGGTCCACAGGCCAGCACTGCACAGGGTCCACAGGCCAGCACTGCACAGGGTCCACAGGCCCAGCGTGCTCAAGCAACGCAACCTGCTGCAGCGCAACCCCAGGCAGCTGCAGGTGCTCAACCTGCTGCTAGTGCAACAATCACAGCCCTGACCACGGCGATCAATCAACTATCGAGGCTCACATGAAACCAATTGAATTCAGAGACTCATTGTTTGAGTCATTTGTGCATGGTACTGATCAGCATACTCGCAAGCTGCTCTCCGAAATGCAGCGCGACTTTGTCAAACCGTTTGCAGCACATCACCATCGACGACTGCTAGAGAGTCGTTGGAGTCTAGTTGAAGCTTCGGCAGTGATAGATCCAGATACACATGCCAAAGTCATGGCAGATTTTGCTGCTATAAAGCCCAGCGGGCAGCCAAACACAGCTTCACTGGATGATGTGATACCGCCAGAACTGCAGCGTCAATTCTTCAGCAAACTGCCTGATGCTGATACCAGCAAACCTGTCAAAGGCTTTAAGGACAAGATCAAAACTGCATTGCAGTCTGTACAGGATGCAGCTGCCAAAGGGCAACTGCTGCAGCTGGCCAAAGATGCCGTCAAGAACCCCACTCTGCAGAGTCTGGCCCTGACTGCTGTGTCTGGTGCAGTTGGTGCAGGACTGGCCATGACGGGTGTTCCTCCGCAGGTAACCGGTGCTGCCATAGGCGGGTTGGTTGGCATGGCCAGAGCCAAGATGAGTGGCAAAAGCTGGAAAGATGCGGCCAAATCTGCGGCCAAATCTGCTGGCATGGGTCTGGCAGGCGGACTGATTGGCGGCACATTGGCCAGCATGGCTGGAACCATTGGACATTCAATGATGAGCAACACCAGTGATCATGCACCTGTGGCCAATGCTCAACACCATAAAAACGTCCATGATGCGTTGGACCAACTGCATCAAATGGCCAAAGATGGCAAGATTCATGACTACAACAGCTATCAAGCTGCCATCCGAGAACTGACACAAGGTATGGACAGATTTGGCGTAGCCAAAAGTCAGCTTGACCTGTTGGCAACGGGTGAAGCAGCAAGAGCTCATGGCGGACAGATCACAGGACCGGCAGCGGCAATTGAGCAAGAATTTGTCAAACTGTACAATCCAGAGGCTGCCAAGGGCTTTGACCAAGATATACAAGCAGTAACTAACATGAAAGCACCTGCTTTTGCACCAGCTGGTATTAGAGGTAGCCCAGTTATAGGTGATATTGGAGCTGAACCTGCTGCTGCACCTGCTGCTGCACCTGCTGCTGCACCTGCTGCACCTGCTGCTGCTGCACCTGCTGCTGCACCTGCAGTACCCCAGCGCCAAGAATTAACACAACCATATAATTTTGGGTACTCGGCACCAGCTGCTGCTAAAGCTCCGCGCTCAGTTACAGGTGATTTTGAAGAGGCAAGAGATATCACAGGCACCTATAACAACAGCAGGAAATATGAAAGCATGGTTCTTGGCGCCGGCCTAGCGCGTTTGTTTGAAGCCAATGGTGTGAGTGTTGATGACCTATACATTGCACAGAAGAAGGCTGGATATACGGACGAACAGATCAAATCTGTATTTGCCAAGTATGGTCTGGAATTGCCTACTGCTGCAAAGACCACGGCCAAACCCACGGCCAAAACTGCAGCTGCGGGTGGTCGCATAGAGCCCACTGTTGCCAAACCCACAACAGCATCTACACAATCCGCTGTGGTCCCGCCTGCCACTGCCACGACACAGGCTGTGCCCAGTGCAGCAGCTGCAGCAGGCAGTGCAACTCGAGGCAAGCCGTCGCCTGAGCAACGTGCCAAGGCACAGACACAGTTCAAGCAAAAAGCACAGACAGCTCAACCCGCAGCTGCGGCATTGATCAAAACCGGTGATGCAGCCATAGACCAGCTGTTGAATGACAAGCTCAGCCGAGAAGGCAAGGAAGCAGCACTGGCTATGGCCAGGGAACTGCTGTATCAAGAGCAGCAAAAACAAATGAAGACGGTGCCTGGTATCAGGGGTCTGGTGTCTAGGCTCAATGCCGATCAGGCCAAAAAGATTCTAAACAATCTGGCTGTGCACAAGATACAGGAACAGGATGCAGCCGGCACTGGCCATCCGGACATAATACAACAGCTGACTCTGGCCATAGGCAATATCAAACGACAGGACCAACAACAGATGCTGTTGCGAGATCTGCGTATGATAGCAGGTGTACCAGCTAGGCCTGCCAGAACACCAGCAACCTCAACCAAAACTGCAGCAGCTCCTGCTACACCTACTTCTGCTGCTGCTGCTGCCTTCGCCACCGATCTGCGTAATGGTATTGCCGCTGCCATACCCCCTGCCACAGCACCTGCTCAGCCAGTAGCTGCATCTTCAGCAGCCAAACCAAGAGTCAGGGTACAGGCCGGAAGTCAGCAAACATGAGACACACTGACATCATCGTGCCCTCACTGTGGTTTATCACCGAAACCAAAGCTCGCATTGACCATCCAGAGGATTTGGTATTTGATCAAGGTTCTGCCGGAGCTCAGCGTGCACTCAAGGCCATGCAGCATGCAGCTGCTGAACCTCAGACTGTCACTGTCAAATGGGACGGCAGTCCTGCCATAGTGTTTGGCCGAGATGCCAATGGCTTCACGCTGACAGACAACACAGGTTTTCGCAGCAAAAAACCACAAGGCATGCCACGCAGTGCTGCAGATCTGGACAGCATGCTGTTCATGCGCAAGCCAGATGATCCTGGTAGGCAAGAATATAGCCGCAGCATTGCAGGACTCTATGATGTTTTGCAAAAGAGCCTGCCAGCCACTTTCCAGGGCTATCTGCAGGGCGACGTGCTATGGACCAAGAAACCGCCTGTGGTAGATGGACATTATGTGTTCAAACCCAACAAAATCACCTATCGCATACCCGTTGACAGCACATTGGGTGAACAGATTGCACGCAGTCGCGCGGGCATTGTGGTACACAGCAGATTTCTCAGCCGAGATGATGAGGAGCCTCGTGCCATTGGTCACGTGGCCAGCAGCGGCATGTTGCCTGTGGCAGGTTTGGTAGTCATGGGTCCAGAGATACAAGATTTACAGAGCATCAACCTACCCAAAGCCACTGTGTCAGCACTGCGAGACTTTGTCAACAGCACAGCTGCTGACATTGATAGGTTTCTAGATCCCAGTGAACTCAGCAGTCGTCAGCTGACCAATGTGCCTGATCTGCTGAAGAAGTATGTCAACACCAGAGCCTATACAGGCACACAGGGACTGCATGATGCAGCCACCGGATTCATAGACTGGGCACAGAGCTCTGGCAGTGGTCTCACTGATCGCAAGCGGCAGAATCTCATGACATGGATAGATCAAAATCCCAGAGGCTATGGAGCAGTCTGGATGACTGCTGAGAAGCTGAGCCAACTCAAGGACCTGCTGCGCAGCAGTGTTGACCAGCAGGTTGGTCAAAGCATACGTGCTGATCTCAGAGACCTGCCAGGACATGAAGGCTATGTGGCAGACACACCCAGCGGCAAGATCAAACTGGTCAATAGGCCGCACTTCATGAAGAAGGAGCCACAATCATGAGTCTGCCATTCTTGACTCAACTGGCTGAGAATCGCCTATTCTATGTTAAACACGCCAGTGATTTCAATGCCAAACAAATGAGCGAACTGGCATTTTTATATCTCATAGCTCTGCACATTCTACGCAGCGAGTATGACACAGCACCTTTTGCCCAGAACTATGCACGTCGTACCCTGAGCCACAATGGGTTTGCTCATGATGACAGACAAAACACAGATCTCTACCAGTTTCTGCGCGTGACTGCTGATCACAACAGCGACATGGCGCAGCAGCTGCACAATCCCGAGGCCAATGATTTGTTTTGGCATCAGACGCATTTCAATAGCAGTACTGCAAAACAGCTGCTGTCACTTATGGCTCGCAGCAGTTATGATGGCTCAGCTGCCAAGCGTTTGTTGCTGAGCCTGGAATCACAGCTGCACATCACCAACAGCAACTATCGCAGCGTGCGCAGGTTGGCTAGTGAATGGACCACACCACTGTTGGACACAGAACAAAAGCAGCTGACTGTCACGCGTCTCTTGCAGGCGCTGCGTGCCAAAGCTCGCTATGGCGATGTCATAAGTCCCTTGAGCAAAATGGCTCAGCAAAACAGATACGAGCTCACAGATGTGTGCAATCCTGAGACAGGAGCCAACTGCAGCACCGCACCTCAGGCTTCAGCAAAAAAACCAGAATTTGGCCTGATCAAAACACTGGCAGTGGCAGCCGGCATTGCTGTGGCCAATCATCTACTCAACAAGGCATCAAAGACATGAAGATAAGAGAAATACTTGCAGAAAACAGTCACGATGAATACAGCGAAGATATCCACAACGGCAGCTATGTGACAGACACACAGGACAGCTCTGGAGAAGTGTTTCGCGTCAGTCAGTATGAACCTGGCACACGACGCTGCTGGATTGGTGACAATCACGGCAGAGGCTGGTATATCCATCCATCTAGGCTGGTACTCTGCACTGATCAGGCCAAGATCAACCAATATTTTGGTCATGATCAAGACGATGAGTTGGCAGAACTAGATGAAAGTGCCAGTGGCGGTGCTACCAGTGCAGGTGCTGTGGCCAGTGTGGCCAGTCCTCTGGGAGCCAAGATCAATCGTCGTCCCAGCCTGTTTGGTTATGTGCCTGAGGCTGATGAAGACCCTGACTCACAAGACCACACGCCTCCGACCAAGATTGCATTTGCAGTGCGCAAGCGCAGCTGAATCACACCTCTGATATAAATATCCACGCAAAGCAGTTTTGCATAACTCTTTAGGAGAGACAAAATGACCGATCAAGTTAATGGTAATGCCCGCGCTGGCTCGTTCCTCAGTGGACAGCCTCAGTGGTGGTCCATTGCCACTCTGGCACCTGTGGCCCAGACCAACGTTGACACCCCAGTGGTGGATCTGCCTGGTTATCAGACCTATGCCACACTGGGCACATGGACCAATGTCACAGTGACCAATGGTGCTGGCACAGCTGTTACCTACAGCAGCCTCAACACCTACCTCAATGCTTTCTATCAGCAGCAGAACTACAACCTCATTGTCAACACGTTTGCAGGACGTGGCAACCCTGTGCAGGTTGGCATCAGCACGCTGCCCAGCAGCATCAACGGTGCAGCTATCAACCCCTACACCAGCGCATACTTTGCTCAGGCTGGTTACTACAGCCTCACTGGCAATCAAGTGTTTGGTTCGTCTTGGAACAACACCGGTTACACTGTCACAGTGGTCACAGTCAGCACTGAAAAGAACAATGTGTGGGAAAACTACGGTGCCAACAACTACAACACCGGCACAGCTGACAACACCAACAACAATGGTTACCTGATCCTCGCCAGTAACCAGCTGTATGGTGGCCTCAACGGTCTGGCCAACTACGATCTCCAGAGCGGCCAGGTGTTTGTGGCAGGCGGCGCCGGCAGCTCGGTGCAGAATTCCAACAGCTATTTTGCCACTTCAAACACAGTTGCACCCTATCAGTGCACATTCATCACAGACAGCAGCACCTACTGCAACACACTGGCTGCACTGGTCAGTGGACTGCCCGGTGGTTTGATCTAACCAATCACACAGCTGCCGCTACCAGAAAGGGCACCTCCGGGTGCCCTTTCGCATGACCTCTGGCTAAATATCTCGTTGGGGAGGCATGGCATGCTGCTAGATAAGGTATTTGATAGCGTAAAGCACATCAAGCGAGCTTGGGTGCGCCACAAGGGTCGGCTGCACAAGGTTGACCGCCAAGTAGAGCCCCAACGCCATCAACCACAACCAGCCAACTCCATGTTTCCCATCAAAAAACCAAGGTACGAGGATCCCAATGCTTGAATTCCTACGTGCCCTAACCCGAGAGGATGATGACATGCGCCGGCTTAAGAAATATGCACAGGTTGATCTCAATGGTTCTGAAGGTCTCTATGAGACCACTGCCGATCGTTTCAGCAGACAGGCCAAACATCATCTCAGTCAAAAAGAACTGGCCAATGCGCAAGATCCTGGTGTGTATCACATAGGTGATGTGGTTATATACGAAGGACAAGAAACAGAAATACGGATAGCCCGGGGACCATGTGCAACCGTGGGCATCTTTGATCAGGGAAATGTCAAAATGGTACACGAAAGCAAAGTCACACGCAAGGTTGAAGAAGGTGTTATAGGTGGCCTGTTGGGCATGCCTGCACTCAATAGGATGATGCAGCTGGCTGGCCTGGAAAGCGGCGCAGTGGTGGCAGAATCCAGCAACACACTGATGGAAGATGAAGGTGGTGACACACTCAACAACATGATCAAACAGGCCGAAGACCTGCCTGCCTACAAGGGCAACGCTGAAGCTGCACGCTTCTATGTCATGGGTGCACTGCTCAGCGCTATTGGTGCAAATATTGCTGCCAATCCTCCGCAGACTGTGGTTGGACAGAGCAAGCAACAGGCGCTGAATGCTTTGAAAGTCATGGGCGCTGATCTCATTAAAAGCAGCCAGACCATGGTCAAAGGACAGCAGGAGTGAGATTTGTTGAGATCACAGCAGGTCTCATGGTGCCGGTCAGCAATGATGAACTGTTGGTAGCCGAACGAGTGCGAGGGCATGCAGGCCCCTTGCCTCGTCAGACTCTCAACGACCGCGAACAGGAATTGGCTCGGCAGTTGGTATTCAGAGGCGTACTGGATCGCACCCAAATTGACGGCAAGACCTGTTACATCTATAATGATGTAGAATACGTGGAGAGAGACTAATGGCATACGTTACTGACGAAGAACGTGAAGCCATGGCACGTGTCATGGCCATACTCAATGGCAACGCTCCTGCGGCACCCAGCATGAGTCAGACACAGATTCACGAGTCATTGAGCACTGAGGGCGGTCCAGGCAATCCCAGCCAGGCTGAAATCGCAGCAATGAGCAATGTGTTGAAAACGCTGAACAAAATCAGCAACGAAGTTATTATGGAGAGCACTGCTGATGACAGGCTCAGTGCTCGCACTGCCAGAGTGCCACAGGGTGTGGCAGTTGGCGAGTACAAAATAGAAATACATCTCAACGAAAACCGCACAGCAGGCAAGCAATACTACAGCATTCTACACACAGGTATGAACACAGTGATTGCCACTGAGATCACACTATATGAAGTGGCACTGTCAGTGGTCAAAATGCTCAATCGCAATAGATATGTTAACGATCCTGTGGTCCGTCGGTTGTTTGAGCTAGATGAGCGCTACACCGGATGCAAGACAGAAGCCATGGGCAACCAGCAGGCCAGGCGTCGTGCCTTGGCTCGAGGTGACTCTGTCAAAGAAACCATACATGAGACCAAGTTTCAGAGAGCCCTGGAACAGGCCGGGTCAATCAAACGCGAAATCAGGCAGCTGTTGGAAGATTGCAGTGCAAATCACAGATAAGGCTGCTAAGAAATTTGCAGAACTGCAGAAGACACAGCAGGGCTGGCCACGTATAGAGATTGCAGCAGGCGGATGCAATGGGTTCAGCAAGCAGTTCAGCTGGTCTTTGACTGCTGCTGCTGATGACCTAGTGATAGACACAGGCATGGGCCAGGTGTTGGTTGACAGCGCCAGCTATGAACTGTTGAACCATGCCGTGGTGGATTGGCACACAGACATCACCAGCAGCGGGTTTGTGATTGACATACCTCAGGCAGCCAGTACCTGCGGCTGCGGGTCCAGTTTCAGCCTCTGATCATTGCTCTGTGTGGTTTGTGTCACTGGCAACGCAAACTACTGCGCAGGTGGCTGTCGTGGTCTTGTGTGCCAAACATAAATACCTCACAGCACAGGCATCATGGCCCATTGGCCGAAAGAGGTTATCATGTTCGTCGACGATGTAAAAACCAGCGCAGACCACAGGCTCAAGCAAGTGACGCACACACTGCAACATGTGCATGGGATAAATCTGCAGTTGGAACAAACCAGTTTGTCACGTATTGCAGCCCTTTATCAGCGCAGCAAGCAGATCAAAAACCACATAACCAACGAGGGCAGGTTCAACAGCTATCACGTGGATCCCAACTATACCAAACACCTACTGATCATGGAAGCCACAAGACTGTATCTCAGTGAGATAGCTCCCAAGCGCCGACCACGACAGTTGCGAGAGGGCGCCGAACAAAGGCTTACTTCAAACCATGCCTATAGATTGGGTCGTTGGATGATGAAGTACAGCGAGGACGCACGTCCCAAGGAACCCAGCGAAATCAAAAAGATGAATGTTTGGAGCGAAGTGGGTGATGATCTGACTCGCATTGGCACTGCCTACGAACACAAAAGCATCAGAGATCTGATCAACACCTATCAAGAAAGAATGAAAGATCCAGACGAAGACGTACGCGATCGAGCAAAGGACAATATCATGGCATTGAGCGCAGCTCATTCAATGTATGACAAACAACGCAAGCAGGGCCAGGTACAAATGGACGAAGCCACTGTGAACCACATGGCTGACACAGCTGCACACCGAGACATGGACCCAGAATTGGCCAAGCTGATGAAAAAGTACGGAGTAGATGCTGGTCATGACATGGACGAAGGCAACAAGTTCACAGGTGCGCTGGCAGCTGCCAAGGCCTCAGGCAAAGATGCATTCACTGTTGACGGCCAACACTATGATGTGAAGGAAAGCCGCAAGCTGCAAGAAAATCACATGCAGCACCATGACTACCAAGCCAGCATGGCACGTAGTGAGCTGTATCGCAATGTCAAGTATGGCATGGACATGATGAAGATGATTCACAAGGATCAGGAGATTGAACCTTGGATTGCTGGCAGTCTCACCACTGCAGCTATGAGTTTGGACAAGATCTATCACTACATGGACTACTATATGAATGCTGAACCTGACGTGCTGGGCGAAGCAGCTCCCATGCCAGACATGGACATGGACGATGACACTGATCAAGAGCTGGGCGAAACCAGTGGCAGCATAGCACGCATGAATCTGCTGCACATCATAGAAGACAGCATGCAGCTGTTTCACATGATACAGCCTGGTGACCACCTTGAGGGTTGGGTAGCCATGAAACTGACCAAGGCCAGTGCCAGCATCAGCTGTGCCAAGCATTTCCTAGACTACAAGCAGTTTGAGCTACATGCAGGTCATGATGTGGAACTGGATGAAAGCCGCTACGGCATGGTGGCACGCATGCTGCGCGAAGCTGCAGACAATCCCGAGCAGGACCTGCAGCATGCACAGACTCTGATTGCTGCTAAGAGCATCAGTGATGATCTGCAGAACATGGCAGAAAAAGTGGCACGCATGGGTGTGGACGACCTCATGCCATTGGTTGATACCATGAAAAGTCAGTTTGGTCCAGAAGCAGCTGATGCCTATAACGCAGTGATGAAGAAGCAGCTGGAAGATCTCTTGCAGGGTGTGCAAACAGCCAAAGATCAAAGCGACGATGCGGTGTTGGCACTGCAGGCCGGGGGTATTCCTGGACAGGGCAGCAGCGACATAGAAACCATCAACATGGCGCCAGCTGATGTGTCAGCAGCACCAGCACCAGCACTAGCACCGGCAGCACCGGCAGCACCAGCTGCTGCAGATGGTCAGGGCACCACTCCAGCAGCAGCTGGTGGCAATGAGCCACTGGGACGTGCTATGAAGCAACCTGCTGCGGCAGCTGCAGCGGTGTCCGAGGGTCGCCGCAGACTTGGAGAATTGAAAGCAGATCCATTGGCCAAGGAAGTGGAACAGGCCAAGGCTGAATTTTTCAAAAAAGGCAAGGTCGTCAAGGTTGGGCCATCCAAAGTGGCTAGGGGCAGTGAGTTCTATCGGCGCAACATGCAGGGCGGGCACATTGGCCGCACAGGCACAGGTCGTGCACTGGGCAATGAGTCTGCTGTGAATGAAAAGTGGGATACTGAGATGCACACTGCTGAAAAGGACAAGGGCAAGTGGGAAGGCTATACCTTGGCTGATCTCAGGGCCAAGAAGAAACAGCTCATGCACAAGTCCGAACGCACAGCTGCTGAACAAAAAACCGTGCGACAGCTGAACTTTGCCATACGAGCCAAGCAAAAGCATGCCTGGGGCGATGTTGATGAGGGACTGTTTGGCAGCAAGCCCAAGACCACAGTCACACAGGTGGATGTGCGCGGCAATCCCATAGCAGCGGCCAAGCCCACAGACAAGATCAAAGGCAAGACCACAGTCACACAGGTGGATGTGCGCGGCAATCCCATGGCAGCGGCCAAGCCCAC
>Ga0208618_1000083_pt1 | contig 42662 bp, 39 predicted proteins | sample CryBogCBE18Jul08_FD_184585 | JGI IMG/M metagenome (GOLD analysis project Ga0208618, IMG submission 184585) | Freshwater microbial communities from Crystal Bog, Wisconsin, USA - CBE18Jul08 (SPAdes) | ecosystem: Environmental > Aquatic > Freshwater > Lake | place: Crystal Bog, Wisconsin, USA...
CTTTATAACAATGTTTTGCATATAGCTCGGCTTTTTCAGAGCCAATGATCCAAACAATATCTTTGATTTTTGTATTCCATTCGACCAACTCCTCAATCAAAGCGAACTCCTTAGAAGTTAGTCTTTTTTTAGATAACTGCATTTTTTACATTCACCGTTGTGTGCAGAAATAGTTTTCTATTTTCATTAGAGTGGATCTGTATTGCCTTGAGTAAACTTTTCTCCTCAATGCATGGTTGCAATATAAAGATATCTGCTTTAACCAGTGTTTCAATTTGATCAAATGACAGATTTCTAAGCATTCTTATGATTGACATCGAACAATTGATTTGAGTCGACAACTCTATGATTGTTGACTCCTCTGCTCGAAGGCAAATATTGATGAATCGCTTATTGATTTCTTTTATTTCATCTCGTATCAAGAGATTGTTCATGTCTTATCCTTATCAAAACAATGATCTGATTGATAAGTAAGGATAATCGATTTCTATCTAAAATAACACTTTAAAACTATTATTTTCAATAAAAAGTCAAAATATGAGTATTTTTTAAGTATTTTATGGGGTTAACCATGGATCTACTACACAATGTATTGCTCCTGCAAGCCCAGATCCGGATACAGTGAGCAGAGCAGATTCCATTTCTTCCAAATTAAAATTGTGGGTGCATAGTTTTTCTAAGGGGAAGTTTCCGCTGGCAAGGATTTCCAAAGCCATTTCTACTGCTTGAAAGCTATGACCTCTCATACCTCTTACAGTTAAATGTTTTCTAAAGAGTTGATCGCTATGGAATTCATTTACGGGTACTCCTTTTCGGCCACACAACATGACCATACCTCCTTTACGAGCAATTTGAATGGCAGAAACAATGGTGTTTGCTCCTCCAGAGGCGCAATCTATCACCACATCGGCTAAAAAGCCACCCGTTAAATCAGCAACACTCTCTAATAAATCAACTTCATCTACGCAAAGAGTATGGTCTGCACCCAGCTCTCGAGCGAGGGCCAATCGGTGTAGATCTTTTTTTAAACCAGTCACTATGATGCTAGAGGCTCCAGCTTGCTTTGCTGCAACGACACACGCTAAACCTTGTTGCCCAGGTCCCTGAATGACGATGCACTTACCCAAGGAAGCCTTGCCCTGGAGTGATGCCCACTCAATACCATTGCCCAAAGGAAGAGCAAGGGTTGCAAGCACTGAGGAAACATTTGCTGGTACCTTGTGAAAAACCGTATTGGCGTGTAAGTATTGGTAATGGGCATATCCTCCCCATAAAGAAGGCCGAACTGCTATTGGAGTTGAACCATAACGAACACCATTTCCAAGCAAAGAATCTGTTTCATCACAAAGCCTGAAATCACCAGTTCTACAATAGTTGCAGTGACCACATGGAAGGTACTCCTCAAGAGCCACCCTATCGCCCTCCTTTACTCCCCATCTTGAAAAAGCCTCTGACCCCAATTGAGTAATCACTCCAACAGTCTCATGACCAAGAATCATCGGTCCTTTCGTTTGAGGATAGTTTTTGAAATAAGGCCAATCACTTCCACAAATACCTGTTTTCTCAACCTTCAAGAGACCCGTGGATGACGTTATTTGTGGAAAATCAAAATGTTCAAGTTTGATTTTCAAGTCGGGATAAGCAACTGCCGCTAGTATTTGATCAGAACTCAAGATTGGCCTCTATTAATTGATTAATCCAAAGTGATATCGGCTTTTTTAACAACTTGAGTCCAAATTTTGATCTCGTTTTTAACCAAAACATCAAGTTTTTCTGAGCCACCACCAACTGGCGTAACACCCATTTTTAACATTGCAGCTTGTATATCCGGCAATTTAAGAATTTGATTGAATTCGTTATTAAAAGCAGTAAGTTGGTTAGCAGGCAAATTCGCTGGAGATGAAATTCCAAACCATGCATTGATTACTGGGAGGTTGAAACCAGACTCGATAAAAGTAGGAACTTGAGGAAATTGACTTGTTCGAACATTGCCCATGACAGCAAGCATTTTTAGCTTTCCACTTTGAACAAGTTGTGTCGCAGTTTGAAGAACAACAAATCCAGCTTGAACATGACCTGCAACAATGTCCGACATTGAATTGGCACTGGCTTTATATGGGACGTGAGTCAGTTGAAGGCCCGTATTTTGTAGAAACATCTCCATCGTTAAGTGGTGAACACTGCCGACTCCTGGAGAGGCGTAATTGACTGAACCAGGCGGTTGTTTACCAACGTAATCTACAAATTCTTTCATGTTTTTTGCTGGAACCGAATTGGTTACAACAAAAACCAATGGACTTGTACCCAATAAAATTATTGGCGAAAAATTCTTAATCGGATCATATGGTAGATCATTTCTCAAGGCTGCCAAAGTACTGAAAGCAGTTGCTGAGAACAAGAATGTTTTGCCATCGGGAATAGCTTTTGCTACATAATCAATTCCAATCAGACCACCAGCACCAACCCGGTTATCAACCATCACAGGAATTGAAGAGCGTGTACTTATTTTTGACCCAATCAATCGTGCCAACTGATCGCCAGTTGTTCCTGGTGAAGATGGAACAATAAATTGAAGCGGTGCACCAGAGACAGCAAGGACTTCTGAGAAGCCTTGTTGAATCCAAAGCATAAAAAAGGGTAAGAGCAACCGAAAAATGGAAATCATGACGCTGCCAAATCAAACGGAAATTTTTGAAACGTGTGATTTACCGATTTCAGCCTTTAAATTTTCAGCAGCAGCCTCTTTGAAAGAAGCATCTACAGGAAGTTGGACTGAAGCAGATCGCACCAGATGAGACTCTTGAGACAAACCAGGAGGTTCAATCCCTTTCTCCAAGTTTCTTGCGGCTTTGAGCAATCGATTACGTGCCATGATGATCGCATTATCTGTTGAAACTAAATTTTCTTTTGTTCGATCTTGAATTGGACCCATGCTCTCTTGAAGCGAGGCATCTTGCATCCCAATCCCTTTGATTCCACTGTAATAACGGCCAGATTTTTGTAAATCTCGGTCGATTAAATAATCATTTCGCTTATTGGCCATAGGCAGGTAAGTTCCAGGAATTAGCTCAGCGTACATTCCTTCTCCATTGTCCATTGAATGAATTTCACTCTCTGAAAGTGGTGCTGCAGGTTTGTGCGTCATGCTCCAAACCCAACAATTGTCGTCGTCAATAGGTACGAATGCATGTCCGTTAAGTGCGTTTTCACCATAAGGTGGAATCATGGTGTACCAAGGCATGAGCCATTGAGAGATCCTCCAATAATAGAAACCTGGCTCAGCATTTCTTCTGGCCCCAATCAATAGGCCAGCATCGGATTCTTGGACTTCGAAATATGGTTTTTTATCACCTTGAAATTTTGCTCCCTTTGTACCCTTGTGCAATGGATCAGTGTGAAGCTCTCCGCTGTGGAGAAAGGAGACATGACTCGAATCGATTCCGCCTTCCATAGCTTGCAGATAATTACTTTCTTGCCATCTTTTTGAAACATATCTATTCTCTGGAGGAACCAAATTCCACTCGAATTTGGGAAGAGGTGGCTTTTCAGATTCCTCCCCCATGTATGTCCAAATAACTCCACCCTGTTCAACGCATGGATACGATTTGAGTTTGATTTTTTGACAATATCCGCTCTCATCTGGCTCAGAAGGAACTTCAACACATTGTCCGTTGACATCGTATTTCCAGCCGTGATAAGGGCAACGAATGCCGTGCTCTTCATTTCTGCCGAACCACAAAGAAACACCGCGGTGAGCGCAAAATTCATCAATCAAACCAACGGTGCCGTCAGTATTTCTGAATGCCAATAATTTCTCCGATAGAACTGTAACCCTCAATGGAGCTCCATCGTTTTCAGGTAGTTCAGTGGAGATCAACAATGGAATCCAGTATCGCCTAAATAAACGACCCATGATTGTGCCTGGACCGGTTTTACATAGTGCATCATTTACTTCAGTCGAAATTGACATTTGTGCTTCCTCGGTTTAAATTAAACATTAAAAGATTCATTTTATTTGGTTGGTTTTTATGCTTGATTTGCTCTTCACATATGGAACATTACTTAGTGAATTCAACAACGATGCTGCTTTGAAGCTTCATCAAAATGCCACATTGTTAGGAAAAGCAAAATGCAATGCGAAGATGTATCTCATTAAAAATCAATATCCTGGTGCAGTCCTGAGCAAATATGAATCAGATTGGATCGAAGGAGAAATTTGGGCACTCAATCATCCTAAAGACACCTTATTGGATCTCGATATTTATGAGGAATGTTCTGAACAAGATTCGGTACCTCACGAGTATCAAAGGATACAAACGCATGTATTTTCCAAAAATGTATCTTACCTTGCATGGATATACGAGTACATTGGTGTTTACGATTCCCGAGACCTAATCGAATCAGGCATTTTTAAAAATACCAATTAATTTTTTTTATTCGGGCTGAATATTGGCCAAGGATATGACTTTGGTCCATAGCTTAGATTCAGCTTTGGTCAAGGACAACAATTCCGCTGGAGTTGAAGTTTTGATGATCAAACCCTGCTTTTTGAAACTTTCCTTAATGATCGGATCCTGAAGTGACGACAATATTGCGTTTCGATAGGTATCAACCATAACTGAAGACATCTTTGGTGGCCCCCAAATGGAGAACCAAGGATCCACTTGAAAATCTTTTGCACCCAGTTCACTCAATGACGGAATTTCAGGAAAATCGGGATGACGCGACTTAAGTGTGCCACCAATAATTTTCAACTTTCCTGATTTCTCAAGAGGAACAGCAACTTGAATTGGCATGAACATGCAAGGCACTTGTCCCCCTAAAAAGTCATTGAATGCCTGAGAAGAACCTTTATAAGGAATATGCTCGAGTTGTGCACCAGTAATTTGCTTGAGTAACTCCATCGACAAGTGATGGTGAGTTCCAACACCTGGGGATGCGTAGAAAAGATTTTTATTGGCTTTGGTCCACGTGACAAACTCATTCAAGCTTTTGACATCAATCGAGGGGTGAATCACCAAAACAAAAGATGAAGATGCAACTTGTGTGATGGGAGTAAACCCATTGATGACATCAAAATCAATACTTTTATACAACAAGGGTAAGGTGACTGTTGTTGCTGGTATGACCAGAAGCAAATTGGGGTCATTAGATTTGGCTACAAAGCTCATGCCAATCATACTAGATGCACCAGCTCTGTTATCTACCACAAAGCTCATATCTAACTTCTCTGAAACCAAAGGGCCAATGGCACGCGCAATGGTGTCTGGAGTGGTTCCTGGTGTCAAAGGAACGAGAAATTTGAGTAGTTTAGTTTGTGCAACTGAAGCTAGAGAAAAAAGGGCAGCATTTGTTCCTAAAACTGCGCCAGTTAGCTGCTTTAAAAATAAACGTCTTATATTCATTGCATCAAAGAATGAAGCTCACCAAACCCATAGAGCCCAACTCGTATGCATCAAGAATGGCTTTGCGATGAATGATATGAATACTTTGCTCAGTGATCAGTAACTCATTGTGATATTGACCAACAAAGGTACGAATATCATCGTTTCGTCTGAATCGGTGAATTGTGAAGTTGGCTTGTATCTTTACTTTTGAATGAGTTGAATCAATATCTGTACGTTCCAATATCCGAACATTTGAGATAAATCTTCTGGTTCTAGAATGTGGAAATTCAGCATGGGCGTTCCTATCCTTTAACCTAACGACTCGTTCTTCGGTTCGTTTTTTATCATCAGCAATCATGAAAAGGGCCTTGGCGGCTATAGAACCAGGAGCATCATTTGATGGCACCTGATAGGTGAAATTTTCAGCCAACAAAAGAAGCCAATCATCTAACCTCCACTCATCCAATAATGCAGCTTCTAGAAATAGAAAATCTTCAATTCTTTCACGGGATATGTTTAACAAATTGTTATTTGTCATGATCATTGAGCCTCATCCTTTTTGGACATTAATTCAAGCCATTGCAGCCAAAACGCACGAAGATGAAGTTCATCGGTATTGAGTTGTTCGCCTTCTTTAGCCATACCACGAGACATCACAGACCATGGAATTTCTTTGAATGTGGCCATTCCCTTTTGAACCGACTCAAGAGCCTCCACATCATCTGGCGTTGCGAAGCCACCAGGTCCGTAAAAAGTTAAAAAACTATCCAGTCGTATACCTCTTGCCTCGGCGGACTCTTCAACTGGTCCTAAAGCCCATGCCCTTACTTTCATCAAATCGGGAGCTTGAGGGTGAAATGTTCTAATCGTGACTGAGGATCCATCATTGAGTACCAAGTTTGGAAAAACCACCAAATTTCTGTTTGTATCGGCCACTCGGGTTGCACGTTCTTCACCAAGTCTTTCAAAAAGCTCCGTTCTGATTTTTTCAATTTCCGGCTTAGCGGCTTCACCATATATTGGAATCCATTTGGCTACAGGACGACCTCTAAAGTTGACATTGTCGATCACTGCATGCCCATTTCCCAATGCTTTTCCAATGCCATGAGAGGGCATAAGGTGCCCTTTTTCAGGACGTTTGATCTCAACACCCGATCGTTTCATGTAATTGAGCCAAGTTGAATGGGTCGTCAGCAAATGATAATCATCAAAACTATTTTCAACCAACAATTTCCAGTTGGCCTTCATGTCGTATTCTTGAGTTCCCTCAATGACTTCCATCGATCCACTTGGAGATTGATCAACAATGAGGTCGATATACTCTTTTGCGCCAGCCAAATAATCCTCAAGTGAACTGGCTTTGGGATTAAAAGAAACGAATACAAATCCCTTGTAAGAGTCAACATGAGCAGGCTCAGCCAAATTTAGTTTTGATTGATCAAAACTTGGTGGGTAGCTAGACTTACCAGGTACTCCATCAAGCTCTCCGTTGATATTGAAGCTCCAGCCGTGATAGAAACACATGAAACCTTTGGCATTTCCAGAGGTCTCTCTGCAGACCAATGCAGCTCGGTGGCGACATGCATTCAAATAAACACGAACCTTGGAGGCAGCGTCACGGCATAAGATGACTGGACGACCACAAATACTTCTTGTTTGAAAGTCTCCAACATTCTTGACCTCCGACTCGTGGCCAACATAAATCCAGCATTTTTCAAAAATGAACTCCATCTCATCGTCCAAGACAGACTGTTCAACCAACGCTCTTCGATTCACTTGAAAGTCATGGTTATTTGGATCATTGATCACGTAACCTGATTTATACATAATTAATCCTCAAAAAATAGAATATCCGCTTCGGTCATTGATCGCCACTATCACCCGTTGCTTCGCGCCAAAAACCCAATAACTGTTGAGCTGACCGGTCAGAAAAGCTGAACAAAATACACTGCTCATTTGCTTCAAAGTGATACTGCTCCCACGAAGGCACCACGAGCACATCGTGTGCTTTTAAATGGACTTCTTGGTTTGAAAGTCTTACCAAACACTCACCACTGGCGACGTTAAATACGGTATTTTCAGTACTGCGATATTTTTGCCCATGGAAACCAGCAGGAAGCAATTGCATGAAGGCCGCCATTGTTCTAAATGGATATTGACCATTGCTCGGATTGGCATATCGCATTTTGTAGCCATGGCATGGATCTACCACTGAATTTGAATCACTGAACATACCGTTCAAAACCGCCAGTGTTCTCTCAAACGGATAAATCAGCAGATTCTCAAAACTTCCAGAATCAACTCCGTATTGAAGAGGAAGCATGCCAGATCCAAAATTCAACACAGATTGATTTGCGTTTTTTGTAACTGGATAAACATCATTGGGATAGTTTTCTCGAAAATGAGCTCCGAAAAGACTTGTGAAAGGAGTATCCAGGCCATCCATCCATACAACAGGACTTTGACCAAGATTGCCATGATCATGCCAAGCCCAACTAGGGGTCACGATAAAGTCACCCGGACGGATGTCAATCTTCTCACCAGAAATTGATGTGTAAGCGCCCTCTCCATCAACCACAAAACGAAGCGCGTTGGGAGTGTGTCTGTGTGAAGGAGCAATCTCGCCTGGCAAAATAATTTGCAATCCAGCAAACAAAGAATTTGCAATGAATGAAGATCCTCTGAGTGAAGGATTTTCCATGACCAAGACGCGTCGATCTGCCCTTTTTTTGTCGATCAATAGGGTCGACTCATCAAGAAATGGTCGCGTGAGCGCGTAAGGCCAATGCGCAGGAACACAATTTGATCCAGGATCAAGCTTTACGGTTCGATCCCACAAAGGCGTTAGATGATGTTTTGAAATCTCATCAGCAAACTTCTTTAATTTTTCTGGATCCGCAACCAACATGAGATGAACCTATGGTTAAAAAGTTAATACAAATCGAAATCAATTGCACTCAAATTAAGTCAGACAATATTTAACTCAAGGCATGTTCATAGAATAAAAACCAAGCGTTTCTATGGGCGGAACATTGAGTCATCTGGGTAATCACTACTCATTAATTTCGTCATTTATGTTAACATGAATCGATTCATTGAGTGCCAAAAACAAGTCACACAAAATTTGAAAAAATTGAATTTTGTACAAATCACAGGTCAAAATGTTCATTCGGTTTTTTTCATTTCTCATCATCTCGGCGAATATATTTTTTGGACATATCTGCTTAGCTCAAGCACAAAACGCCAATCTAAACTTCCCTAATCGTACGATCACTTTAGTGGTCCCTTACACGAGCGGCACAACAGCAGACATTTTGGCCAGAAACATTGGCACACAACTTTCATTGAAAATGAAAACGCCAATCGTAGTTGACAATCGAGCGGGGGCTTCGGGAATCATTGGTACAGACTTTGTTGCAAAAGCTCAACCCAATGGATATACGCTCTTATTCACAGCAACCTCTCATGGAACGATTGCGGCTCTAAAAGACAAGCTTCCCTATGACGCATTGAACAGCTTTACCCCTGTCATTCTTTTGGCTAAAAGCACGATGGGATTGGCGATCAATCCTTCATTACCCATCAACTCCGTTAAAGAATTTATTGAATACACGAGATCACACCCAAAGGATTCGTATTATTCTTCTCCTGGAGCTGGCGGCATTCAACACTTGGCCATGGAATTGTTAAGCCAAGAACTCAATCTCGCTCTTACACATGTTCCCTATAAAGGTGCAGCTGGAGCCATGACCGATCTGATTGCTGGACAAGTTCAATCCAGTATTGTGTCAATGCAAACCTCTAGCAGCTTCATCAACAGCGGCCAAATCAAAATGTTGGCTGTTTTGAGCGAGGAAAGATCGAGCGCTTTTCCCAATATTCCAACCTTTAAAGAATCAGGATTCAGTGGTTTGATCGTTGAGACTTGGTATGGAGTTCTAGCCCCAGCTAATTTGCCAGCAGATATTTTGAACAGACTCAACTATGAGATCAGTGAGCTGCTCACACTTGCTGAAAATCACGAAAAATTCAACAAACTTGGATTAGAAATAGTTGGAGGCAAACCTGAAATCTTGAAAAAACTAGTTTCAAGCGAGCTGACCAAATGGAAACGCGTGGTCAAAGCAGGCAAAATCGAAGTCAATTAATCAAAAGAGAAAAGAGATCAGTCATGAGTATTTTAGAAGATATTGTCATTGCATCCAGAACATGTGTAGAGCATGACGTCATCGATGCGTATGGTCATGTAAGCATGCGCAGTGAAGATAATCCAAATCACTATTTCATGTCGCGTGACGTTGCTCCAGAGTTGATGCATGAGGAGGACATTATGGAGTTCGACCTCGATAGCAACCCAATTAATCCCAAAGAAGGACAACGCGGTTACAACGAGAGGTTCATCCACGGTGAAATTTACAAAGCAAGACCTGATGTAAAGGCCATTGTTCACAATCACTCACATGCAATTGTTCCCTTCAGCTGCACGACATGTACATTGAAACCTATTTTTCACATGTCAGCCTTCATTGGATTGGGTATTCCCAATTGGGATATCAGAGATGCTCAAAAGGGAACTGATATGTTGGTTCGAAACAGTTTCCTTGGAAAGTCTCTAGCGGATAAATTAGGACAACATCCTGCCGCATTGATGCGTGGACATGGCTCTGTCGTTGTCGGAGAAAAGATTCAAGTGGCAGTTGGCAGAACCATCTACTTGGATAAAAACGCCAAAATGCAATATCAAGCCATGATGATGACAGGGGATGCCAACGCTGTGGTCTATCTTGATGACGAAGAAGTTGCAGCCAATGTCAAATGGCAGGAATATTACCGCTCATGGGATTTGTGGAAGAAAAAATGGCAAAAGAAATTGGCTATAGAAAAAGCTGAAAGAAGCTAAGATGAAATGAAAGTGGGTTGCAATGCATCGTTTGCAACCCATTGAAACTGGTTCAAGGAGTAATCAATTTCACGCCTGGAGCTGCAAATTCTTTTGGATAAATAACAACCCATTTTCCATTTTGCACTTGCTTGACTTTATACAGATCTGAACCACTCATAAAGTTATTGGTTCCATCCCATCGCATTTTTCCTATGATGGTATCCACCTGATTTTTCTTGATCCAAGAAGCCAATGTCTTATCATCTAAGCTTTTAGTTGCAATAACGGCTGCTTCCAAAACTTGCCAAGTTGAATAGGCAACGGAAGCCATCAAGTCCACACTGGGATCGGGTAAGTTTTCGCTTTTCCCTTTGTCATGAAAAGCTTTAACGAAATTGGCTGCAACAGGATTGTTAGTAAAAGGGGCGTGCTCTTCAAAAACGGTAAGCGCCATAACCCCCTCACCGTTAGGTGATTTGGTCATTAAGCTTGGCGCAGGAAAGGTTACAAAGCTTAATGATGGCGAATAGTCAATTTTCTTCATCGCATCAATTAGCAAGTTACCCTCTACTCCAACACCTCCGATCCATAAAAAGTCAGGATTTGTGTCTTTGATACGTGCAGCTATTGCACCAAAATCGCGATTACCAAAATCCCAATCCAAGAACAGACTTTCCTTGATTCCTCTTTTCTTAAGTTCATCCCTTGCACCCTCGGAAACAAAATAGACAGATGGGAATTTGCTGCTCACAATAGCAACACTTTTAATAGGCTTAGAAGACGACGCTATTGAATCAAAGACAAGCTTTGGCCATACTTTCTCTATCTCATAAGCACCGCCTGAAACTGAAAATTGCATATCGTATTTAGCTTGGGAAGGCAATCCAAAAGTATTATGTAATAGCACCTTATTAAACCTTTGCGCAACGCCCATAGCTGACAAAATAGCACCCGTTGCGTATGGCCCGATGACCAAATCGACTTTGTCATCGGTGATTAATTTTTCATACAGAATCCGTGTCAACTCTGGCTTTGATTGGTCATCTTTCAAAACCCATTCAACAGGGCGTCCTAACAACCCTCCCCTTTTATTGATTTGTTCGACGAAAATATCCCCAGCAATTTTTTGCATCGCTGTCGTAGCGCTGAAAGGCCCTGTCAGTGCCAAAGTACTACCAATACGTATTGGTGTTGTTTCGGCCAATGCAAAACTCTGACAATACACATAAAGAATTACAAAGAAATAGCCAAGTCTTTGAAGCGGTATCATGAATCACTCCTATTAATGAACAAGAACCTTATTGATCAACTTTGATCCCATTTTTTTGGATCAAATTTTTATATTTCAAACTTTCACTTTGAATAAATACGGCTGATTCTTTGGGATCAAGCCCAACAGCAACATGCCCAATTTCACCAAGCTTTTGCCTGATGATTGGATCAGAGAGAATCGATTTAAGTGCAGTGTATAACTTAGCGACAACTTTAGGACTTATATTCTTAGGGCCGGAGATCAGCCACCAATTTGTCAAATTGAGCTCAGGAAATCCAGCCTCTTTCGTAGTGGGTACATTTGGTAATTCATCAAAACGCTGGGCACCAGTCGTTGCCAATGGCTTAATTTTTCCAGCCTTAACTTGAGTACCAACAGCCGACCAAGAACCAAAAGCGAGTTGGATGTCGCCTCCCATCATTGCCATTACCATGGGTGGAGTTCCACGATAAGCAATGTGCTCAATGCTGTTTCCAGATAGCTGAGAAAACAAAGCGCCAGCCAATTGAGGTGGTGATCCAGTTCCAGGTGAGCCGTAATTGAACTTATTGGGATTAGCAACTGCTTGCTGAGAAAATTCTTTCAGAGATGAAGGCCCTGAAATGGACGTAACAGCTATTAACGGAGCTTCAGCCACCATGCTGATTGGCTCTAGTGTAGCAATAGGGTCATAGCCTAAATTGGCAAATAGGTGCTGATTGACTGAATAATTGGCAGTTGGTGCCATGAGCAACGTGTATCCATCAGGCTTTGCATTGACAACCTCTAAGGTACCAATTTTCCCATCGGCCCCAGTTTTGTTGTCAACGATAAAACGCTGACCTAATTTCGCTTCCAGAGCTGGACCAATGACTTGAAAGATCGCATCTCCAATTCCTCCCGCAGCATATGGGTATACGACTCTAACAGGCTTGATTGGCCAGTCAATGTTTTGTGCATTTGCAGCAATATTAAACAATGAAGCCAATAAAAGAAAAGAAGTCTGTTTTGCGAGAAATTTAGATATATAACGCATAGGAAAAATGAAATCAAAGAGTTTAATTATGTAACCCTTTGATCTTTAATTTTTCAGCGTTTTATCTGTTGACAATATGAAAAACAAACATACCGATCTTGGTCAGCGCAAATGATCCCCGTTGACGAGAGCAAATTGTTCCATGTCATAAACTGTATCGTATAGCTTTAATTTAGAACGCTGAGTGCCCTCGTATTTAAAACCCAATTTTTTCAGGATGCTGGATGATGGCGTATTGCCAATATGAACATCTGCTTTGATGCGCAGGCTATTGACATCTTGGAAATGGTGATGAATGACTCCTTTTAATGCCTCAAACATGAATCCTTTGCGCCAATGTTTGGGCGAAAGGCTAAACCCGATCACCCACTCATCCCAAGGTCTAATCTGGGGTTTTACGGGGTAAAGTTCACACTCACCAATGAATTCATCGTTGTCTTTGAGGCAAAGTGCCCTCTTCTGATAAAAACCAGAAGCGTTCAAATCCATGAAAACTTGAATGCTGGAATGGATAAATTCTCGACTTTGAGGCACTTCAGTTCCAGCAATCCTTGCAAATTCAGGGTCAGACATCAAGGAAAAAAAGGCATCCGTGTCTTTTAATTCGATCGGTCGTGCAATAAGCCGATCCGTAATGATGGTCGTGCAATGTGTCATATGTAAAACAAAATTGAATTTTGATTTTACGTCTCTTAATATGATGCATCTAAAGGTTTACGTAAAGTTACACAGATCGAGCTTCAAAGTGGATGAATTGGAGATTGAAAAAAAGAATGTTTATGTAATGCCTCTTTTTCCCAATTGTTGATCAGCGACTCATCCTTCAGTGTAAGACCAATGTCATCCAAACCTTCCAAAAGCATCATTCTTTGAGTCTGTGGTATGTGAAAGCGACAAATTTCAATCTCATTTGCATCCGTGATCACACATCCCTCAAGATCAACCGATATTGAAACGGGTACAGCGTCAGAACAAATATATTTATAAAGACCATGATGATCGTTGCTGCTCAAAGTAATCGGGAGAATTCCATTTTTATAACAGTTTTCCATGAACAAATCCGCAAAACTTAATCCAATCAAGCAATCAAATCCAAACTCTTGAAGTGCCCAAACAGCATGCTCTCTTGAACTTCCACACCCAAAATTATCCCCAACCAGTAAAATTTTGGATCTAGCGAATTCGGGCTTTTCCAGAACAAAATCAGAAATCGACTGACCATCAGGTGTTCTTCTCAAGTACGCAAATAGACCAAAACCCAGGTCTGCATTAACATCCTTTAAATAAACGGATGGAATGATTTGATCTGTATTGAGGTCATTATCCAGGATTGAAGCAACTACTGAAGTTAATGTATTGAATTTTTTCATATTAAAAGAGATCCCGAACATCACAAATTTGACCTTGCAGAGCTGCTGCAGTAGCCATCAAGGGACTCGCCAAATGCGTTTTAACCGAGCGTCCTTGACGGTTCTCGTAATTTCGATTGCTGGTGGATACGCATCGCTCCCCTGCTAAGGCAACCTCTCCATTTGCACCAGCACACATAGAGCACCCAGGGTTATGCCACTCAAAGCCTGCCGAAATGAACAAATCATCGAGACCTTCTGATTCGGCTTGACGTTTGATGCTCGCACTGCCAGGTACCACGATCGCTTTGACATGACTGGCAACTTGACGCCCTTTGATCAAGTGAGCCGCAGCGCGAAGATCGTCAATCCTGCTGTTAGAACATGAACCAATAAATACACGATCAATCGATAACCCAACCAAACTTTGGCCCTCTGAGAGCCCCATGTAATCGAGTGCTTTGATGGCTTGAACCCTCAACGGTGTATCTATTTGGTCAAGAGTGGGAATGGATTCAGAAATGGAAACGACTTGCGATGGATCGGTACCCCAAGTGATTTGCGGCACGATCATGCTGCAATCCAATTCGTGAACCAAATCAAAAGTAGCATCAGAATCACTTTGAAGTTCACTCCAATATTCCTTCATGCTTTGGAGCTCAGAAGCATTTTCAGTAAGCAAATTTTTTGCCACATACCAATCATAAACTTTTTGATCTGGAGCAATGATAGATGTCCTGCATCCCCATTCAATGCTCATGTTGCAAAGAGTCATTCGCTCTTCCAAAGTCATTAACGACACACATGAACCGCTGAACTCAACCGCGTATCCCCTTCCCGCATTGACTCCCAAAGTTCGAATTAAATGAAGCGCCACATCTTTCGCGCCAACTCCAATTCGCATTGCCCCATTTAATCTAACCAACATCTGCTTGGGCTTTTCAATCACTATGGTTTGAGTCGCTAAAATATGCTCTAACTCAGAAGTCCCGCAACCAAAACTTAAACAACCGAGTGCACCAACAGTTGAGGCATGACTGTCAGGACAAGCAAGCGTAAACCCAGGCATTGCGAAACCTTGCTCAGCCGAAACGATATGAACAATTCCATGTTCGAGTGAATCAACTTCAATCAACCGAATTCCGTATTGAGTTGCGTAACGCCTTGCTTGCCTAATGTGCTCAGAAGTCAATTCCAAGCCGGGGCGAGTCGGCACTGTGTGATCTTGAACAATTGCTGTCAAATCCTTGCGTCTGAGAGGCCTAGCCGATGAAGAAAATTTCGCAAAGGCATGCGGCACATGCAACTCGTGAATGATGTGGCGATCAATGTACAGAAGATGCCTTCCGTCTTGACGCTTTCCAACCGAATGAAGATCCCATATTTTTTCGAATAGGGTTTTGGGTGACTTAGACATGATGAAATTAATCTAAAAAGTGCTTCTCAATATTCAACCACTGATCAAGCTCCAAAACTTTGTTGTAATCGTCAAATGAGGACATCATTGAACTAACAGATGAAGTTGATCCAGATTCTCTTAAGGTTGCCATCACAGTTTGCAAGGCTTTAACAACTGCATACCTAGCAACTCCTGCGTGCAAAGCCATCACACAACCAACCTCTCTCAAAAGCTCATCGGTTAAAAGGGTTGTGGGTGGAGCCTCTTGTATAACCGTTACCAATGGAGCTTGTATCACTTGACTTGCATATCGAAGCTCCTCCGGTGTATTGGCACCCATGACAATGGCTGCATCTGCACCTGCATGAATATAGGCTTTTGCCCTTTTACAAGCTTCTTCAAGGCCATGCATGGACTTTGCATCAGTTCTTGCAATGATGTAAAAGTCTTTGCTGCTTCTGGCCTCGATAGCAGCTTTAATCTTTATCACCTGTTCATCTTGAGAAATCACAGGAATGCCCTGAGGCAAAAGTCCACAACGTTTTGGAGTAACCTGATCTTCAATATGAATACCCGATATACCTGCTGACTCAAAATCTCTAACAGTTCTGATCACATTCATCACTCCACCATAACCAGTGTCAGCGTCACAAACCACGGGCACCCTTAAGTTTCTGGTTATTTTGGAAACATGCTCAATGTTTTCAGACATTCCGAGGACACCCAGGTCGGGCATCCCCAATAATGAGGCCGAGACTGCGTTACCAGAAAAAGCAACGGCGGGAAAGCCAGATTGCTCAGCAATTTTTGCAGAAAGACCATCATAGACGCATGGAATTCGAACAAATCCATGCGTTTTGATCATTTGATGGATTGTTAATTTTTCACTGTTATTGAATAATGACATAATGACTTTTGAAAGGTATTTTTATCAATCATAACAGCGGAAAAAGCTTGATAAAACTTCTTGACTTTTAACATCAATCCAAGCATTAAAAAAACAATTGAACCTTCTCTAAAAGCTTACAAATGTTCAAATTTTTAAAAGTTCGCGCAAAAGGCAATGCACTTTACTGGCTTTCATTAACGTCAGGTCTTTTCATTCTTCTTATATGGTTATTTATTTCCTATGAGCTAAAAAAAGAACATGAATTCATAATCAAAACTTCTAACTCAAACCTTCAAAATATTGTTAGAAGCTTCAAGGAACATTCTGAAGATACCATCACCAATTCTGATGAACTGTTGAGAATCATTAAGTTCAATTACGAGAAATATGGAACCAAAGACTTCAAGACATTAAACGCTTATTTTCAAAATGGCGTATTGGACATGAAGTTTTTCAACCAGGTTGGCATCATTGATGAACAAGGAATTTATTCATTTTCAAATTTGCCCATCACAAAGAAAATTGACTTATCTGATCGTGAACATTTTAAAATTCACAAAGATATATATCCCTATTCTATATTTTTAAGCAAGCCAGTACTTGGCCGTGCCAGCGGTCGATGGTCTATTCAGTTGACCCGAAGACTTAACAAGCCTGACGGAAGCTTCAATGGTGTTGCAGTAGTCTCATTTGACCCAACATATTTTGTCAACTTTTACAAAAAAATTGATTTAGGCAGCAATGGCTTTACTGCACTGGTAGGCCTAGATGGAACTGTTAGAACCATACGCGCGGGTGAGAAAACATCGATCAACTCCGACAATCTAAAAATTCAAATACCAAATGAATACCTAGATCAAGAAAATGGTTTTTTTACTACCAATCAAATTTTTGACGGAACGAAAAGAATATACGCCTTTGAAAAGCTCTCTAATCAGCCGCTTTTCGTTCTAGTAGGCATTACTGAAAACGATGCGCTCTTAGATTATGAAAGAAGCAGGCAGTCTTATTTAATCTTTGGCTCCCTACTGTCATTTTTGATCATCTTGTTTACATTGACTTCTCTCAAAATGATTCATAAAACCATTGAGATCAATGAACAAAGTACAGAGCTTAACAACAGGCTTCTACAATCTGAAAAGCTTGCCGCGCTGGGTCAACTATCAGCTGGTGTTGCACATGAAATCAATAATCCAATCGGCTATGTTTCATCTAACATATCGAGTTTAAACAAATACTTTTTGAAATTAGAGGATCTGATCAATTTATACGATGAACACTTTAAGAAATCTTATTCAATTGATGAGACCAAAGGCCTCAATGATTTTAAAAAGTCTATCAATTATGAGTTCATCAAGGAAGACACCAAATTCTTGCTCAATGAAACCCTTGAAGGCATTTCAAAAGTCAAAGACATCATCACTGATCTTAAAAATTTTGCTAGATCAGACTCAACTGAGAATTGGCAAAAAGTTGACCTTTTAAAAAATTTAAAGTCCACCTTGAATATTGTCAACAATGAAATTCGATATAGCGCAGATGTTGAAATTGACATCCCAAACTTGCCTGAGATTGAATGCTTGCCAACTCAATTGAATCAAGTGTTTTTAAACTTAATCGTCAATGCAGCTCAGGCTGTGAAGCCGAATGTTCGAGGCTTGATCAAAATCAGTGCACGCGAGCTCAATGAATCAGTCATAATTACTTTTGCTGACAATGGGCAAGGGATCGACAAGGAGAATATTCTGAAAATCTTTAACCCCTTTTACACAACCAAAGAAGTTGGAAAAGGGACTGGTTTGGGCTTATCCGTTTCACATGGGATTATCCAAAGGCACAATGGAAAGATTGATGTTGAAAGCAAAATCGGTGAGGGTACTGTATTCACATTGACATTACCCATTCATCAACCATCAAAATAACATGTTTCTAAAATTACAATTTCTGATTCTCTTCACGTTTTCAACTTGTGCATATTCACAACCGCTACCCAACTGTTCCGATCTTGGAAATATGGTTCAGTATTTAGCGAAGATGAAAAATGAAGGACTTTCAAAGTCAGAAATTCAACAAAATATTCGAGAAATAGCTCGTCTCAAAGATTTAACTTCAACACAACTAGACGATTGGACCAGCAACTTGAACTGGATATTTAAACCCGAAAATAAAGCGCTACTGGTTGAAACATTGATGAAGAAAAAAAAGCAAGAATGCGAATCCGAACGTGGAATCGTAAACTGGAACAACGATTAATCTGCAACGATGTGCTGATCAGCGATAACTTTGGCCCAACGATTTCTATCCTCAAGCATCATTTGGAACATTTCTTGTGGTGTTCCTCCGCCAGGTGTTGCACCCATATTGGCGAATTCTTGCTTGATCTCTGGCATCATCAGAATTTGATTTACATCGGCATTGATCTTTTTCACAATTGCAGGAGGTAAATTTTTTGGCCCATACATGGCCCAAAGTGCCTCAGATACGAAATTACCAAGACCATAGGGTGCACCAATCTCCATCATGGTTGGGACATTGGGTATAGATGAAATACGTTTTCTACTGGTTACCGCAATGGCAGTCAATTTCCCGTCTTGAATGTGCTGAAGTCCTGATATAACGCTGTCAAAGACGACTTGAATTTTTCCTGATATCAAATCAGGCATGGATAGACCTGAGCCTTTATAAGGTATGTGCATCATCGTCGTACCCGTAGAAGCGTTGAAATATTCTCCTGTGAGATGCATGATCGTGCCAACGCCGGCAGATGAAAAATTTAAATCATTTGGATGAGTTTTGGCATAGTCTATAAATTCTTTTAAGTTATTGACAGGAATTTTCTTGGTGACCAAGAAAACATGCGGTGCAGTTGCTACATGAATGATTGGCGTGAAGTCTGTGTCATAGTTAAACGGCACCTTTTTAGCAAACGCAGCCCCAATTGAATGGGTGCTTGAAGAGGTGAGCAAAAGTGTGTAGCCATCAGCAGGGGCCTTAGCAACCACATCACAACCGATGTTTCCACCAGCTCCTGCTCGGTTATCCACCACAACAGTTTGTCCAAGCGTTTTGGTTAAGTTGATGGCTATGAGTCTTGAGATTGAGTCGGTTGAGCCACCAGCTGGAAATGGAGTGACCAGTGTGATTGTCTTTGTGGGATAGGTTTGAGCAATAGCGTAGTTGAGCGATTGCGACAATAACAACACCATGAAAGCACTTTTGATACTTATCATTCTCGAACCTCCAAAATTTTTAGTTCAGTAAGCAATAATTTGGCCAGCCAAAAAGCTAGGCTTAATCACTAAATTAAGGATATTTTCAAGAAAAACAGTTTTCAAATCAATGGGATTGCACCTCAATGGTGCAAATTTTATGATGTATTTAGTTTAGGATCATGTTGATCAAATCGTTTGAGCCATCATTGGTGTCGGGCGTGACGTGCATTAACTTGCACAGAAAGTTATAAACATCTATGTTTTTAACCAAACCGATTTTTTTCTTCGGTATCTGAAAACCTGAAGCAATGAACAAGGCATGCATTTCCTTGTTGTTTGGATCAAATCCATGTTGACCACGCAAAACACTTCTCGAAGGATCGTTGGTGATGGTCCATCCGGTTTCGGCCAGGCAAAGAATATCGGGAATTCTTTTGTTATTGTTGAAGTGATTGTCGAATGGTGGATTTTCCTTTGTCCAACATGACATGTGATCTACCTTTGACATTTGATTCAAAAAATCAACATCCTTGGTTTTATCCAAGTTGCTAAAGCCAGCTATGGGTCCATACCACTGCATCTTGAGGCTGGAAAACTGTTTAAGAATGGGCGAAACATCCAGTGCATGATCATCACCTACGGTTGCCATACCATGATCGGATGTGATCACAAAAGTCACACGATCCAAAATGCCCATTTTTTCTAATTCGTCTCGCAGCTCACCCAGTGCTTGATCAACTGAAGAAATTGCCAAATTGACTTCATTGCTATCAGGTCCAAAATGATGTCCTTGTGTATCGACTTCGTTGAAATAGAGGGTTGCAAAATCTGCTCTCTTCTTTAAGGGATCCGAAAGCCAACTGATCAACTGCGCAATTCTCTTGGAGCCTGACATAGAGCCATCAAAATCCAACCAATCCCTGGGCTGCATGCCTTGAATCAAGGTTTCGCTTCCAGGCCAAAAAAGAGTTGAAGACACTTTGCCTTGCCGGGCTAAAGTGTTCCAGATGGGATTGACCTTGGTCCACCAAGCAGGATTTTGAACTGCTTGCCTTGAGGAAAGGGTAAATGTCTGGTTTGGAATCGAGTCGTCCACCATCACATTGTTGACAATGCCATGGTGCTCTGGAAACTGCCCAGTGATCAAACTCACGTGATTTGGAAAGGTGATAGAAGGAAAAACAGGTAGCATGCCTTTGGCCAATACACCATTTGAGGCAAAAGAATTTAAATTAGGAGTAATTCCCCGCTCTAAATAGCTTGGCTTGAATCCGTCAATACTGATCAAAATCACTAATGGCTTGAGATCAACGGAGTTTTTTGCAAATGCAACTAAACCATGAAATTGAATGATCAATCCAAAGATGAAAATTGATATAGCGGGTGATACTGATTTGATGATTGAGAGATTCATTGCGATTGGTCGCTTTTATTGTTTGAGTTGATTGTCCAATGATATTGCTTAATTGAGTCAACCATATTAAAACAATCCAATTAGGCAGAATCATCAGCCCAATTTGAGCAATCTGACCGCATTGTCTTTCAATATTCCTGGCATCACTTCAGGTTTAAAGCCGGCGATTTCGAAGTCTTTCATCCAGCGCTCTGGGGTAATGAGGGGGTAATCGCTTCCAAATAAGACCCTATCCTTGAGTAAGGTGTTCGCATACTGAATCAATTGCTTAGGAAAGTATTTAGGACTCCATCCTGAAAGATCTATCCAAACATTTGGCTTGTGGGTGGCCACGCTCAATGCCTCATCTTGCCAAGGAAAACTTGGATGAGCCATCACAATTTGCATATCCGGAAAATCGATGGCAACATCGTCCAAGTGCATGGGGTTGCTGTACTCTAATCTCAATCCTCCCCCACAACGCATTCCGCTACCGATACCGCTGTGCCCTGTGTGGAAAATCGCTGGCAACTGGTGATGGTTGATCACTTCATAAATTGGCCAAGCCATTTTGTTGTAGGGGTGAAAACCCTGAACAGTTGGGTGAAATTTAAATCCTTTGATACCCTCCTCTTTGATCAATCGCTCAGCCTCACGTGCTCCCATTTTTCCTTTATGAGGATCGATACTGGCAAAAGCAATCATCATGTCGCTGTTTTCTTTGGCAGCTTGAGCGATCTCTTCGTTTGGAATTCGCCTCTTTCCAATTTGAGCCTCACTGTCAACCGTGAACATGACCAATCCCATCTTAATGCTCCTGTAGTGGGCGATGGTCTCGGCAATCGTTGGGCGTCCGCTGCTTCCAAAATACTTATCTGCAGCGCGCTCATATTCTTCCGCGTAATTATCAAACGGATTGCGGCAACTCACCTCAGCATGCGTGTGAATGTCAATCGCAACAAGATTTTTATAGTCCATTTCTGTCTCCAATTTTAGGGTAAATACTTAGTTATTAGGTGTGACGACCAAGATTAATTCGATTATATTTTATAACTATAAACAAGCAAACCAAATACACTTTTCCATGAAATTATCCACAGACATTGACTTTCAAATGCAGGGCGAGGTTGCACTGATTAAACTCAATAGAGCGAGCAAGCGCAATGCTTTGAATGACGAATTGGTTGATTCGATCAAACAAATTTTTGAAAATCTACCAAAGCAAGCCAAAGTAGCCATTGTGCACGGTTCGGGAGATCATTTTTGTGCGGGTCTTGATCTGAGTGAAATCAAAGAACGCGATGCGCCTGAGGGAATGTTCCACTCAAGATCTTGGCACACCGCACTGGATCGGTTGCAATATGGGCCTGTACCTGTCATTGCTGCGCTTCACGGTGCAGTTGTCGGCGGAGGCCTGGAGCTTGCAAGTGCTTGTCACATTAGGGTTGCGGACGATACTGCATTTTTTGCATTACCCGAAGGCACAAGAGGAATTTTTGTAGGCGGAGGCGGATCCGTTCGCATACCCAAACTCATTGGTGTCTCAAGAATGATGGACATGATGATGACGGGTCGAGTTTACAAAGCTCAAGAAGGTGAACGAATCGGACTTGCGCAATACATTGTCCCAACAGGAAATGCACTGGATAAATCCATGGAGTTGGCAAAAAGAATTGCAAGTAACGCCCCCCTCACAAACTATGCATTGATGCACGCTCTTCCCAGAATCGCAGAACAAGCCTCTGATCACGGATTTTTGATGGAGGCTTTAATGTCCTCAATCACACAATCTGCACCTGAGGCGAAAAAGAGAGTTCGAGATTTTTTAGAAGGCCATGCTGCCAAAGTAAAAGCGTAATCAGCTAAGCCATTTGGAGACAAGTGTGAGCGAAATCAAATACAGATCACTTAAATTTGGCATTGATAGAGTCAAATTCCATGTCACGGATCAAGGTATCACCTACCTAGAGGCTGACCAAGCACTAGAGCCATTCGCCAAAACCATCACTGAGCGATTCATCCATTGGGCGAAACTCAAGCCCAATGAGACCATTTTTGCTCAAAGAGAAGTCTTGGAAAGCGGGCAATTGGGGGACTGGAATAAGATCACGTATGCCAAAGCCCTCCAAAGTGCAAGGCAAATTGGACAAGCTCTTTTAAAAAGAGGTTTGAACGCTGAGCGACCAGTCTTGATCCTTTCAGAAAATAGCATTGATCACGCTCTCATGGCTTTAGCCTGTATTTATGTTGGCATTCCTTACTGTCCCGCCTCCCCTGCTTACTCAACAGTCAGCCAAGATTTTGAAAAGTTGCATCACATCATCAAGACCTTAACACCGGGGTTGGTCTTTGCTTTTGATGGTGAAAAATATGAAAAAGCCATTCTAAAAGCAGTGAATCCAGAAACTGAAGTTGTGATCAGCAAAGGATCAATCAACAGGCCCTTCACACAATTCGCCCAACTCCTAGAGACACCTGTGAGCTCTGAGGTTGAAGAAGCACAACAAAAAACTGGTCCTCAAAGCATTGTTAAATTTTTGTTCACCTCTGGTTCCACAAAACAACCCAAAGCAGTCATCAACACTCAAAAAATGTGGTGTTCAAACCAACAGCAAATGGCCCAGTCAATGCCGGTTCTTGCCAATGAGCCTTTGACATTGGTGGATTGGTTGCCTTGGAATCACACTTTCGGTGGGAATCACAATTTCGGAATGATTTTGTACAACGGTGGCACCCTGTACATTGATGATGGAAAGCCTACTCCTGCATTGATTCATGAAACCCTCAGAAATCTGAGAGAAATCTCGCCTACCGTTTACTTCAACGTCCCATCTGGCTTTGAATCTATTGCCAACAATATGAAAACGGACGATGTTCTGAGAAAAACATTACTGGCTAAGGTCAAAATGTTTTTCTTTGCCGGAGCATCTCTTGCCCAACCCATTTGGGACAGCCTTTTTGAATCTGCAGAAAAAGAGGTTGGAGAAAGAATTGTCATGGGTACGGGACTTGGAATGACCGAATCAGGCCCATTCGCCATTTTTGTTACAAATCCAGATGTGCGTGAGGGAGATCTAGGAGTACCCACGGCGGGCATGACGCTCAAGCTCGTACCAAGCGGAGATAAAACCGAAGTCAGATACAAAGGACCCAATATCACAGAGGGTTATTGGAGGTCTCCTGAGGAGACAGGAGATGCATTTGACGAAGAAGGATTTTTCTGTACGGGAGATGCTGTCAAATGGATTGATGAGAACAATCCACACCTGGGCCTCAAATTTGATGGAAGAACAGCAGAGGATTTCAAGCTCTCGACAGGTACATTCGTGAGTGTAGGTCCACTCAAAGCAAAAATCATCAATCTTGGAGCACCTTACGTTCAAGACGCAGTTATCACTGGCTTGAATCAAAAAGAAGTTGGAGCCATGATTTTTACAAACAACAAAATCCGACAACTTGTAAATTTGGACGCCTCAGCTCCTTTGAGCGATGTCTTCAGCCAACCCGAGGTCATTTCTTTTTTCCAAAAAGTCATCGACCAATTGGCAAAACAAGCAACGGGAAGTGCTACCAAAGTTGCCAGAGCAATTCTTTTGCAGGAGCCGGCTTCCATTGACAAAGGTGAAATCACTGATAAAGGCTCCATCAACCAAAGAGCCGTTTTAAAACATCGTGATTCACTGGTTAAAGCACTGCATTCAGATGCTTTGCCCAGTATCTTCAAACCCTCAGGACAATAAAGCATGCAATTTGATCAAACCACTGCTATCGTGACCGGAGCCGCATCAGGTCTAGGTGAGGCTACAGCGGTCATGTTGGCTCATTTGGGTGCCAAAGTGGCACTCTTAGACGTCAATCATAAATTGGCTCAGAGTGTGAGTGAAAGAATCAATGGAGAACTTGGTAAAAATATCTCTCAAGCCTTTGCTTGCGACATCACCAACACCGAAAGCGTTGAGACAGCATTGCAACAAGTTACTCAAACCTTTGGTTCTGCTCGAATTTTGATGAATATTGCGGGAATTGGTAGCGCCAAGCGCGTTGTCTCAAAGGACGGTCAAGCTGCCCCACTTGAGGACTTTAGTCGAGTCATTCAAATCAATTTGGTGGGTACTTACAACATCATTCGGCTTTTCGCTGCAGAGTGCGCGAAACTGAATCCACAAGACGATCTTGAGCGAGGCGTCATCGTCATGACCGCATCAGCGGCAGCCTTTGAGGGACAAGTCGGTCAACAAGCCTATAGTGCGAGCAAAGGTGGAATTGTAAGCATGACATTACCCATGGCCAGGGATCTGGCTCAACATGGAATAAGAGTCTGTACCATCGCACCTGGCTTATTTGCCACACCGCTTATGAAAGAATTGCCCCAAGCAGTACAAACCTCATTGGCTGAGTCTATTCCTTTCCCAAAAAGACTGGGAGAGCCTAAAGAGTTTGCAAGCCTTGCTTGCCACATTGTCAGTAATCGCCACCTCAATGGCGAGGTTATTCGCTTAGACGGTGCGCTGAGAATGGCGCCCAGGTAAATTTAATCAACAACACTTAGGAGACATGAACATGAAATTCAAACTCAAACTGGTTGCAACATTGGTATCAACTTTGATTGCCTCACATGCGTTTGCAGACATCAACATTGGTGTAAGCCTCGCACTCACAGGCCCTGGATCTGGGCTTGGCATTCCAATGCAAAATCAATTCAAATTGTTCCCCAAAACCATCGCGGGTGAAAAAGTCAATTTGATCGTCATGGACGATGCCACAGATCCTGGTAAAGGTGCGGCAAATGCAAGGCGATTTGTAACCGATGACAAAGTAGATGTGATCATTGGTTCATGTATAACGACGGTTGCAGCAGCCATGGCTGATGTTGCAGCTGAAGCAGAAACCGTTCAATTGGCTGGTTCACCTGTTGGACTTCCTCCTGGAAAAGACAAATGGCTTTTCAGACTTCCTCAGTCCAACACGGTCATGGGCTACGCAGTGGTTGAGCATCTCAAAAAACAGAACGTTAAAACCATTGGATTCCTTGGTTATTCAGATGCTTATGGAGAACAGTGGCTCAATGAAATCAGCCCCATGCTAGAAAAAGCTGGCATCAAAATGGTTGATGTCGAGCGTTTTGCACGAACCGACACGAGTGTGACGCCTCAGGCCTTGAAACTCAACATGGCCAATCCAGATGCCATTTTGGTTGTAGCCTCTGGCAGTGGCGCTGCAATGCCTCAATTGGCTTTGAGTGAGCGAGGCTACAAAGGAAAAATCTACCAAACACACGCTGCTGCAACTCAAGACTTGATGCGAGTGGGCGGTAAAGCGGTTGAAGGTACTTTTGTGGTTTCAGGACCTGCTGTGATCGCTGAACAACTCCCTGATTCGCACCCTTCCAAGAAAGTTGCAGTGGCATTTGTTCAACAATATGAAAAAGCCATGGGTGCAGGAACACGCAATCAATTTGCAGGTCATGCATACGACGCTCAAATCGCACTCGAAAAAGCCATCCCCATGGCCCTCAAAAAAGGCAAGCCAGGAACTCCTGAGTTTAGGAATGCCCTCAGAGTGAGCTTTGAGACCATGGGCAGGACCATCTTCTCCCACGGAGTCATGAATTGGACAGCGGCAGACCACTGGGGTTACACCATGGAGACGGGTGTGATCCTCAAAGTGGTTGATGGTCAATTCAAGGTCGATTAATCTTCATAAACCAAGGCGCGCATCACGCGCGCCTTTCATTCACACCCAAAACATATGGATTTTTCAATCGCAAGCATATTGATGCTAGATGGCACCACCAATGGTGCCGTCTATGGCCTCTTGGGCTTGGTCATTGTGTTGGTATTTTCGGTCACTCGAATCATTTTCATTCCTCAAGGCGAATTCGTGGCCTACGCTGCCCTTTCTTTAGCGGTCATGCAAATGGGCAAAGTACCCGGCACGATTTGGCTGCTGTTGATCTTGGCTGTGGTTGCCGCCTTGATGAATTCAATTGAAGCGCAAAGGCATGGGCAAAGTTTGAGTCAAATCTTCAAGATTTTCTTGAAGACGATTGCTCCATCATTGCTTGTATCGGCTTTAACCATTTGGGCAAGCCCTCTTCATTTGCCACTATTGATACAAGCTCTCATTTGTGTCTTCATCGTGACTTGTTTTGGTCCTTTGGTATATCGTGTTGCCTTTCAATCCCTAGAGGATGCTTCATCGTTGGTTTTGTTGATTGTCTCCGTTGCTGTTCATTTGGCAATGACTGGCTTGGGACTGTTGTTCTTTGGAGCTGAAGGTTATCGAAATCCGCCCTTTTGGGGTGATTCATTTGAGTGGGGTGCGTTGCGTTTTAGCGGACAAACCATATTGATCTTTGCGCTTTCTTTGGTTCTCATTTTTGCACTTTGGATCTACTTTGAAAAAACCTTAACAGGCAAGGCACTCAGAGCCACTGCCATCAACCGCACGGGTGTGCGCTTGATGGGCATTTCCAGTCGCAAAAGCGGCAATTTGTGCTTCACTTTGGCCGCACTCATATGCGCTGTGTCAGGTCTATTGATTGGGCCCACGACCACTATTTTTTACGACTCAGGATTTTTAATCGGCCTCAAAGGATTTGTTGCGGCAATCATTGCTGGACTCACCAGTTATCCTGGTGCCATGTTGAGCGCAATTGTGGTGGGCATCATAGAGTCTTTTGGATCGTTTTGGGCCAGTAACTTTAAAGAAGTCATAGTTTTCACACTGATCATTCCCGTCCTCCTGTGGCGCTCGATCAAAGCCGGATCTCATGAGGAATCTTGAATTGAAACACTTGAAAAATTTTCAGTGGCCTTTGCTACTTCTTTTGGTACTCGTTGTCGCTGCCATCCCGGTACCTGATTTTTGGATTTATCAAGCCAATTACATTGGCATTTACTCCATCACTTGCCTTGGTCTGGTCTTGCTAACTGGCATCCTAGGGTTAACCTCTTTCGGGCAAGCTGCATTTGTGGGGATCGGTGCCTATTCAACGGCTTATCTCACTCTTAACTTTGACTTATCCCCCTGGCTGTCCCTTTTCATTGGCCTGAGTATTACCACATTGAGTGCATTGGTCATTGGACTCATCACACTGAGGATGTCTGGACACTACTTACCCTTGGCAACCATTGCTTGGGGACTGTCGTTGTATTATTTAATGGGTAACATTGATGCGCTGGGAAAATACGATGGCCTTCAAAACATCAAGAGCTTGTCCATTGCAAGTCTGAATTTAGGACAAGGAAGAATATTCTTTATCTTCACTTGGATTTGCTTGATCTTGTTCATCAGATCATTGAGTAAGTTTTTAGACTCAAGATTAGGTCGTGCAGTCAGAGCCATCAAGAGCGGAAGTCAAATGCCACAAGCCATGGGCATCAACACCTTTCATTTCAAAGTATTGATTTTTTGCCTGTCCGCGTTGCTCTCATCCTTCTCGGGTTGGTTATTGGCTCATTTTCAACATTCTGTGACACCTTCAGATTTTGGCTTAAAGATGGGCATTGAATACCTCTTTATGACAGTTGTGGGTGGCGCAGGCTACCTTTGGGGAGCGGTCATTGGTGCAGGCATCTACAAAATTTTAGATGATCAACTGCAAGTTCTATTGCCTATGCTAATAGGCACAAGCGGAAGTTATGAGGTCATTGTCTTTGGCATGGCCATGGTACTGATCCTAAAGTACCTGCCAGACGGAATATGGTCACTTTTTGGTGGCCTAAACACCATTGAACATCAACATGAGCTTTGGGCCGATGCGGAACCACTGCCCGCAAAGACACAATCCAATGCTGGCGAAGTCATTTTGAAAGTGAATAAAATTTCCAAGCGTTTTGGTGGACTTTTGGCCGTCAACGAGGTCAGCTTTTCAATCAAAAGTGGAGAAATCAAAGGACTCATTGGTCCCAATGGAGCCGGCAAATCAACCACTTTCAATTTGATCACTGGTGTATTGCCCGTGACCTCTGGAGAGGTAAGCTTTCTAGGAAAGCGAGTTGAGCATTTGTCGATGCGAGAAATTTCCCAGTTGGGAATATCAAGGACGTTTCAACACGTCAAAATGATTCCTGAGATGAGTGTTTTGGAAAATATTGCAATTGGCGCTCACACGCGTGGTCATGCGGGCATCACTGCTGCTCTGACCGGACAAGACAAACGTGAAGAAAGCCGAATCTTCAAAGAAGCACACAAACAATTACTTCGAGTGGGTCTTGGCAACTACATGAATGAACCTGCAGGTAATCTTCCCATGGGTCCACAAAGGCTGATGGAAATTGCCAGAGCTCTTTGTGCAGATCCTACCCTACTACTCTTGGATGAGCCTGCGGCTGGACTTCGATTCCAAGAGAAAAATGAACTGGCTCAAGTGATTAAAAATCTCAAAGCTGAGGGTGTAAGTGTCTTGCTCGTAGAGCATGACATGGACTTGGTCATGAAGATTTGCGACTCACTTGTGGTGATGGAGTTTGGAAACGTTTTGGTGGAAGGCTCACCAGTTGAAATTCAAAACAACCCTCAAGTCAGAGCCGCTTACTTGGGAACCGAGCATTGAACATGAACAATAGATCACTTTTAGCCGTTTCAAGTTTGAACACGAGCTACGGTAAAGCCCAAATTTTGCATGATTTGAGTTTTCAACTCCAACCAAGCGAAGTGATCACAATCGTTGGACCCAATGGAGGTGGAAAATCCACACTTTTGAATTCCCTCATGGGACTCATCAAAAGCACAGCAAGCATTGAGTTTGATGGTCAAGACATCTCAACAACACCACTCGAAGAGCGAGTGTTGTTGGGTTTGTCTTTGGTGCCAGAAAAAAGAGAACTCTTTAACGCAATGACAGTTCAAGATAACATTGAGTTGGGTAGCTACAGACAGGTGCTTTTTAACAAAGGCGATGTGGCCGCCAGTTATGACTATGTCTATCAACTCTTTCCAAAACTCAAAGAGCGAAGACTACAAATTGCGGGCACCCTCTCTGGTGGTGAGCGACAAATGCTTGCAATTGCGAGAGCGCTGATGTCAAAACCGAAATTATTGATGCTTGATGAACCCAGCTTAGGACTGGCACCGCTGATCGTAAAAGAAATTTTTGAAATCATTGAGGTTCTGAAAAAGTCTGGCGTCACCATTTTGCTCGTTGAGCAAAACGCCAGAGCCGCCTTGTCGGTAGCAGACTACGGTTATGTTTTAGAGATGGGTCATTTCAGCCTCCAAGGTAAAGCCCAAAGCTTGGCGACTGATCAAAGAGTGATTGAAACCTACCTAGGATTTGGGAAAGCTTAAAGAATTCAGATGAGCATCTACACACCTGACAGCCAAGAGGTATTGAAACTATTCAACCAGGTACTGAATGGACCGGCTCGCATTCAAGAAATGCCTCATTTTGCAGACTTTGATGAAGAATTAGGTTCTCAAATTCTTGAAGAGGCCGCAAAGTTCATCACAGGCACCATATCTCCCCTGAACGCCGTTGGCGATAGCCATGGATGTATCTATCAACATGGTGATGTGAAAACACCTCCTGGCTTTGCCTCGGCTTACAAGAATTTTTGGCAATCTGGTTGGGCATCTTTGAGTGCAGACACAGAACATGGTGGTCAAGGTTTACCGTTGGCACTTGAATTCATTGTCTATGAGTGGCTCTCTGGAGCCAATCATGGATGGACCATGGCCCCAGGACTCTTGCATGGCGCGTATGAGACCTTGAAACATCACGGCTCGCAAAGCTTGATCGATCAATACCTTGGAAAAATTGCAACCGGTGAATGGCTCGCCACCATGTGCATCACGGAGGCACATGCAGGCAGCGATCTGGGATTGCTTCAAACCAAAGCCCATCAGGAGGAGGACGGACAGACCTACTCCATCACGGGCACCAAAATCTTCATCTCTGGAGGCGAGCACGACTTGAGCTCGAACATCGTGCACTTGGTCTTGGCCAGATTGAGCGATGCACCCAAAGGGACAAAAGGACTTTCTTTGTTTTTGGTTCCAAAGTTTTACGAAGACGGCACCCGAAGTGCTGTGTATTGCGAACGCATAGAAGAAAAAATGGGCATTCACGGCAGCCCAACATGCGTGATGAGGTTCGAAGATGCCAAGGGATGGTTAATCGGCGAAGAGAACAAAGGCCTAAACGCCATGTTTTTGATGATGAACGCAGCACGCTTGCATGTTGCACTTCAAGGCATTGGTTTGCTTGATGCTGCCGTGCAAAAAGGCACGGCCTATGCTCTTGAGCGCAAACAATTCAGAGCACCTAAGCCACAATCTGTGGTCGTTGAGAATGCAAACCAAAATACATCATCAATCATCGAGCACCCCCAGATCAAAAAGATCATTGACAAAAATGCGTGTCAAGTCAAAGCCTTTCGTTTGTTGGCTTATCAAACGGCCCTGATGCTAGACATCTCCAAGCATCACCCGGATGAGAAAACTCGACTTAAAGCGCAACAATGGTCAAATGTAGTTACGCCCGTCTTGAAAGCCAGCTGCACCCAAAATGCTTTTGATGGAATCAGTGAATGTTTACAAGTGTTTGGTGGACATGGTTATGTTAGCGAATGGGGAATAGAACAACACCTTCGAGACAGCCGAATAGCGATGATTTATGAGGGTACGAATGAAATTCAAGCCATTGATTTGATGACTCGAAAAGTCTTGCCTGATCAGGGTCTTGCGCTTAATACGATTTTGGACGATTTACTCAAAGATATTCAGGAAACTCAATCATCCGAAGTACTTCAAAAAATGTACTCGCAAATAAAGGAAACAACCCAAAATTGTGTCCAAATGAGTACTAAGCCTGATGGTCTCTACCGCTTGAATTGGATCATGCAAGAGTATTTGAGGCTTTTGACGATTGCTTTATTGGGTTGGTCTTGCGCATTGCTCAATGAGAGGGACAAATCAACTGATTCAAATGCAACGGAAGATTACAACCCTTGGAGGATTTTTCAAAAATGGATGCTTCCTGACTTTGAAAAGTACCTGCAAATCATCCACGAAGAATTGAGCTGATTCACGCAGCAACTTCAAAGATTGAACTGCCAAGTGCATCATGGTCAAAAAAACCCTTACTAAAAATCTAGATCTAAGCTATCTTGAATCCTTGATGGGATACAACGCCCGTCGAGCGGCACTGACCATCATAGAAGACTTCAACTTGCGAATGGTTGAAATTCAATTAAAACCTGTCGAATTTTCTGTTTTATCCTTGATCTCTAGAAATCCAAACATTTCGGCTAAAGAAATTTGCACTGCTTTGTTTATTTTGCCGCCCAACATCGTGAGTCTATTGAAGTCTTTGGAATCGAGGGACTTGATTTCTAGACAAGTAGACGATAAGGATAAAAGACAGATCGCATTGTCTTTGACCAAAAATGGCAAATCATTGATTAAAAAAGCTGAAAAATTGGCCACTCAGTCCGACCAGTTAAGCACAGAACACATCACGGCCAGCGAACGGGAGCAATTGATTTCATTGTTGAAAAAAATCTATCAAGAAGTAACTTAATTCAACAATCCAATGGTTTTGGCTTTGAGTCGAGTCAATCCAAGGAGCACGTCAGTAAAAGGGGTTTTTACACCCACCCCAATTCCCAACTCTTTAACCGCAGCCACGAGCGCATTCAACTCAATGGGTCTATTGGCCTCTAGATCTTGAAGCATAGATGTTTTGAAAGCACCTAACTTGGCGGTGATGGCGTGTCGATCTTTGGGGCTTTGATCAATTTCAATACCCAAAGCTTGTCCAATTGCCTTGGCTTCCAGCATGATGGAACTGATGAATTGAAGGACCAAATCGTCGTCCAAAATTTTGTCTGTCGTTGCTCCAGTCAAAACACTAACTGGATTAACGGTCATGTTGCCCCAAAGTTTGTACCATATGTCATATTGAATATGGTCTGAAGCCTTGGCATTGAACCCTACTTTGAGTAAAAGTTCTTCAAGCGATTTAACCCTTGCTGAAAGACTTCGATTGGGCTCGCCGATGATCAGGTCTTGACCAAAATGATGTGTTGCGACTCCCGATTGAGTCGAGCTGCAACTTGCATGAACCACAGCTCCCACCCAATGTTTGAGTGGAATTATGGTCTGAATGATTCCACCAGGGTTAACAGACTCGATGTTGAGATGAGCAAGTTCAGCACCCTTCTCAGCTGTGAACCACCACGGAACGCCATTCATTGCGGTCAATACGTGAGTGAATGGCCCAACCAAATCTTTGATCTGATGGGTCACATCTAAAAGGCTGGTTGACTTTACACAAACGATGACCCAGTCTGGCTTATCAGATTCGAGAGACACATCGCTGAAAAAACGAGGATGGACAGTTTCCGTGGCTTTTGACCCATTTTTTATAGAAGTCAATTGCAAACCGTCTTTTCTCAAACGCTCTAAACTTGACGATCTGACCCAACAACTGAGATCAACTGAATTGGATCTAGATAAATGCACGCCCAACCAAGTACCGATCGCTCCAACACCAACAATACACACTTTCAATGATTTCATGCTGCACCGTAGAGTATTTTCAGATCATTTTGCTTGGAAGCCAAAGTGCAATGACGGGAAATAAAATCAAAATCAACAATCTCAACAAGTCAGTCACCACAAAGGGCAGCACCCCTTTGAAAATGGTTGAAAATGAAACTTCTTTGATCACACTTTTGATGACAAATACGTTCATGCCTACCGGTGGGTGAATCAATCCAAGCTCAACAGTCATGACAATGATGACGCCAAACCAAATGGGATCAAAACCCATTTGAACGATGACTGGGAAAATGATGGGCACCGTCAAGATGATCATGGCCATGGCATCCATCAAGCAGCCAAGGACCAAATACATCAACATGATCAAAGCCAAAACGCCGTATTTACCAAGCCCTAAACCCGTTAAGAATTCCGTCAGACGTTGAGGTGTTTGAGTGATGGTTAAAAAGTATCCAAAAATCAACGCACCAATCAGTACCGTGAAAACAGCCGCAGATGTTCTGGTGGCAGACAAGAGTGCCTCCTTGATACCGGCCTTGTCGAGCTTTCCTCTCAAGACACCTAAAATAAAAGCCCCTGTGGCGCCTACCCCACCCGCTTCTGTAGGCGTAAAAAATCCGCCATACAAACCACCAATGACGAAAACAAAAAGAACCAAAGGAGCCCAGACGTTTTTCAAACCCTCCAGTTTTGCTCCTTTGTTTTCTGCCTTGTGGCTTGGCAGCCAATCTGGACGAACGAAAACGATGATGACAATGGTCACCACATACATCATCATGGCAAGCAAACCAGGTCCAACTCCAGCCATGAACAACTTACCAATGTCTTGCTGGGTCAAAATGGCATAAACAGCCAAAACGGTTGATGGTGGCAACATAGCACCCAAGGTGCCACCAGCAGCAATCACACCCGCAGAAAAGGACTGCGGATAACCAAAGCGCCTCATCTCGGGATAGGCTACTGCAGAAAATGTAGCTGCAGTTGCAACCGATGAGCCACATATTGCAGCAAAGCCACCGCAAGCCAAAATGGTTGCAACACCAAGCCCACCCCTCAAGTGACCTATAAAGGCGTTGGCAGCTTTGAACAACTCTTTGGATACACCTGAGACAGAAACAAACGCTCCCATGAGCATGAACATGGGGATGACACCGAAGGTGTAATCTGTCACTGTTCGCATTGAAGTTTGACCCACCAACTTCAATGCAGGACCTGCTCCTGCAATGTAACTATAACCAACCACACCAACCAGCCCCATGGCCATTCCAACTGGAACCCTCAGCAACATGAGTAAAAAAAGAATGACAAAACCCAATATTGCCACCACATCATTGCTGAGTTCAATCATGTTTTGAATCGATTTCGAATTAAGTAATGCGAGAATTGAAGAAGAAATCAATCCGCTTGAACAGGCTGGAACACAAGTCTCCAAGATCGAATGGCGATGAGTATCACAGCAGACACGTCGCCCAACCAAGCAATCGCAAAGAAAGGCCAAGTTGGTATATTCAAATCATAGGTCAGCACATGGTCTTGGTAGGTGATTTTGACTTTATCAAACAAAGTATAAGTTTGAACAGAAACAACGAACAAGAGGACAAAAGTTGCAAAAATGTCGATTCGTCTTTTCCAACGTGTATTGACCATGCCCCAAACCAAATCAACACTGATGTGAGTTCCCCTAAAACTGGTGGCAGCGATCCCCCAAAAAATCAAAATCCCCAAAAGCATGCGGCCCCAGTCATAGCCATCAGGAATGGATGTATCGAAAAACTTCCTCAACACCACTGACAAAAAGATATTGACCGCGACCAAACCCACAAAGATAGCCGCGATCCATTCAATCGTGTCAATGAATCGATCAGATAGACCTTTGTGGGTTTGAGTCTGAGAAGATGAGTTCATCTTGTTTTAGAACGCAGCCTTGTATTTGGCCAAATTTTCCTTGAATGAATTCATGATGGGAGCAGGATCTTGGCCAGTCTTTTTAACATCTGCCGCCCATTGGACTTCAGTGGGTTGTACGGCTTGCTTCCATGCACTCAATTGTTCTGGCGTCAATTTATAAACCTCATGGTTGGAATCAGCGCTCAACTTGACGCGTCCAGAAGCCTCAAAATCGGCCCAAGATGAACTGACCTTTTCGGCCCATTCGCTTGTGCAATGGGCATCAACCACTTTCTTTTGTGTGGCTGACATGGACTCGTATTTGTCTTTGTTCATCACCCAGACAAAAGGCGTGACATACAAAGGAACATCCATGTGGTATTTCACAACTTTATCAATACCAAAGAGAATCACTGAACCCCAAGGGAACAAAATACCTTCAGCTACCCCTCTCTCCAGCATGTCCCTTGACTCAGGGGCAGAGGCTTGAACATTGGTTCCACCCAATAGGGTCACCATTTGCCCCATGGTCGAAGTGGCAGGTCGTATTTTCAAACCCTTCAAGTCAGTTGGCCAAGTGATTTTTTTACGTGAATGAAAGGTGCCTGGGTCGTGAACAAAAGCCAAGCAAAAGTGAACATCTTTCATTTCTTTGGCAGCGTATTGGCGGTACCAAGCATCTACAGCTTGTGAGCCACCCTTGGCATTGCCCACCATGAAGGGTAAGGATGCAGCGGAAAATACAGGAAAACGGCCAGGCTGATAGCCAGGATTGACGTATGAAAAATCCGCGATGCCATCACGGGCCATGTCATAGTGGTCAAAAGCCTTTCCCAGTTGCTCAGATGGGAAAAGGGTGAAATTCAAGGTTCCAGCGGACTCCTTCTTGATGCTTTCGCCCCAGGCTTGTAAGGCAGGATTCAAGGGATGTTGAGCAGGAACCCAAGATGACATTTTCAAATTCATGGGTTTGTCTTGAGCCATCGCGACATGGGACAAAGACACGAGCGATGCTGCCCCGAGCAACAATTCAATGGCTGCAATGGCCGCTTTGCGTTTTAGTGTGTTTTTCATCTCAATTAAATCCTCATCCGGTTGAAAAAGTAAATGTAATGTTGGGTTTATATCTTAAAAATCGCAGCCGCACATCAAGGTTTCCCCCCTGATTTCGATCAATTTAGACGATGCTTGGCCATTTCGCTCTTTGACATCCACCGTATGGGTTGATACCTTGGGGAACGCTCAGGAAGGCCCAAGCCCACCATGGTTTGATCAAAGACCCTTCCGCCCTCGTCCTTCATGGCTGTAGCGCGTGCCAAGGCAATCGCATCCGCACAATCTTGGGCATCTGCGAATTGGGGGTTATTCACCACATGATCCATGATGTGGGTGAAGTTTTCGCGAGAGCGGGCATGGGTTGATCCGTAGCCTTTGATGAGGCTGGCGCATTTGGCAATTTGCAACCCCAAGTTCTCACTGCGCTTGGTTCCGTCGACAACAAGATCTAACCATTTCTCGATCAAAACTTGCTCATCATGGTAGCGAGAACTCATGGGTCTTAAAAATTTACACGCAGACAAGATTTTCAACATGAGGACACCATGAATGGTGTGTGAGCCAAGCTTAAGTGGAAATGACAATGGACTCAAGCCTTTTGATTGCCGTGCAGCACTCCAAGACAACAATCTATTCGCCAAATTCATCGGCAGCATGGCAGCCAACTCTTCAACGCCGGGTTTAAAGTGATCGTAGATTTTCAGTAGATCGCTCTCCCCCGCTTTGACCTCTTTGGATACGCGCTCAAATCGAGAGACACTCATCTTCAATTGAGCCACATGAACCAAGTCGTCAAAACACATCAACACCGCCAAGCGTTTCAAAGTTTCCTCAGTGACGGAGTGACTCTGTGCACTTTGAGCTTGTTCAGCATCAAAGATACGGTCCAATCTGGACAAGAAGAGTTCAGCATAATCTCGGTTTTGATAATTCGTCAAACGTTGAAGCGCCAGATCCAGCAGCTCTTGCAAAGCCTTTGGATAACGATCTTTTCTCTCTTGTGACAAAAAAGACTTTAACTCTGAGACAGGCTGGTTAAGCTGAACTTTGCCCTCATTGGCGGTCAAAACCGAACCCAAGTAAGCCAATTGTTGCCTTTGCTGCTCGATGGCCTGAAATCCTAAATTGAAGCCTTTGAGACTTGCTTTTTGACTTTGAGAACCCTCGCCAATCACTTGCTTAAATGCATCGGCTTCAATGGGAAGCAAACCACTCGCAGCCATACAACCCAACATCACTGAGCTGATCACCGTGCTTGCTTGCTGAGTCATGCTAACCATGTCAACAAAATAATTGGATTGGCTGAACTGATCAATCAATGAAATCAATTGTTTTGAATCGGCCCTACCATCTCCCAGGTGCATTTTCTCTGCCGTGGTGAGCACCCTTCCAGTGGAACTGATCACCATGGTTTTCGATTTAGAGCTCATCCCGTTGGAGACCTGTCGAGCCGCTTCCAACAATTCAGAAGAAATCAAAAGATCGAGTTGACCTGGCAAAGGATTGAGTCCAAAAACGATCTCTTGCGACCCAATGTCTTTGAGTGATTCAGGAAAGATTTCAATGTAATAGGTAGTGGCACCAGTTCGCTGCGCCACACCGGGAATCGAAGTGGCTTGAGCTGGAAATCCCGACAAACGAGCAGCATCGACAATCCATTGTGTCAAAACACCGCCCCCCTCTCCCCCCAAGGCGCAAATCAGGATCGAAATTGGTTTCTTGTTGTTCATTTAGGCAGATTGCAAAGATTGACGAACGATGCCTTGGGCTTTGTGTAAAAGTCTTTCCCAAAGCGTTGGATTTTGAATCACCTCTGCTCTGTAAAAAGAGGGACAAAGCGTGGCTGCATGAGCATTTTCACCACAAAGACCACAACCGACACATCCATCTGTGACAGTTGCAACCGGATCATCTTTGAAAGGGTCAGGATTGTCTTTGAGCGTGAGCGTTGGGCAACCCGACAATCTGATGCAAGCATGATCTCCTGTGCACACATCCTCATCAACGCCGTACTTGACCCTAGTGACACGCTTGCCGCTTTTAAGAAGATTTTGAAGCCATGGTTTGATGCGTCTTTGGCGTTCGAGTTGGCATTCTCCCTCTGCAATGATGACTTTAAGACCAGAAAAATCAGTCGTAAATGCTTCAATCAGGGTCTCTTTGACCTTTTGTACCTCGTAAGTGTGGACCGTTTTGAGCCATTTGACGCCTAAACCTTGGAGTGTTCGCTCAATGGTTTGGTTCGTATGTGCCAAACTCAAAAGCTTATCGTGCGCCAAAACTTTTGCTTCATCATCTGGCGTTGAGATGATATCTTGAGTCCCCGTTGCAGAGGTGTAACCGTTTTTAAAAATCAATAGCACTGCATCATCTTGGTTAAAAAGAGCGCTTTGGACACCGGTCAATAAACCATTGTGCCAAAAGCCTCCATCTCCCATGATGGATAAAACTCGTTGCTGCATAGAAGGAGAGACCCCGGCTCTACTCGCCAAGCTCATGCCATAGCCCAAAATGGTGTGTCCGCTGAAAAAAGGCTCGAAAGTTCCCAAAGCATGACAACCAATGTCTGCAGCAATATGAACCGATCCCATGGTTTGTTGCGCAAGCTTCAAGGCAGAAAACACAGGGCGCTCAGGACAGCCTATGCAAAAGGCCGGCGGGCGATTGGGCAAGGACTCCATAAGAGGCTTGATCACAGCTTGGGCCAATTGGCGCTGACTTTGGGTTTGCTCTAAGCCCAATCTCACTTCAGCCAATTGAGTCATTTGAGGCAAATACACCTCACACATTGAAAGCAAGGCTCGCGTCATGGCCTCAGCGTTGTACTCTCCTCCCATGGGGAGCCAATCTTTGCCATGCAAGTTCACACTCACTGAACGTTTTCTGAGCAAGCTTGAAACCTCTTGTTCGATGTAATCGGGCTGCCCCTCCTCCAACAATAGGACCCCTTCCTTGCCTTGGCAAAAGTTTATGATCTGATCGGGTACCAAGGGGCAAGTGACATTGAGCACCAACATTGGAATCTCACTATTGCCAAACACATCGGCCAAACCAAATTGTTGCAATGCCCTGATCAATGTGTTGTACAACCCTCCCTGAACAATGAGACCGATTTTCTTGTGCTTCCCATCGAAAGACTCATTCAGCCCATGTTCAATGATGTATTGCCTTGCTGCGGGTATTCTCTTTTCATATTTGAGTTTTTCCTGCGGAAAGGTAACCGGTGGATGCGCCAATTTGGAGTAATTGAAAGGGGCAGGCTCCTTTTGGAGATGAATGGATGAGATGTCAGGAGCTACATTGTTTTTGCATTTGAATGATCCCTTGACGTGACACGCCCGAATGCGCAACTCCATCATGACGGGCATATTCGAGTGCTCTGAGATCTTGAAACCGTGCTCAACCATATCAACCATCTTGGTCAAATTGGGGCGTGGATCCAGCAAAACCATGCCAGACTTCAAAGCATAAGCGTGCGATCTCTCTTGGATCACCGAAGCGCCTTCGCCGTAATCCTCTCCCACAACAATCAACACACCACCCGTGACTCCAGGAGAGGATAAATTGCTCAACGCATCGGCTGCAACGTTGGTCCCAACAATGGATTTCCAAGTGACTGCCCCTCGTATGGGGTAATGGATGGAGGCACCCAACATCGCAGCGGCAGAAGCCTCATTCGCACAAGCTTCTACCCTTACCCCCAATTCGTTCATGTAGTCCTTGGCTTGAACCATGACATCGAGCAAGTGTGAAACTGGAGCACCTTGATACCCTCCAATGTAGGACACACCCGATTGAAGCAATGCCTTGGTGATGGCCAGAATCCCTTCGCCGTGAAACTCCTCCCCGTCGCCCAAGCGCAGTTGTTCAATTTCTGACAAAAATGAAACTTCCACGTGGATTTCCTTTAAAGTTTGGATGAAATTCAAATGCCCAAGCTGGTCCAATTCAGCCCATTCTATCGGCTATTGGGCCAAACAGTCACAGTGAAATCTCTAAGAAAAATAGCGGTTTTGGGTATTGGTCCAGATCCATTTTCATCTACACTCAATTGGGCTGGCTTGTGCTTGATTGCTCTTTTCGTATCAAATTTCTTCTCTAAAGTCTCATGAATCCATTAGATGATTACTCTCGTTTTTTAGCCCCACCTCAACTTGAAGCAATTTGCGACTTGCACGTACTCATTGGCACACCCATTGAGTTGGGTCAAACCAGCATTGGACTCAGGCGCATCATCCCCATCACAGGTGGAACTGTTCAAGGCGCTATCAATGGTTCGATCCTTCCCGGTGGAAGCGACACCCAACTGCTTTTAAACCAAGGTCAAGAGGGACACTTGGATGCTAGATATGTGATTGAGACCAACCAAGGTGAAAAGGTTTTTGTTCAGAACAAAGCACTCAGGGTGATGTCGATTGAAAATTCCATGAAAATGATGAGAGGTGAACGCGTAAACCCTGATGAAATTTATTTTCGCTCTCAACCACAGTTTGAAACCAGTTCACCCAAACTCCAGTGGCTCAGTGAACACCAATTCATTGGCTGTGGGGTTCGATTGCCTGATGCTGTGCTGTTGAGATTTTTCAAAATCATTTGATTTTTACAGAAAACCCATCGAAAGTGCATCAACCTAAAACCAATTCCCCAATGACCTCTGCATTTATTGCAGAGGCCAGTCACTTGCCGCAAGACTTGATTGATGCGCTGAGTTCAGAATTTGGTGCTCGTTTTTCAACCTCCATGTCCGTGCGCCAACATCATGGTCAAGACGAATCCTCTTTTACCTCAACTCCTCCACAGGCGGTTTTGTTTGCCCTGACTACTCAAGAGGTAGCGCGGGTTATCGAATTGGCCTCTTTGCATCAGATCCCCATCATTCCTTATGGCGCGGGCTCATCACTTGAGGGGCATTTGCTGGCAATTCGCGGCGGCTTGAGCCTTGACGTGTCAGGCATGAAAGAAATCATCTCGATCAATACAGAAGATCTCACCGTCACGGTTCAACCAGGCATTGGTCGAAAAGCGCTTAACGAAGCGTTGAAACACACGGGATTTTTCTTTCCCATTGATCCCGGAGCGGACGCTTCAATTGGAGGCATGACATCGACCAGAGCAAGTGGCACGAACGCAGTTCGATACGGAACCATGCGAGAAAACGTTTTGGCCCTTGAGGTCGTGACTGCCCAAGGCAACATCTTGAGAACTGGAACTCGTGCTAAAAAATCCAGCGCAGGTTACGATTTGACGCGACTCTTTGTTGGAGCAGAGGGAACCCTAGGTGTGATCACGGAGATCACCCTCAAGATTCACCCGCAACCAGAGGCAATCATGGCAGCGATATGTTCCTTTGCGAGCATCGAACAAGCGGTGTTGAGTACCATCACCATCATTCAATTGGGCATTCAGATCGCCAGGGTAGAACTCCTTGACGCAAACAGCGTGCGCATGGTCAACCGTTATTCAAAGCTCGATCTCAAAGAGTCCCCCATGCTTCTCATGGAGTTTCATGGCACGCAACAAAGCGTTCAAGAACAAATCGATTTGGTCAAGACCATCACAAAAGACCACCATGGGCATGACTTCGAATGGGCCAAGAGTCCTGAGGAGCGCAACAAACTTTGGACCGCGAGACACAACGCGTATTTTGCCGCATTGAGTGCACACCCAGGGACACGTGCCATCAGCACCGACACTTGCGTGCCCATCAGCCGATTGGCAGATTGTTTGCTCGAATCCGTTGAGCAAGCCAATGCTAGTGGACTCCCCTATTTTTTGGTCGGTCACGTCGGAGATGGGAATTTCCATTTTGGTTACCTCATTGATCCATCCAATGACGAGCAAAGGGCAAAAGCCGAGCAGTTAAACCATGATTTGGTGATGCGAGCCATCTCCATGAACGGAACTTGTAGTGGGGAGCACGGAATTGGCCTTCATAAGATGGAGTTTTTACGATCTGAGGTTGGAGAAGAGGCCATTTCCATGATGAGGAACATCAAGTCGGCACTTGATCCCAAAAACATCATGAATCCAGGCAAAATTTTTGCCAATTGAGTCGATTGTTTTATGAGTTTCTCCAAGGTAAACACCAATGCAATAACGGGGGTGATTACTTAAAATTTGAAATCCCTAAGTCTGGAGTTTCAAATTGAATAAAGCCATCTGCTCTTTTCAAAACACCTTGCAAATCATCCTAGCTTGCTTGACTGTGCTGTGTTCTTTTGATCAAAGCGCAATTGCACAGACATCTATCTCTCAAGGGCCCTATCCCAATCGTTCGATCAAATTCATCGTACCCATCACACCAGGGGGCAGCAACGATGTGGTCGCACGCATGATTGCCAATAAGCTCACAGACCTTTGGTCTCAGCCTGTTATTGTTGACAATCGCCCTGGAGCGGGCATGAACTTGGGGG